>Ga0208739_1000239_pt1 | contig 17917 bp, 33 predicted proteins | sample CryBogCBE27Jul09_FD_184566 | JGI IMG/M metagenome (GOLD analysis project Ga0208739, IMG submission 184566) | Freshwater microbial communities from Crystal Bog, Wisconsin, USA - CBE27Jul09 (SPAdes) (version 2) | ecosystem: Environmental > Aquatic > Freshwater > Lake | place: Crystal Bog... | reverse complement strand
ACCCACGCTGCCTGGCATACCCGGACTACCAATTGCTGGTGCAGCAGCTGCCGCGCCTGGTAATAGTCCCTTGCCATAGCTTAGTGCATCACCTGCCATGCCTTTTAGGCCACCAAGTGCAGATTGGCCGACACCTTGCAATGCTCCTAATGCTGCTGGATTATTATAAAGATAACCAGCACCTAATCCTAATCCTGCCAATCCTGCTGCAGGTAGCAGATACTTACCAATGCCTTCGTCGATGCAGTGTGGCTCGCCACCTTCTAGCATCGGGTGGCTATGCCAGCATTCACCCATGTCACCGTGCCAAACTTGTCCGCCGCATTCAGAACAGCTCTGCTTATGATGATGTGCTGCTTCTAGATCGCCACCATGATGATGTGTGCGATACATAATAGCATGATGCAGAGCTCTGGTTCCCATATCGGTACTTTCACCGAGATCATCTCCTACTTTGCTACCTAATAGATAACCACCAATACCGCCGGGCCAGCCACCCATTAGCGCACCAAGTCCACCACCTAGCAAGCCGCCCCAGATACCTTCTGCGACGATGCTTTCGTTCATCTTCTTTTTCTTATCTTTTAGAGCCTTCTTCATTGGCTCTTTCTTGTTTCCGTCCTTGTCAAAATCAAGGAAATCTGGCTTAGCAGATTCATCGTACTTATTATACTTGTCACGTACCTTGTCTAGGTTTTTGCCGTCCTTGCCAGCTTTGGCTAGCGCCTTCATTCCGTCCTTGCCATACTTCATCATGCCTTTAGCAGCACGACTCATTTTCTTTTCTTTGGCTTCACTAAACACTTCCTGCATACGCTTATCGAGCACATCCTTCATTAGCTTTAGCTTGAAGAATTCTTCACTCTCAAGTGCTGAGTTGAAGTTTGCCATTTTAAATTGATTTATTTTATTTTCTATTAGTTTCGAAGCTCTAATCAATTCCTGATCATTGAAGCTCTTGATATCAATCTTGCCACCAAATTTCTTTTGAAGAGATTCATTTAAGTGGTCTGATGAAACGTTAATACGGAAGTCGCTGGTTTTCATAGTTATAATCCTATAGATGTATGTCTTAAAGTTATTTATTCCGTATTTAGAATATTTTAGAATAAGACGATTGTAGTATTTCCTTAGCGTCCTGATAAAGACTATAATCTCTATCAAATCTAAAAGACATTAAGTTCTTTTTCATTGTATCGTTATTATTTATCGCTTGCTCTAGATGATAGTTATAAATTGTCAGATTGTTATTCATAGTAAATGCTGTGCGGTCAGCACTAACGATAGGTAATATATCAGCAGACTTGGCTTTTCTCATCATAAGTCCTGCTATAGTCATAGCAGAACTCTTGCTGTAAGTAGTATAATACGTAGTTGTATTGAGCCTGACTTCAAATTTACCTTCGACGGGCACGACGGTATAGTCACCGATCTTTATACCACTCCTTGTCAGGACTGTTTTTAGTGTCTTAGTAGTGATAGTGTTTAGCTTACGGGCTAGTTCTTTTCTCTCTAGTGACGTACTCATTCGTTGCTACCTCATGATCACTTATTTTATACAAAACATCCTTAAAGAGCAAGTTTTCTACGACCCTGCGTTCTCTTTCGTGCAAGGTCTTTAGATCTATCCTGTGTTCATTATGGGTGTTTAAAAAATCCGTTTCTTCGTTGGTTAGCGCGATGAGGATCCTGGGTTCATATAGCTCTCTAATCCTCATCTTATTGTCCCTGTTGTTGACTGAGCATTTTCATTAGCTCATCTTTATCTACTGTTACGTCTTGTCCAAATTTGGCTGCGGTATCTAATACCACTTTATTGCCTTGATCCATTTTAATCCTCACGGGACCAAATTTTGGATGGTTGATTGTTTTTCCAGCTTTTAGTTGATTATACTGCTGCTGTTGTTCTTGTTGTGGTGAAACCGCAGCACTGCTAGATCCCTTTAGCGCACCTGCTTGTGCATTAGATCCTGGTGCTTCTGTCGCGATAGCTTGTGGAGCTGCTTTAGGTTGGCTGCTAGTAGCAGCACTTAGAGTAGGCGGGCTGAATTCAAATAATCGCATGGGATATCCTCACGCAATATTTAGTGTACTTTCATTAGTAGAACAATAATGGTGGAAAGCAATCCGGCTATAATAGTTCCTGTAGAACCTATTATTACCTTAGCGAGTGAACTCTTGCTTTCGTTCATACCATTAAAGATCTCGCCGACCTTCTTTTCAATATTTTCTAATCTCTTCTCCATTGTTTCGTAGCGTTGTTGACATAACTCAACGTGGAGTGCGAGATTTTCGTGTTCTAATTGTGATGCAGGGCGTCTAGCCATTCGTTATTTCTCCTAGCAACTTTATTTCTCTGGTTGCTGCCTTTTTCAAAGCCTATCGAACGCCTATTAAGTGTTTGCCTACTAGCTTTATTTATCAATTAACATAAACATAGTATTAGTGGGTTTTATTGCAGTCGAGAAATAATTCTGTTTGAACTTAGCAGTTTCTGTGCAGTCGGGATTAAAAGGTACGAAATCAACATCCCTTATCATAGCGCCCACAGGGTCGTCATTTAACAAGAAGATATCATCTTGTTCTGTGCTAAATTCCCATATCCAGGTGCGTTCTTTCTTTCCGTATCCCTGTTTCGACCAGTCTATCATATCCTGTTTTGGAGGATCATTTGTGAATATATTTGCCCGCATTTCTAGTGTCTGTAGGAGAGTTTGGTAGTTATCCTGCTGTCTCTTTTTGAGGGGATCTATATGTTCTTTTTGTATTCCCGTCTTGGTGATATCGACGAGGGTTAGTACTCGGAAGTATTGCATACATTAATTTAGCCAATAAAAAAGGGCAGTTATAAAAACTGCCCTTAGCTTATCTATATAACCTCTATTAAGCGAAGCTGCAAGTACCACCAGCCCAAGTGCCAGTAGTGATAGTTACTGCGCCTGAACTCCATGAACCTAGTGCTTCGTAGATGTTCTTTTCTGCATCGCCCCAACCACCTGGTGTGTTAGTGTTTGTGTCGCTGTCTTGTGCAGTGTCATCGCTAACGATAGCAACGAAAGCAGTTGAGCTTGGTGCAAATACTGCATAAAGTTCTGCATAACCCTGTAGAGTATTAACTACTAGAGCATAGTTGCTGCTGCCTGTTGATGATGCAATGCTGTCATTGTAACCAACTGTTAGATCTGGTGTTGAACCACCGCTTACAGTTACCTTGATGAAACGAAGAACGCGAGTACCAAACTGAGTTGATGCACTGATCCTCTTGTAGTTAGAAGCTACTGTAGTAGCTGTTAAATCTGAATATGTATTAGCCATATTTTTTTCTCCAAAATGTTCACAGTCGGAATGACTGCGTTAAATTTATTTATCATCGAGAAGAGATAATCTAGTTCCAGAACGCTTGTTTTCGCTTATTTTCCTTATGCCTCTGCGGAACTTATCAGGATCGGCACCACGTATGCTGTTTAGTAAACGGCGCTCGAGGTCTAGGGCTGTTTCTTCGTCGAAGTTTTCTCTAACCATTTCTAGTATGTTGATAGCGCCAGTGATAACATTAAGTGCTCTGCTTTCTATAACTAGTTCTATATCTTTTTTAGTAGAAAAAGAATTTAGTTCCTGCAATATCGATTTGGTCTGTCGTTTCATTTTTTACCTCTAATGTATTTAACCCATATAACCAAATGAATTAAAAGATATTTTTGTTGACTAAATAAACTGCTACTGTTATAGTAGTAAAGTCACACACACACAGAAAAGGAGATGATGATGACAGATATGTTTGAAATGCCCAAGACACCAGAAGTCAAGTTTAATAAGAATGGTTATGAGATCCGTACTGATATTTTGAAGATGGCTAAGGATCTTGTCGCTGAAGATTATCATGCCAAGTGGCATGGTTGGGAAGTTTCAGTTGATCGCGATGAAAAGACTGGACAGGTAATTACTACAGTCGGAATGCCACAATTTCCAGGGCTTGATAAGGTCCTAGAAACCGCCGAAAAAATGTATAGTTTTGTTAATGCCGGCGGAACAAAGAAGTAAAAATAATATATTGATTAGCGCATAGCGCATTATGTTTTGTAAACAGAAAGCTAGAGTTAATCACTCTAGCTTTTTTTTATCATAGTTGACGTTTTTAATAATACTGTTATAATGTAAGTGTTAAATAGATGTGAGGAATAATGTCAAATACCCTACTGCTCAATGCTGATGCGCAACCAATGAGTCTCGTTCCACTTTCTGCTATTGATTGGCAGAGTGCTATACGATACGTGTGGCTTGACAAGGCGAGGGTGCTGCACGAATATGAAGATTGGGAAGTACATAGTCCTAGCCTCACCTTAAAAGTTCCTGCAGTCATCATACTAAAGGAATTTATGAAACCAAAATCTCGTGTTAGATTTGGACGCAAGTGGGTGTTCCTCAGAGACAATTATACTTGCCAATACTGTGCCAAAGAACTCACGCCAACACAGTGTACTATTGACCACGTCATGCCGGTATCTAAAGGTGGTAAGACTACCTGGCATAACGTAGTTACGGCTTGCACAGATTGTAATAACAACAAGGGCAACAATCACAAGATACGTCCAAAGATTGAACCCGAACAACCTAACTACTGGCTGTTAGCCAGCAATCGAAGGAAGAAAGAATGGCAGGTTCCCCACGAATCTTGGCTAAATTATATTGATGGACACAGATAACTTTTTTCCAGATCGACCTAAAACTCGTGTGCAATGGCTATTGGGCAATAATTGCAACTATAGCTGTAGCTATTGCCACGAGATGTTTCGTAAAGGAGACAGGCCGTTTCCTAACGAAGAACTGATAGTAGAAATATGTATGGATCTGATAACTCATTACGATGAGTTAGGGAGAGATGTTGTATTTGAATTCATAGGTGGAGAACCTACCCAAGCAGGTAAGCTATACAATGTCGGTGCTAGGCTGCATAATCATCCAGTAAATTTTGTATTAAAAACTAACGGTAGCGCGGATCTAGATTGGTGGATTAATTCTAGGAAATATGTAAGTGATGTGGTTATAAGTGTACATAGAGAATTCTGTGATCTCGACCATATTGAACAAGTTATTCAAATATTGAGGGACGAGAAACTGGGTAATCCTGTTAATGTGCAAGTGTTGATACCCGCTACTAATGCCAAAGAAAGTTTTGATTGGGCAATAGCAACTAGGAAAAGATTACGCCAAAAATACGACTTAGGAGACTATCAGATGCTGTTCAGCAATTTTGCTAGAGGCAGCGATATGTATATGCCCTATACTAATGAGCAGTGGGCAGAGTATTATAAATCCATCGGAAGAGAACCACCTGAGCCCAAAACTATAGATCAAAATCCCCTAGTGATGAGGAATACAGTCTCACACCGAGAATCGATAGGTACACCCATACCTGCACCAATAAAGAGGCATCCTCTAGATTTCAGAGGTTATAGCTGTTATGCAGGTATTGAAACCCTAGTGATAGATAATGCTGGTTCTGTTTGGAGAGGATGGTGTAACCAAGGTGGCGTAGTTGGATCTATATACGAGATGCCCGTAGTTTGGCCAAAAGACCCGTTAGTTTGTTCCAAAGAACTCTGTACTAACGGGTTCGATCAGATAGCTAAAAAAGAAATTATTCCCCAGCCTTAGTAGATTTAGGACCGCCGTATTTTTCACCCTTCATCTTGATACCATCGAGCTTAACACGACGGTCGGCTACTTTTACACTCTTACCACTCTTATGTGGTAGATATCCTTGGCTTATACAGCTAGAGAGTTGGCTTGCTCCCATGTTTCCACGCTTACGTGCATTAGCTTTACAGAATGCCCTAGAAGCCTTACCTGCTTCCATTAGCCAATAGTCGTCATCTTCCATATCTACGAAACTGTTTTCATACATATGTTTGCCACCATTAGTATCCCATTGTGGACCACTTGGTGGAGCCATCTGTCCTTCGAGGTTAGTGGCGGCTTGCTTATCAGCGGCAGTAGGCGCTGGTGCTTTAGCAGGCTGCGATCCTGCCATAGCAGCTAAACTATTAGTACGGGCTTGATTACCATCACCAGTCGCATTGATCGGTGGTAGATTTTTTACCATAGGGTCTGTACCATCTTCACCTACACTCGCTGTTTGGCTATGTGCTTGTGCTTGTTCTATGAATTTCTTTAGATTTTCTATCCCTTGGTTGATTGGAGCTATTAACTGTGTAACTGTTTGACCACCGAGGAAGTCTGTGAGATGCCATTCGATGTCACGCTCTAAACTCATCTGCATAGATTCTAATACTTGTTCTACGTGATTTAGCATATCACCGGCGCTAGCGTGACCCATAGGACTAGTACCGGCATCTTCATCAAATGTATGTCCTAATATCTTACCAGTGTGATGTCCTAGATAACCGCCACCTAATGCTCCTGCTACTGGCAAAACTCCTAACAGATTATCTGCGCCGCCGCCGCCCATATAATATCCCAACCCAGCACCGCCTAGGGTTCCAAGTGTATCTAATATTCCTTCGTCGGTTTTCTTGTTCTTTTTCTTCTTAGCGATAGCTATAGCTGCTTGTTGTGCTGGATTGACAGCTTCTTTCTTCATAGCATTGCTTAACTGCTTAGTACCCTTGTCGGCTTTGTTAAACTCTTTAGCTACACTCGTCTTGATTCCTACCTTCTTAGCAAACTTAGGATCGTGGGCTGCTGCTGCCATCGTGCGAGCCTGCTTTTCACTAGTGCTTCTTTCAAACATACTTTCGTATTCTTTGGATCCATAAGAATCATCTTTGTATCCTGCCATATACTGTTCTATCTCTTTTGGATCAGTCAGCTTAACACGTATAGCAGTACCGCCTGGGGTTTGTGCATACTTGTGTGGAGTAGCAGGACGACCGTAATAACCATCTGCTACTCCTCTATCATAAGGTGAACCTTTTTCTTTGCTCATATCATCTGAATCTTCAGCTGTAGTTACACGGTTCTGTATCTTGATTTCTGCGTATGGATAAGTCTTCTCAGCCTGCGCACGGAACTGCATAAAAAGTTCATTTGGCATAACGAATGTTCCGCCCGGACCGCGATACTTCATTAGATTTGGAAGGTCGCGCTGTGCTTGCTTATAGAATCTTGGTCCTACAGTAAACGTCACGGTCTTCTGCGGTGCAGCTTGTCCTATGTCACGTATCTTTTTACCAAACATTGGATTTGGTTTCTTCTTGCGCTTTACAGTCACCTTCTCATCTGGCTTTTCTGGAGGAGCCGATGTTGGATCGTCCTTTTGATATAATGATATACGATCTCCGCCTTCTCTCCTCACCCAGTCAAAAAACTTACCGAGGAACCCTGCATCATCTGGAATCTTTTTAGGGGGGACTATGATGAGTGTCTTAGCAGATATGAATACTTTACCAAACTGTGTGTCGCCTAGCACTTCTTTTACTGCCTTTACGACGTCTTCTGCGCTGGTTAGTTTGTTGAACTTAACCCTAGCATTACCGTAATGCACTTGATCTGGACTGTTACCAAATCCTGCCCAACCAACTAGATACTGCTTTGGATTACCGTGCTCGTCTTTTTGACCAGTATCCTTCGCACCAAAGCGCAGGAAGATATGTCCAGTAGGTGTAGATATCTCACTTAAAACGTCGTTAAAATTCATAATAGACCCCTCGATTGTATTTATTTATTCATCCTCGTCCTCTTCGATGAAATCATCATCGTCTGGAATGATAACAGTTGGATCGTCATACGCTTTGTAATAAGTTTCGTTGGGCATAAGCACACGATGCTTATCTACCATAGATAATCCTAAGATTGTTAGTGCAGATTTATCAAAGATATCACACACATACCAAGTGCTGCTACAGCCCGCTGAGAAACGTTTAATGGGCCCGTGCTTGATATTGCTTTTCTCTAGTGTCTTCACTAGGAGATCACGCCAATTAGTAATGATACGAGTAATACCCTTAGCTTGATTTTTTAATCGTGCGATATCGTGTGCTGTTAATACAGCGATACTAGCACAATTATCATCATCGATGGTCAGAAGACAATCTTTGACTTTGATGCTACCTTTGGTATGACTATTATCGGGAGTTTCTTTTGTAGTCCAGGGCACGGAACAATCAACGTGCTCGACATAATAACTTTCACCCTTGGCTTTAATGATCCACATAGGAACCGAAGGGTCTTCGTGATGTTTCTTGTTAAAGTGGAACACCATTTCTTTGCATACTAATTCAATCTAGGCCATATTAATTCTCCTTTTCTATATTTATGAAGGTTACAACCCAGTCCAATCATCCCAAGGGCATACGATACAGGTCCACCTACAATCCCTCTAACGGCATAAACAAAGGGCTCCGTTGCGATATCTTACGATACGACTGCCGAGGTGTTCCCCTTGCTAATAGTGGCGCTCTGTATGGGAGTTGAACCCATTCTTGCAGTTTTAGAATCTGCTAGCTCTCCGCGAGCAACAAAGCATTATTAAAGTGTAGCACCACCTAGGGGGCGATTGCAACCACAAAGTTCTCCAGTGCCGAGAGCATCTAATACACGTAGAGTCTCTTCTGGACTGCGGCCTACGTTTAGATCGTTTACCGTAACGTGCTGGATGACGTTATCGGGATCTACGATAAATGTAGCTCGCAAGCAAGCACCCGCATCCTGATGGAAGATACCAAGCTGTCCTGCTAGTCCTCGATCATCACGTAGTGTATCTGCAAACATCCAGCTGTTAGTCTTCTTTAGATCTTCGTGATTGTTACGCCACGCTAGCTTTACGTACTCGTTATCAGTATTACCGATCAGCAACTTAGCATTGCGATCTTCAAACTGTTCTACCAGTGCATCATACGCTACGATCTCAGTCGGACACACAAATGTGAAATCCTTAGGATAAAAAACGATAACCTTCCACCAACCTGCGAAACTGTTCTCGTCAATCATTTCAAAAGCACCCGGTGCTTCATCATCATTTAGTACACCTGGCCTTACACCAGTGACTACAAATGGGGTAACCTTATCGCCTACTGTCTTCATTGCTTGTTCCTCGTTGTCATTGTTAAAAGTTGATCTAGTTTATTTTCAATCCTATCAAGCTGTTGCTTAATAGCATCATCGGTAGCATCTGGTCGAGGCGCAGGTACAAACTTTCCGTCTCTGCCACGGCTTAGAAAGAAACCGTTGCCCTTACCGTAACTTGTAAACTCGTGTATCCTTTTAGTATGCACATCCATCGTACTTTCCTTTATAAAAAAATGGTCGGAGTAGTAAGATTCGAACTTACGACCCTCTGGTCCCAAACCAGATGCGCTAGCCAGACTGCGCTATACTCCGACTGGTGGAGACGGACGGGATCGAACCGACGACCTGAAGCTTGCAAAGCTACCGCTCTCCCAACTGAGCTACGTCCCCTTATTATTTTTATACTATATACTATTTTTTACGCTACGTCAACTAATATTTTAGTCATAATCACGGCAAACACGTATGTCGCGATATGCACCTATTCGGTTGTCCCACTGTCGGACAAAATCACAGCGTTCCGGTCGACGATGGCGTTCGATGTAAACGGGTCGCTCTTCCACGATGATGCGCTCACGTGGCGGATTAGCCTGTTGCTGATCCATATTCTTACCAACTTCACTACCGATGAGAGCACCTGCGACAGCACCTAGGGCAGATCCTGCGGCGCCGCCTCCTAGTGACTTACCTACAGCATATCCGCCTACTGCACCTACGCCAGTACCAATAGCTTGGTTAGGACCGGTGCTTTGACATCCTGCTGTTGCTAAAGCAATAATAGTAATTGAAATTGCTGTAGTGATTTTCAATGTGCTTCTCCTTGTTTATTTAGTCTCTTGTTATTCCTATCTTGTACTTTATCAGCTAAAAGATCTAATATCTCTATAGTAAAAGAGTCTGCATCTAGTCCTGACATAGAAGATTGATGCATAAGTATATCTCTCTCTTCTCTTATCATACTAACGATCGCTCTTCGTTCTTTTTCGATTTGATCTTGATCGATGCGACTCACGATCCTAGAAATCATTTTGATCAATCGCCTACCATAATAGCCTATGAGTCCCAGAAGGATGATATTTACTATTAGTAACCACATGTCCATCACAGTAACAAACTTCATTTGGATCTCCTGATCATTTAACTTTAGTTATACCATATTTGTCTATGTAGGTTTGAAAACGGCGATCAATATAATCGTCGAGATGTTTCTTGAATTCTCTCTTAGCTGGAACCAATCTCTCTTCTCGTATTTGGATCAGCTGCTTATGATTATGATATTTCTCTTCCTGCCACATATCATCTTGAGCATCGATCATATCTTCTAATGACTTGAGCAGATCCTCTAGTATTTCACTGCTGGCTCTCATTTTTCAACCTTTATGCAAATCTGTTTGCCATCAGCATTCAAACGTGGAGTCAACGACCCTCGGCCTAGATATTGACAGCCTGTAAGATGATCTGTGAGCACGCTCATACCACTTGAATGATCTGGAAAGTCGCTATCGTCTTTAGGCTCAAAAGGTGCAGTCAGTTGCAGAGCAATGAGTATCCAAAATACGATCATAAACCCCGTAAATACCCTGTTGGGGGTGAAGAACTGTTTCATGCTATCTCCCACTTATATTCATCGATGGTCATTACGGTTTCTAAACCGTCGTATTCATCGATGCGATACTTAGTACCTGTTTCTAGTTCACGGATGGAAAGTTCACCAGCCCAGTCGCTAGCCTCTGCGCCTAGTTCTTCGACAACTTGTACAAGCAGCGGATCGTCACGACGTAATTCGCTCTCCCACCATCCCTCTGGTTCTGGTTGACCTTTGAGTTCCCAGTACCGATTAATCGCTGCTTTTGACAATCCAAAACCACCAAAGCAGTTGTTGTATACGATCTTAGTCATTTCTCACCCATTCAGTTTGAATTTAACATAATCTATTATAGCACCTGCGATATCTATATTGCAATATTTTTCAAATCCCTCGAAACCAGGTGCGCTATTAGCTTCACACACTTTAAAACCTTCTTGATCAAAAAGCAAGTCTATTCCTGCGATATCTAATCCTAGGCATTTTGCAGTCTCTCTGCAGAGTAAATCTAACTCATTAGTAATTTCAAATGATTCACCCGTACCGCCTCCTGTTATGTTAGCACGGAAGTCGCCCGGAGGACCAGTACGTTTCATAACACCTATGGTCTTGCCACCAACTACCCATACACGTAGATCAGTTCCAACTGCGGAATTGATAAACTCCTGCACAATCATAGTTTTCTTGACACCGAGATTATCTATGAGTTCCATAAGGTCCTCGAACAATTCTTTAGTTTGGCAGAGATGTACGCCTTTACCGTAGCTGCCCTGTAAGACTTTGACTACACATGGAAATCCTATTTCTTTTGCTACTAGGTCGCTAGAAACAGGAAACTTAACCAACATAGTTTTTGGCGTAGGTATATTGTTTTGTGCTAATATCTGGTGTGCTAAGAGCTTATCACCTACATTAGTGATAGCTTCGCTATTATTGATAGTGGGTACTGAAAACTTTTCTAGCTGTCGCATAACAGCAGATCGAAAATAATTAGTACCAGACCCTACTCTAGTTAGCACCAACTTAGGCATGCTGATACTATCGCCTTTGTATCTAATGCTTTTAGTCCTGCTGCGGTTGACTATGATATCAAACTCATCAGGATGCATCAATCTTGCATCGATAGAATTGTTAGAGAATGTCTCTAACAACCTACGATTCTCATAGCTATCGTTATGCTGGCTTAGTATCCAAACACTCATATCACCAACTCTGGTAATCTGTTAGGTCTACCCAGACACCGCGGCCTTCTTGGGTTTCAATAGAAGCTTCGACAGCTAAACCGATGCCTGAGCTGTGAGAAGTAGTGATCTCAACTTCAAAGTCCTTGTCCTCTAAAGTTGAGATCCACTCCATCAGTCTCTTTAGGTCAGTAACCCTAAGTTTGACGGAGTTATTGCTCATTAGTCTGCCTTTGAAACTGCTGAAGTTAGTGCAGTCTCGAGAGCCTTGAGATTCACAGTAGCGGTAGGTGGAGCAGTGAGAAGCTTAAAATAACCTTCGTCATCGTGCAACTCTACGTAAGCTGTGATCGCCTGGCCAATGCCTGGCTCTGAGCTCGTACGGAACTCGATGCAGTCTGCATCATAGTTTAAACGTGTGAGCCAATCATTTAGATTAGCTAATTCTGTCTTGGTAATAACAAATCGACTGTCTACGCTCGCCATCTTATTTCTCCTTTTCTGCTAAGATTTTGACTACTTGGTACTGCTCCCAGGCATTCTTAACTGCTTGGGAATTTTCTCTCAAATGCTTTTCTTGTTCTTGCTCCTGCTTGAACTTTACTAACCAATCGAGCGATGCTTTATACATAGGAGACATACTTACGGTGAGATCTATCCCACCATACGTTTCCGTCTTTGTTGCCATTATGGCAGTGTCACCATAAAAGTTTTTAATCATAACTACCTCTTATTTTTTAACTATACTATCTTTATTGACGTCTGTCAACATTAATCCATCTTTGTAACGTTCAATGCTTTAAGTGCTTCCTGTAGCTTTACAGTCTGTAACCAGCAGTCATCGAGTGCATTATGATTGTTAGGCTTAGGGTCTCTTCCGGGAACCATGCGGAACACTGTACGGCAATCTCGTGCTTGCCAGAAGTTCCAAGGCCATTTCTTACCTAATCTACGAGCAGCAGTTTCAAGGATGATAATATCGAAGGCAGGGCCGTTTGCCCAAACCCTGTCGCATGGTCTGCAAAAATCAAAGAGGCTATCAAGAGCATCGCGAATATCCAAACGGGCAACTCCTTCACCAAATGCTTCATGTTGTGCTTCAGGGCTTTGTTTAGCCCACCAGGCCATTGTGTCATCGTTTATCTCCGCTTCGGGATAGTCAAAGCTACCCGGGTCAATACGACAGTAAAAGTGTTCCATGTCGCGGGCGTCACGTCCACGATCGTTGGCATATGGATCAAAGCGCAGTGCGCCAATGGTGATGATTACACTATCTGGGCTAGTAGCCAGCGTCTCCAGATCGATCATTATATCACGTTCTTTTAATATCATACACACATAATAACATCGTGTAGATATTTGTCAACTAGATACTGTGATTAAGTAGTCCATAAAGCATACAAGCCGATAGTATTACATATACGGTTATAAAGAAATATATGCTGTATGTTATAAACTTGTCCCAACTTATTAAAACCATAAGAATAACCCCTGTCCCATTAGAGCCAAAGCTCCTACCATAGCTCCTAATCCTGCCCAAAACATCAGCATTCCACTACTTAAAATACTAGCAGTGATTAATACTATGGCTATCTGCATTATAGATCCTGCTAGACCAATCCAAGGACTCTGACGTTTAAGATGATCTATTTCTGCATCAATAGCACTAGCTTGTGCTAGTAATTCACGTTTTCCCTCGTTGGTTTTTGGATCACTTTCATAACGAGCGATTGCAGCTTCTAGCTCTTCTGCCTTCTTTGTATCCTTGTCTCTGATGGCGGTATCTCTAGCATATTCGGCTATATTCTGTTTAATACTCTTAGCTTGATAAAAATTGTAAACATCGTTAACATGTATAGTTTGATTCAATATTGTACTAGATATCCTTGATCCAATGAAAGCATCTATGCTGTAGATAGCTGCGAATATACTAATTACTAGTGCAGCTCTGCTCTTTAGTTTGCTGGTAAAAGTTTGAGCTTCGGATGTGATTTTGTCTGCATCTTTTGAAACCTGTTTAAGTAATGAGTCACCCAAAGCCATGCTTTTCTCCTTTGTTTAGTGTATTTAAGTGCGTATATTTTAATATAAAACTAGCAGTTAAATACCTAGTGGAAAGCTTTTTTAAACTAGTAGCAGATGTTGGATTTCCTATCGCCGCAGCCTGTGCGATGGGTTACTTCATCTTCTTAACGATCAAATTCATCTTAGCAGGAGTTATGGGGTCGGTTAAAGGATTAAGCGGTATCATAACCGCCCTAGATAATAGGGTCAAGACTATGAATCACGATGTTATACGTATTGATACTCTAATGAGCAATGCTTTAGGTGTTAAACCAGATGTAGATCGTATAGCTAGAGCAGATGGTAAATCAGATGCAAGGAGAGACTAATGGATATGGACTTTGAAACAATCGGAAGAATTTTTGGTGCTTGTATGGTTTTGTTCGTAATCTATCTTTTAATAGAAGAACAGGTAAGGAATCGTTGGACTAAGAATTAACCCTGTCTTGACATATTTCTTGGCAAACAGATTATGAGGTATTAAAGTAAAAAATGTGGAAAAGTATAGAATCACAGAACGTTTTTTAAACAAAGGTGATCGATATTATACCATCTATCTCGGCTTAAAATTAGTCATTATAACACGCAATAAAAAAATTGTAGATGAATATAAAGAAATAAACGAGAAATTATCAGTAAAGACAGATCCTAGTTCCGTTTGAGAAATCCCAACTATTAGTAGATATTTTTCTGTCTCTGCATGGACTAGCTGATTGTTTAGCGGTACCCTGCCATAGTACTCGGTCTTCATTAGTATCTCGGAACCAATTAGTTCCATTCCAAACAAACCCGGGTTCTATCTGTCTTACTACGGTCCCTATTACTTGCCAGATCTCATTTCCTTTACCGGACCAGATCTCTGTTAATGGTCCTGATTTATTAGTTGTACAATAACTACTATGGGCATAGCTTCTACCAGTCCAATCAGGAGCAGCCCAATCACAACTTTGTCCGGCCGATAAAGGCAAGCTAACTATCAAAAATAATAAAGTTAAAACATATCTCACCGTCTATTTAGGCGCAATTTGGTAATTATAATCTACTGCTTTAACTGTTCTTTTCTTATATCTAAATAATACTAGCATAAAAAGGAGAGACATCGTGATCCCAATGGACCCAAAAAAAGCGCAGAAGCTAGGAGAGGCATGGGGCGGAGTCATCACCGACAGTGTTTTTGGTATAGTTGATGTTGTTAAGAATGCGCCGGCACAACGGGCTGCAAATAATCAAAAAATACAAAATAAAAATAAAATTACAGAGATTAATAATCAAATAACACGACAGAATAATCTGTTGCGCGAACAAGCAATGCGTGAAATAGCTAAAGAAGCCGAAATGGATGCGATAGCTAGAATGAGCCCTAAGCAAAGAGAAGAATATAAACAAGCAAAGTTGGCTTCTGAAAAAGCTAGAGCCAGAGCAGAAAGAGAAGCACAAGAACGTAAAGAAGAAATGGGGCAATATTTTTTAGCCTTTATATTGATATTTGTAGTAATACCGTTTATGATTTGGATAGGTTTGATTATCTATGCTTTAGTAGATCCTATGGCATATTACTCTATGAAGAGCTGGGTGCCTTTACTTAAAACGATAGTGGGAAGATAATGGAATCTAATGTAGCCGACTTAATCTCAAAATATGGTTTTCCGATCGTCGCAGCAGGCGGTATGGGATATATGATATATTATATATGGATATGGGCAACTACTGAAGTTAAACCAGTACTAAGCGAAGCTAATACTGTTCTTATCGCATTGATTGATCGTATACGTATGTTAGATAACGATCTTATTCGCCTAAATCAGAAACTAAACATCGTGCTGCAACTACGTGGTAAAGAGATTGAAAGTGAACGCCACTTAGAAGATGTTAAGACTGCTGCTGCTGCTCAGAAACGCGAAATGGAAGCTGCCGAACAACAGCGCAAGGCTGCCGAACAATTGGCGCACCAAGCTCCGGATCCAGGCAACGCTAAGATATACATACAACCAACAGCACCTGTAAAGAATGATCAGTAATTTTGGAAATATATACGATATATGGATGTTTGGATATAGGTTACCTATAGACGCTGCTATTTTTCTCGGAACTATGTTTGCTTTGCTCTGCGTAGCAGCTGTCTGCCAATCATTTAAGTTATAATTTTAAGAAGTTTTTTACTGCTGCTACTGTGGCATCGCTTTGTAATATTTCATAATGATTAGCACTTATCTCAGCAACATCACCGCAAGTCCAACCTGTCTGTACCTTAATAGGTAATACTCCGTCGTTGCTTTCATAGATAAAAGGATTAAATCCTTTATTAGCTATTAAATGTAGCACAGGCAAATGATCATATCGCATTTCGTGTATCTCTCGGACTTGCCTGCTGCTATTCGCTATCTTGCCTATGAGGCTTGCTCTGCTCATATAGAGCTGTATGAGATTTAGATCCAAGCCTGCCAATGGACTGGCTAATGTTATGATGCCTTTACATAGGGTATCTTGGCTCATATGTAGTGCTATCATACCACCTAGGCTATGTCCAATAGCGACATATGGTTCACGCATAACACCTATGCTCATAGCTAAGATATCTTCGTAAGCATTAACACGATGATCGTAATCGATACAATGCCAATCTTTAACTTTAGTCTTATGCTTTAGATAGTTAAAACTGATGCTACTGCTCCAAGCACCGTGGATACCGAGTATCTTCATAACCTATTTAATCTCCGTTAAGTTGTCTAGGAATGTCTTAGTACATATAGCCCAATCATATTTTTTACTGCTTGCTTCAACAATGGCACGATCACATTCTAGAGCTTTTACTATAGCTACTTCTAAATCATCATCCATATAACCATTGATTCCGTTCTCTACTACATCGACAGGTCCAGTGACTGGATAAGCTGCTATAGGAGTACCACAAGCTATAGATTCTAACATAACCACACCAAATGTATCGCTCTTGCTTGGAAAAACAAATACATCAGCATTAGCATAGTATTCTGCTAGCTCCTTGCCCTTCTTATATCCTGCGTAGTTTATGTATGGATATTTTTGCTTCAGTTCTTCCAAATAAGGACCATCCCCGACTAGTATCTTAGTTCCCTCTATCTTTACGCTACAGAATTCATCTAATCCTTTTTCTCTACTAGCACGGCTAACACAGAGTATTACAGGTTTCTTTACTTCTAGCTTTTCTCTTAACTTACTAGTAAATAGATCTCTGTCAACTCCTCTGTTCCAAACTTCTAACCTTTGGAAATCTCGATTGCTAAGTTCTGTTTTCATAGTGTTTGTGGTTACTAATACTTTTGTTGAAAACTTATGGAACCATCGGACTAACCAGTAGCCCCAATCAACTGGCAACTTAAAATAGGTGTTTAGATATTCTGGAAACTTAGTATGATAGCTAGTATTATGTGGTATGCTACGTTTGTCTACTTTGCAGTACCAACGTGCGGCCAACCCCAAGGTACCTTCGGTGGCTATATGTATAGCATTGGGTTTAAAGTTTTCTATCATAGGACCAACACGCCATATATCTAAACTAAGCCTAACTTCAGGATAGCCCGGAGCACCTATGGTTTTAAATTGACTAGGTTCGATCACCTGTACGATGTGTCCCCAAGACTCTAACTGTTTAACTGTTGCTCTTAATGTTGTAACTACACCATTTATATTAGCCCAAGTATCAGTTACTAGTGTTATCCTCATATCGGATTATCTCCCAAGTACCATCATAGTTTTCCACTAGTGCCGTACAACTCTCGCACCAGTCACCACAGTTCATATATTCAATATCATTTATCTTACGTATGTTAGCGTGATGTATGTGCCCACATACTATACCTACGCACTCTTCTGCCTTAGCATATCCACTAAGTTTATCTTCGTAGCTTCCCATAAAATTAACGGCAGACTTTACTTTGTATTTGGCCCATTGGCTCAGTGACCAATAGGGCAGTTTAAACAGGCGCCTAAACTTATTAACTACGACATTTAGTTTCATACTAAAATCGTAAGCTATAGTTCCAAAATGTGCTAACCAAGCTGCGTTTTTCATTACTACGTC
>Ga0208739_1000218_pt1 | contig 19017 bp, 13 predicted proteins | sample CryBogCBE27Jul09_FD_184566 | JGI IMG/M metagenome (GOLD analysis project Ga0208739, IMG submission 184566) | Freshwater microbial communities from Crystal Bog, Wisconsin, USA - CBE27Jul09 (SPAdes) (version 2) | ecosystem: Environmental > Aquatic > Freshwater > Lake | place: Crystal Bog... | reverse complement strand
CAACGTTGGCTGTAATATTGGAAATGTTACTCAATGTATTTGCAACGTTACTTAATGAAACGTTTGAGTTTGTAGATAATCCATTTGCAATCAAGTTAGCAATGTTTGCAATGTGTGTATTAACATTTGCTACGTTTGCTACGTTACCAATAGTTACATTACTTACATTACCAATGTTACCAGATACGTTTGCAACATTTGCAACATTACCTGTACTGACATTTGCTATGTTACCAATATTGCCAGATATATTACTTATGTTACTTACGTTGCCGGTATTGACATTTGCTATGTTACCAATGTTGCCAGATAGATTTGCTATGTTCGCAACATTACCTGTAACAACATTTGCTATATTACCTGTATTACTAGATAGATTTGCTATGTTTGCAGTATTGCTTACGGCTACATTGCTAATGGTTGCAACGTTACCTGCAATATTTGCTACGTTTGCAACGTTACCAATTGTTACATTTGATACTGTACCATTACCAGAAACGTTTGCTACATTTGCAACATTACTTACTGATATATTAGCAATATTGCCGGTACCGGATACGTTTGCTATGTTTGCAATATTGCTAATTGCTAAATTTGCTAAAGTATTAGGATCTACCGATGATACAACGTTTGCTACATTAGATACACTAGCAACGTTTGATGTTGCGTTAACATTTGAAGTTGTAGTATTAGTGCCGGTATCAGATGTAGGTGTATAAGGTTCTAATCCTAAAGTACCTTTACTTGCAACAACACCATTGACAACATCACCGGGCTTTAATTCATCGGTTGATTGTATTCTATACATGTTGCCATTACTGTCTACAACTGTATAACCATAACTAACTGTTTGGCCACCATCTAAGCTTACGCCTACAGTTGGACGACCTTCTGGATCAGCAATAACTTTAACCTGATCAGGAACACCATTAACATACTTACTAGCTTCTTGACTATTGATTGCTTCTTCTGCTCTGTTGGCAACATCACTGGGTAATCCAGCGTTTGCTAAGTCAGTTGCAAGACTTGCTAAATTTGTTCCACCTGCTACGGTACCGGGTGGCATCTTATAAACTGTTGCGCCTGTATTGTCTACAATGTCGCCCGTAGTTGTATTCAAATATTGATTGCTACCCAAATCAATAAAGTTACTGTTACCAATTGGGCTTACTAAAGGTACAACAGGAGTAGTAACTGTTGAGATATTTGTAGTTCCTGCACTTGCATCATTAAAAGCTTTGTTAATTGCATCGGCATTGCTTTGTCCATATATTGCAGTAACTTGATTTGCATTGTAACCTTGTTTACTTAATGCGGCTGCAATTTCAGCTGGCGTATTACCCGCAGTCTGCATTGAACTAATTGTATTTTGTATTGCAGTGGTTTGAGCATTAGCAGCCGCATATGCTTGTTGCACAGTCGAGGCATTATCGGGGCCAAATACACTAGTAACTTGATCAACTGTATAACCTTTTTGTGCCATAGCAGTTGCGATATCAGCAGGGCTTGCACCCGCCTGACTCATCGTTTGATATGTATTTTGTATGTCACTAATTTGATCAGGAGTAACTGCTGTTGCACTAGTTACTGTGGGCAATGTTCCATTGTTTGCACCCTGAATAATTGTATCAGGAATACGATTACCTTGACTATCATAACCACCTAATAATGTACCATCATTTTTACTATAAATCAATTGACTGCCGTCATCAAACTGATAAGTTACACTATTGTTTCTACCATTGAATAATGTGTTTGTAACTGTTGCGGCAACTGCGCCACTGAATGCGCCTGTTACTGGATTCTGTCCACTTAGTAATGCGCCTGTTGCACCACCTGCGGCCGCTCCTGCAACTGCCGATCCTGTTGCACCACCTGCATATCCACCAACTAGTCCTGATATACCACCGGTTGCTCCAGCTTTTAATATCGTAGCTACATTAGCACCTTGAGCAGCCGCATTGGTAGCGCCTGATATCGCACCTGCAGTAGCTGGGTCAATACCTTCACTAATTAAAAATACGTCCAATGCAGTACCAATTGGATTTTTAACAATTCCATTTACGATGCCATTAATGGTGCCTGTTATAGAACCAATTGGGTCAGACCAAAAACTCATAATTTAATCCTTATTATACTATTTATTGTTTTACAACTTGCGCAGTTAGACATCTAGAACCTAATTCCCAACTATTTAATTGGGTTATATAATTACATGCAACTTCTAAACGATACCAATAATAACCTTGTGGTGGTTGATCAATAACTGAACTAAAGGTCATTGGAGTCAATATCGTAACAGAGCCTGCCGAGCTCGTACTGTATATATAATCTTGTATAATTGTTTTATCGAATATAAAGCTAGTTCCTGCGCTAGTAGGATCATTACTAGCGTAATTTTTATATCGATTGATAGCCACTGTAATGATTGTTGTTTCACCATATTGTGCACCACTTAATACACCATTCAATTGTGCAGTTAAAAACACTCGATCAGTATTTCCATTGATTGTAACTAAACCTGTGCAATCAGTAGATAACCAAAGAGGTTTTGTATCGGTATTGTTATTGTAACTGAATGATGCAGTACCTCCCGTTATTGTACCAAAGTTGTATATTGAATTGATGCTACGTACAACAAATCCTGTTGTCGTGCTTTGTACCGCACCAACTGGACTATAAGTACCATCGTAAATACTTACGCCAGATAAAGTAACTGGAGCGCCTAAACTAATTGGTGGGGTACTATAAGTTGTTGCATATGTACATTGCAAATGATAATTATCTAACCATTGCGTAGAAGCTAATGCTAAAGTACCTTGTAATGGTACGTATGTTGTAAAATAAACTGTAGAATTTACATTAGCATATAGGTTAAATGACAATTGAACATTACTAGAGTTTACAGTTGTAATCGTAGACAATGCGTTAACGCCAGGACCTTCTGCTTTCATGTTAACTTGTAAACCAGTGGTACTACTTGCATACAAATATTGTGTACCATTTGAACCTGTCATTGGTAATTGTATTGAAGTTGACGTAAAAGGTGTACGATTGTTACCTGTTATAAATGCTTTACTAGCACTTGAAAAGCCACTAAAGTTTTGACCTAAACCACTAGGACCACTTAGCAAATAGTTAACTGCATCATAAACACCTTGATTCGAATCTACAGGATATTGACTCATTATCTATCGTCCTCAGTTTGTGTATATTGCCATGTAACGGCTGAGGTCATCCAAACGTTTGTGTTGCTAGTGTTTTCCATAACGATTGAATTTACACGATGAGTATTTTGATCTATTTGACACCATGGATTGTTTGTATCTAAGTTCATAGTGATATCAGTTGTTTCTAATGGGCTACTACCTACACTATCTGCACCTTCAATTCGAATTGATATATTGCCAGTACTAGGAGTAATTTGTATGTTGTTTGTGCCTGTGAATGGCGTTGCGCCCATGTTAACTGTTTCTGGTAATATGCGATGTACCATTAATTTGCCACTGTAATTAGGTAACAATTTAATATTGTCACGCCTAAAATAACTATGTATTGCTGAACCATCAGGGTGACTGTAACCTACGTATTCTTGTACAATCTTACTGTTTGTTATACCTCTAGCATAAACAACTGTACGTGAACTCAATTGTGGTGTAGTACCAACATAGATAGGGCTTTCACATGCCATTGTAGCATTATCAACTTCTTTAGGTGCATTCCAACAATCTAAATCATAACGATAGCTAATCATTTTATTGGGCACGCCATTAACTGCTGTACTATCAGGATAGAATATTTCAATCTGATTTTTTTGTGTATTACATTGCATGAACACACGATCATAGTATGTAGGATTCAATTGATCAAACAACCAATTCTTAACACGTTGATTACCTATGCCTGTAAAGTTTTGCCCATCAAAAACCCACACATCACGTGCGTCAATGCCATAAACGTTTGTATCTGTATTAGCCCAACAATTACTAGACAATAAGCCACGACCTTGATTGTATATTCGTACGCCTAGAATTGGTGCTGAAGTTGTACTGTAATTTAAAGGACTGAACACAACAGTATCCCAATAGCTACATAAGAAGAACTGACCATTGCTAGGGAATGCATCAAGTGCGGGGCCACGTAATGGTACCTCTAATTGGTTAGCTACGTTTGTAATTGTAGGTACCCATGTTGTTGGTGCAGTATTCAATCCAAACGCTTGACTCCACTGTATTGTAACAGGATATAACAATGTAGTAGTTGGTGCTGAAACTGGTACGGCAGATAAATTACCTGCAACAAGAATACTACCCACATTAGGTGTACTGTACATTCTTAAGAAGTTTGCACTAACACTTTTCCATGCATTAATATAGTTCCATCCATATAGTGGGCCCACAGTACCTACGTTAACGCCTGGATATGTAGCACCTGGACTAGCAGTATAATTAACACTAGTAGTTGTACATGAAACAACGGTAAAGGTACCATTGAAATATTGATTGACACCATCAATTACAATTTTTTGTCCTGCGGTATAAGGCGCACTACTATAGGCTGTTTGAAATGTAATTTCTTGTGTAGTTGAATTAATATAACTTATTAATTCTATGTTAACAGGAACTATATTGCTATATGGTTGTAATGTTGCACCTACCGTATCAGGTAAAAACATTGGAGGATTGATTGTATCATTAAAGAATGGTATAGTACCGTTCCATGCATCTGTGATGTTTGTAGCTTGAGTATAACCTGTATATGTAGTTCCACCTGGCGTAATATCGTACCAACTTACTACACCATTGCTTGCATACCATTTACCTTCTGTACATGCTACAATGAACCAAAACTGTCCACCTAATCTAAAACCACCAGTGATGAATGTAGGGGTACCTGGCACAGTACTTAATATAGCTTGATCACCTGCGGTACTACGTACACCTCTAACATCACTTTCAATGTTTAAACCATCATTGTATTCATTAGGCTGTAATGCAGTTGAAGGTACATCAGGTGAGAATGTCATTTTAGCTAAAGGTGTACGAACTTCATCGTACTGAGATTTTAATTGTGTCATAGATATGATCCCTTATATATTATTTATCGGGAAGATTTTGGTTGATCTTTAGGGGTTTCCATTCGTTTCTATGTTGGTCAAGTACCTTTACTGGTTCATCATTGTCAATCTTACTTCTACCTCTAACGTGCTTTCTACGTAACCCATTTAAGTAGGGACATGATTCTGTATGACCACGCATAGCGGGTTCATTCTTAAATTGACTACCACATGCCTTACATTGGTATCCTGTGAATACCCATCGTTCTATATGTTTATTGTAACTTTGCACAACATGAAAATGTGGCATATCTTCGTAGATATTGTATGTTTGATGTAGTTGTTTTGGGTTGAGTTTCATTGGGTATTTATTGTAACTCGTCGTCTCCGTCAAACTCTTCCATTTCTTTTCTATAGATACCACTAGCATAATAAGATTGTTTTTGTTTTTCTGATAATGCATTATCTAAAGGAATATCAATGTAATCTCCTAATAAAAACAATTCACTATACCAAATTCCATTTTCTTCATAAAGTGCAATCATTGAATGTGTTAATAACTGACGATGAAAATTACTAGTTTTTACTCCCCTAGGTGCTTTATAATGTAATCTAGCTATCAATGCATTTGGATGATCATTTTTTAATGTAGCAATTGTATCAAGCACTACATCTCTTTTCTTTTTGGCTCCTTTACTTAATTCATGCATACTATCAGTTGCAGATCCCGCTAAGAATATACTGTACTTTTGATCAAAATCACGTTTTAAACTAATATAAACTTTAACTCTTTTATATCTACCTTCTAGTCTTATTTGATTGATTTGTACATTAATCTCAATGTAATTGTCATTTGTGCTTAATCTTTCATAACCTTTTTCTGGTCGTGCTGCCATTACAGGACTAAAACCCAAGGATGTTAACTGGTCTTCCTGGTATTTCTCACTCGCTGCCGCAGGCCCCGAAGGAAGGGAATAAGGCGCCGCTTGCGGCGCATATGGATTTTCGACGGCTATTTGTCGAAATCTATTCTCTTTCTCTTTCCCTTTCAAATTCCCATTCAATTTTGTATTTGAATAGATTTCGACATTTTCTGTATTAATTTCTGTACCCAAATCATTAAACTTTTTATGTTTAATGATGCTATCTAGAATTTCTTGTTGTATATCTCTCATTTTGTTTCCTTTATAATAAATTTGATTCTATTGCTATTGAGATGTCATCCCAATTTTTTAGTAAGTATATAACACTTGCTCGTTTTTGCTTAACCGAAAAACTATTAGCATACTTATATCTGTGGCAAATATCTACTACCATTAAGTAGTCTTTACCTTCTAAAATCTTAAGTTTTAGTAAATTTTCTAAATCTTCGTATACTCGTTCAGAAGGTAATAAATCAATTACTTTCCAAAAGTCTCCTGTTAACTTATTACGTTGGAGAGCCTGGACGAGTACATCCATGCATTCAGTATATTCTTCATATTTCATATTATCCTCTAATCTATGTTGTCTCTAATCATCTTTAGCGTAAGATTGATCTCCCCCACGCTAATAGGGGAGATCGGATTAGAGAGATTTGTCACAAGTTCTAAATGTAACAATAGTATTTATACTATATGTAAGATTTTATATTATTTGCTTGATTATTTCAAACATTATGGTCAAGCCAATCTAAACTCATGACCTCTATGTGTTTTCTGATTTTTCATGCAACATTGGCTTACTGATTGTTTACTAAAACCATCAAACTGTGTTTTATAGATACTTTCATAACGCTTTTCTACACCAGTTAATATGTTTCTACTGATAACGGGTTTGGGTTTTGTTATTGATATACTTCTATTCTCTTTACCAGTTGCACAATATACGTTTTCAATTGAGTAGGGACCTGTATCATTGTATCTACACATTTGGTAATCTGTGTCGAGTATACCTCTTTCATGAAAGTGTCCTGTATTAACCCACCATTCAATCCATGATTCAAATGTAAAATGCCATTCTACACCTCTTTTCTTAGCCATTGACTTTTGTCCAGCATAGTTTACACTATTGCGTCTGGTGTAATGACAATAGATTGGATCGTCTTTTTTGTATTGTTTTTGTATGTATTTCCTCATTTTTTATTCCTTTACATAATATTTATGTAAAAGCAATAAAAACGGGTCTATAAGGATACTTTTTGGCGTTTTCCCTATAAATTTAATGTTTTATATAAAATAAGCTATAATAACTTAAAGGAAATAAAAAATGGCAATAGAAAACATAGAAACATTCAATGAAGAATTTGACAGTATAGTTAGAGTTAGTGACAATTATGTTTCACTTGATTATGGCAACAATCCATATCAATTAGCATATAGTCCTTATAATGGATATAATCCACATACTATACCTTCATATCAGATACAACCAAAACAAACAAATGCAGTTGAAATTATAATGACTGAAAATAATTACAATAGATTAGTCAAATTAGTAGATGAATCTGTTACTGAAAGAAAAATGAGAGAATGTGATCCAAGATTGATGGAATTGTATATGGCATACAAAACATTAGTAGAACTATTGAAATAAGGGTGCCCCCATGCTAGGTATTTTAGGAATAAAGATACAGAGACATGAGACGCTAGCACAGGGGCGAAAAAACATATAGACTATGATTAAGGGAAACTAAAGTCATGGCGTTAACTTGAAGGACTTAAAAACAGTCTATACAACATTATTTATCACTTTTCTTGTCTAATTTATTTTCTATTCTATTCAATTGAACTTGTATGTTTTCCATTTGCACTGCAACAACTGCTACTTTTGTAGCCATTTCATCTACCTTACTGTTGAGTGTTAAGTATCCCGTACCACCGATACTAACCGCCCCAATCACTACCCATGTTAATTGTTGTGTTGTAAAGTCTAGCATTATTCTTCCGTTATGTTGAAGTAAGTGTTGGCTTCTTCTATAGTTTCAAAATAATACCAACCATCAAAGGGCAGTGTGTATTGATCCATTGTATCTATTGAAAGATAATCTCCTGTGGGAAATTGTACTGTGGGACCATAATGTAGTGTGTTGTTTATTAATTTATAAAACATATTTTATCCTTAACCTGATACTGTCCAGTTTTTAAATGTAGCTAAGTTAGTATTTAATTTTCTAAATGTAACTGTTTGACCACTAGCTGAAGTACTTGGCATGATATTATTCATTTGTACAAATGAATTTGTGGTTACACTACTAATAGTTAAATCCCATTTTGCAGTTACACCCGTAGTATTGGAAGTAGGAGTTACAAGATTACCAAAATCAGGAGTACTGTATAATTTATAAAAATAACCATTAGTATTACTGCCAGTATTCAAAGTATAATAATAAGTATAAGTACTTAAAGGAGTAGAAGGAGTAGTTGTAAATGAAATTAATGTTAAGTCTGGTAATAAACCTATACTAGTTAATGGTATATACATATTATTAGTTGAGCCAGTTTGTAAATTTACAGTTCCTGTTGTAAAATTTGTTGCAGTACTTGTTATAACATGCATACCAGGAGATAACCCTGTAGTATTTGACATACTAATTGCAGTTCCATTAGCTGACCAACTAGCACCTGTAACAACTACTGCCGTATCTGCACCTGGAGTACTAGTAATTGTAATCGTTTGTGCAGTTGTATTTGGTAATAATGTATTAGAAAATACTTCTTGTAATGCAGTTTGATTCATATTAGTACCGACTAATGTTGTAGATATTTTTAAATTACTAGCTTGAATTCTACCTAATGAAGGGTTACCTGAAAAAGGAGCACTAGTTGTTACTTTAGACCAATCTAATGCAGGTACACTATTTAAACTAGTACAACTAGTAAACATACTACTAATTGTAGTTACATTACTTGTATTCCAACTTGGAATAGATATCAAACTTGTACATCCGGCAAATGTATTACTCATAATAGTAACATTACTAGTATTCCAACTACTCCATGCAGTAGAAGAAATAAAACTATTTGCATTACTAAACATATTAGACATATCAGTTACTTTACTAACATTTGTAAATTGAACATCTTGTAATGATGTACAATTGTTAAACATTAAATTCATATTTGATACATTACTAGTATCTAATGCAGGACAAAATATCAAACTAGTAGCCCCATTAAACATATTAGCCATATTAGTAACTTTAGTAGTAGTTAACGTTGGAATAGTTATTAAACTAGTACAATTACTAAATGTACTAAACATGTTAGTTGCATTGGCAGTATTTAAAGTAGGAATAGAAGTTAAACTATAACAGTTATTAAATACGCTATCCATAGCAGTAAAAGTAATTGTAGTAAGATTTGTTGGTATATTTTTTAAACTAGTACATCCATTAAACATGTTACTAATTAAAATTAAATTAACACCATTAGTAAATCCACCAAATGAAGTTAAACTATAACAGTTTTGAAACATACCAGTAGCTTGTGTTAACAAAGGAATATTAAGAGTAGGTACTGTTTTTAAACTATAACAGTTTTGAAATGTGGTATTTGAAGCTGTAGCAGAACTAAAATTTAATGCAGGAATAGAAATTAAACTATAACAGTTTTGAAATGCATTATTCCAAACTTGACCTGATTGCGTATTGAATAATGGTATTGTTTTTAATGATGTACAATTAGCAAATGTACCAGAAAAACTTTGAATTGAAGAAACATTATATAAGGGCAAACTAACTAAAGAACTACATCCACTAAATGTACCGGTCATACTTATCCCGCTTATTGTAAACAAAGGTGCTATTTTTAAACTATAACAATTGTTAAACATAGTTTGAACATTATTACTATTAAGATTAGCAAAAGCAGCGTTAGTTGCAGTTTCTAAACTATAACAATTAGCAAACATACTAGATGTATTGATAGCAGTAGTGGTAGCAGGAAATGTAGGTGCTATTTTTAAATTATAACAACTATAAAACATAGCTGATAAACTAGTATTTCCTAATGGAAGATTTAATGTAGGAACACTTTGTAAATTATAACAGTTATAAAATGTATTAGCAAAAGTAACTATAGCACCAGTACTCCAAATTTGTGCTTGTTGTAACATACCTAAATTAACTGTAATAGTTGACGAACTGATAGTTAATGAAGTTAAATTAGGACTACCTAAACTAATGTCTAACCATTTTGTAGTATATGCGGGTAATACAGGATAAGGTGCACCAATTACATATTTTGTTTGTAAATTAATACCATTTAATTGACTATTGATTGAATCATTTAATGTAATATTTACAACTGCCGCTTTGTAACCTTCTGCTAACACACTTCCGCTATATGTACTATAACTATATTGATGTTGTATTACTACGGGAACACCTGCACTACCAATTGTTTGAACATTACTATCTCCCCAATCAACAACAAAAGTAGGTGTACCTGATATTGCAGTAGACGAAACTAATTGGCTATTATTAACTACATAACTATAACCTGGTGCATTTGTAAATGAATTACTTACAGAAGAATTAAGAGTATAAGTACCTGTACCTCCTGTACCAGTACCAAACGCTACGACCCAAATATTGTTGCTAAGTCCAAATATACTCATTCCTAAAGTTATAGCACCACTAGTGACTGCAGTTATAGTTAATGTAGTACCAGTACTACTACCAGTACCAACAAAACTATTAATTGATACTACTGTTGTATTTGCTGAAACACCGGTGCCTGTAATAATTGCACCTACAGAATATCTTGGATAAGAAGTAGTTATAGCAGAAGTTAAAATAGTACCAGCTACTGAGCCAGTACCATTACTAATAAATCCAGTAGCAGTGGCTATACTACTAAGTTGAACACTAAGTGCAACATAATTATCTGCATCATTTGTAATAGCGATTAAACCACTAAATTGTTGACTAGTTGAAGTTAATGTAGCTAATGCGGGCCAATCACTAGGTCTTACCCATGCACTACTTGTGTTTGTAACTACAGGTGGAGTTGGTGTTGGTATATCACGTTGACCATTATTAATACCTACTCCAGTTGTAGCAATACTACGAATACTCATTAGGTAATCTCCGAACCAAACAATGAAAATGTAATGTTAGCAGTATTAGCATAACAAGTTACAATATCAGTATTTGCTAATGTAACACCTAATGTTAAAAACAATGTATCATTACTACTAACCGGTGCTTGATAAACAATATATTGACTGTTTGCTAATGCAGCACCAGCTGGTCTAACTGCTAAATTAACTTGAGTACTTACACCTAAATTACAAATTGCAATTGTACTACATACTGCACCATTTGCAGTAGTAGCAGTATATAATGTTGTGTTAGTTGTAGCTGCAGGATTTGATTGCCCTAAAACTTTATAATTTGTTGCCATAAATATTCCTTATATGTTATTTATTTACATTCCACCAAGTAAGAAACTAGGCGTAAAATCTGTTACTGTTGAACCACCGCCACCTGATTGATTAACAAAACTTAAGTTACCTGTACCATCTGTAGAAATAACTTGATTAGCACTACCACCAGTAATTTTAATTGTACTGATTGCACCCATGTATGTATTGTTAGTTGGTGTTAATGTAATATTAGCAGTGCTGGTTAATGTTAAACCATTTTGTGTTGATGATCCATTGTATTGAATTACACCATTTCCACTTCCACCAAGATTATTTGCGTAAGTAACAGTTGTAGTATTAATAGATGCACCAGTTATAATAGTTGGATTACCTACACCACCATTAATTATTAAATTGCCCGTTGCGCTACCTAAACCAGTAGTTCCTAATGTAACTGTTGCAGTATTGCTAAGTCCATTAGGAATTGTACTATATGTAAAATAACTAGTACCACCAAAGCTACCAGCATTGTTATATTGAATTTGTGTGTTACTGCCACCCGGTGATCCATTTCCTCCACCGCCGCCAGTTGCCCAACTTAAATTACCAGTACCGTCTGTTTGTAAATATTGTCCTGAACTACCGCCGGTGATTTTAACATTACTATTTGAACCCAAACTTACATTACTTGCATTTGTAAAATTGATTGTACCATTGCTGGTTAAATTACTTAATGTACCAACGCTTGTAATATTAGGTTGTGCATTTGTTGTTACAACTCCTGCGTATGCCGCATAGTTTGCATTAGCAATTGTACCTGATATATTACTTGCTTGAATGTTGCTTAAATTATTACCACTACCAATAAAGTAATTACCAGTTACAGCATTACCCAAGTTAGCATTACCAGAAGTAATGTTTCCTGTTACTGACAATGATGTTAATGTACCTACTGATGTTATGTTTGGTTGACTTGCAACTGTCACATTACCTGCGTAATTTGCAAAGTTAGCACTTACTGCAACATTAGATATAGGAGCAAATACACCATTACCATACAATACATTACTACTGCTACCAGTTAAATTAATTGTAGCAATGTTACCTATTCCAACTACATTAGCAACTGCAACACTATTAGCAACATTTGCAATAGTAGCATTACCTGCATATGCACTATAATTTGCATTTGCTACAGTACCAGACACATTAGCACCTGCTATGCTATTCGCAACTGCAGCAGTTCCTGAATATGTAGCATAATTTGCATTAGCAATCGTACCTGAAATGTTTGCAGCTTGAATATTGCTTAAGTTATTACCACTTCCAATGAAGTAGTTACCTGTTATAGCATTACCTAAATTAGCATTACCAGAAGTAATGTTACCAGTTACACTTAAACTTGTAAGAGTACCTACACTTGTAATGTTTGGTTGTGCGTTTGTATATACAGTACCAGCAACCAATGCATTACCAACTTGACCAATTACGTTTGCACCTGCTACAGATACATTACGAACACTAGTAAAGATTTTACCAACACTTGGATTACTATATGTTACGAAACCAACACGAACAATAACATTGCTTGATCCATTGTTAATAACTGGGGGTGTATTTGCAAACCCTCCAGCAGTTGTTGCACTCAAATACAATGTATCACCTGCAGTATAACTACTTGTATTCAAGTTTGTAACTGCACCAAGAATTGTTAAGTATCCATTGCTGTTATTTGAAATAGCAAATTGAGCAATACCAATCGCACCTGAAGTACTTGCAGAGTTTGCTTGTGCTAAATCAATTTTTGGTTGTTGACTATGTGTTCCACTAATATAACATACTGCACCTGCAGCAATTGTTGCACCACTTTGATTGTAAACAAGAATACTAACTTCTTGACCAATATGTATAACACTATTTGCTACACTATTATAATAAGCTAATGCATCATCAACTGAATCATACCATAAGTAACCTTGTTGATATGTAGGATTTGTAGCTAATGGTGTAAAGTTTGCAACATTGCTAATATTGATATTGCTTGTTTGTATGTTTGCATTTACAGTTAAATTACCAGTAGTTTCTAAACTAGTGACACTAATGTTACCTGCAGTGATGTTTCCAGTTACTGCTAAACTTGTTAATGTTCCAACTGAAGTAATATTTGGTTGAGCATTTACAGTTACATTACCTGCATAGTTTGCAAAGTTTGCAGTAGTGGAAACTATACCAGTTAACTGACTACCATTACCAATAAAATAATTTGCAACTATGTTACCTGTAACTGTTGCTACATTCGTACTTGCATTGAATAAAAAGTTATTACTAGCACCAGCATTACCGGAATCATTATATAAAACATTCCATTGTAAACCTGGTACAACAATGTTACCACTGATATTACCTACAACGTTACCTAAGAAATATGGTGCACTAATGTTACCTGCACTTGTTACATTACCAGTTAAGTTTAAATTTGATAAGGTACCAACTGAAGTAATGTTTGGTTGACTATTTGAATAAACAGTACCAGCTACTAATGCATTTGCGACTTGACCTGAAACATTAGCGCCAGCAACTGAGTTAGCAACAGTAGCATAATTGGCTAAATTAACTGCACCAACCACATTACTACCTGAAACACTAAATGCATTACCTGCATAACTTGCATAGTTTGCATTAGCAACTATTCCACTTACATTAGCGCCAGCAACTGAGTTAGCAACAGTAGCATAATTAGCTAAATTAACTGCACCTACAACGTTTGATCCACTTACGCTAAATGCATTACCTGCATAATTTGCATAGTTAGCATTTGCTACACTAGTAGGGAAAGCTATGTTTGCGAATACACCATTACCAGCTAAGTATGTACTTCCATTACCATTTAAGTTTAATGTTGCAATGTTACCTATACCAACTACGTTTGCTACATTTACGCTATTGGCTGAATCACTTACTGTTGCATGAGTTGCATTTGCAACATAACCTGTAACATTAGCTCCTGCTACTAAATTGGCTGATGATGCTATACCAGAATAAGCGGCATAGTTTGCATTTGCTACTATACCACTAACATTAGCTCCTGCTACTGAATTAGCAACTGTAGCATAATTAGCAAGATTAACTGCTCCAACTACATTGCTACCTGATACACTAAATGCATTACCCGCATAATTTGCATAGTTTGCGTTAGCTACGTTTGATACTGTAATTGTAGAAAAAGTACCATTACCAGCCAAATATGTTAATCCATTACCATTTAAATTAACTGTAGCAATATTACCTATACCAATGACATTTGCAACTTGAACTGCGTTAGCCAAATCACTTACATTGCTATGTGTTGCATTCGCTACATAACCACTTACATTTGCCCCAGACACACTATTTGCAACTGTAGCATAATTGGCTAAATTAACTGCACCAACTACATTAGATCCTGTAACACTAAATGCATTACCAGCATAGTTTGCATAGTTTGCATTTACTGCATAGTTACCATTACCAACTGTAGCAAACACACCATTACCATATAATACTTGACTACTATTTCCATTTAAGTTTACTGTTGCAATATTACCTATACCAACAACATTTGCTACTGTTACTGAATTAGCAGTATTTGCAATATTTGCATTACCTGCAAAATTAGCAAAATTTGCATTAGCAACTGTTCCTATATATTGTGATTTAATTGATGTTGGCGTTCCATTAGCGTCTACGTTGACGATCTGATAGAAGTTTGAATTGATTTCGCCGCGTGTTGTCATTATTATTCCTTAAGTTAATGCAATTGCATAATTAAATGGTACTGTTGATCCTAATGTAGGACTTGTTATAGAAGTAGTAGTTACATAAGATGATGTTACATTTACAGTGGGTGTACTTAAAGTATAAGTTGCAGATGTTAATGTAATAGCAGTATAAGTTGAATTAGTCAATGTACCTGCATAAACTTCACTTATACCTCCTGTATTATCAACAATTGTAAAACCAAATGTACAACTAGCGCCATACGAATTGTTATTATTATTTACTTTAATTAAAATATTACATGTATAGCTTTTGGTAGACGTTCCATTAAACAATACATCAATATATAAATATCCATTTATACTAACTAAATTACCCAAACCACCTGTTAATCTTTCAAATTTTAATGAGTTTGTAACACTTGACAATAAAAGCTCACTAGAATATAAAACTGTAAACGTAGAAGGATCAATAATTTGTGTGGATAGTCCTTCAAAATATGTATTAAAAAATAACAACACTATGTTATTATCAGTATTAATTGATAAAGCAAATGGACTTAATGAACTACCAATTTGATATGAATTAAGTAGTGATCCAGTTGAACTATCAAGTTTAACCAATATATCACCACCACTAGCTTGTGGTACACTAGCAATTACATTATTAGAACTATCTACAGTTATTTTTCTAGTTAAACCTGATGTTTGATATCCACTTAATGTTTTACTCCAAACTACTGTTCCCGAACTATTAATTTTTATAACAGTTGTACCAGTTGTGGTATCACCCGAAGTTACTAAAATATTATTAGCATTATCAATTGTCAAAGAATAATAACCATAATATCCACTTACAACTGTATAGATATATTGCCATGTAATATTGTAAGTAGTAGGATCAATTTTATACAATGATACAGATGAACCACCGCTAGTGTTTAATATATATAAATTGTCACTAGAATCAATAGCTAAAAAATTACCCGGTATACCAGTTACAGCCTGAATAAACGTTTGAGTAGAATTATATTTTACTAAGTAAGTTTTACCAACAACTACATCATAATAAAAAATATGAATATTTCCAGAACTATCTTCTACTGTGCCATATATGTTATTATAGGATTCATCTGGAAATACAAAATATTTTGACATTGTTCCATCAATAGTATTGATATTGATGGTTGCAGGTCTATTAGCTGATTCTGGATTTCCTATACCACCAGTACCTACTATCCATAATTTATTATTAGATGAATAAATTTGTCCAGCAAAATAACTAGTATTGCTATATACGCTTTGTGCACTTAACCAACCAACACTAGGACGAGTATTGTTTTGAGATGTAAACCCATCAATACTTAATGACCCAAATGTGCTAATTACGGGCATTATCTATACTCCGTAAATGAACCCAATACAGAATATGTATTTGCAGCTGATTTTAAAATAGTAAAGGTATAACTTTGAACAGTATTAGAAAGTCTAACACCAACGTTTGGACCATTTCCTCCAGAATATTTTGGTGTTACATTGCTACCATCAATTTGAATAGTGTTTGCAATATATGCAGTTGTACCAACTGTATTTAAATATACCATTGTAACAGTATCACCTACAGGTAATATAGTATTCAATGTTGTTGTACTATTACCTCTAATGTTTAATGTAAAATTAGCAGTTGCATTAGCAGTATCATATACAATGCTTTGTGTTAATACATCATAGTTAATTGTACCAGTAGATCCAGAACTTGTAGTAGTATATTTTTCAAACGCACGTTGAATAATAATATTACCAGTACTTGTCAATGTGTTTGTAGTATTGTCAAATGAAAGTGTACTTGCACCAGCAAAAGTATTTGAACTATTAAATTGTAATTGACTACTTGAACCACCTGGACTACCACTTGCAGTTGCCCAAGTTAATGCACCACTACCATTTGTTTGTAAAAATTGACCACTGGTTCCACCGCTGATATTTAAATTACTAATAGCTAATGTACCAACACTTGTAATATTTGGTTGTGCGCTTGCAGTAACATTTATAGCAGTAACACTAGATCCTGCAGTAGTTGCTGAATTAGCAGTACCACTAGAAAGTGCATATGTTGCATTAGCAACAGTTCCTGTAACATTGCTACCTGATACACTAAATGCATTACCTGCATAATTAGCATAATTAGCATTAGCACTAACAATAGGAGCAAATACACCATTACCATATAATGCATCAGTACTAGATCCACTTAAGTTTAATGTTGCAATGTTACCTAATCCACTAACATTACCAACTGAAACACTATATGCAGTTCCAGCAAAGTTTGCATAATTTGCAGTATTGGCATTACCACCACTAGCAGCTATCCAAGTTAAATTACCCAAACCATCTGTAGTTAAGTATTGACCTGAGCTACCACCAGCAATTTTAACATTACCAACTAAACCCAAATTAGTAATATTACTAACTTGTAAATTTGCTACAGTTAATAAGGAAGTAGAAGAATTAAAAGTAAAACTGTTGCTACCACCGAATATACCGTTGCTATTAAATTGAACATCTGTATCATAACCACCCGGTAATTGACTACCGCCTCCTGTGCCACTACTTGAGGCTAATACATCAATTGTGTCGCCTGCACTTAATAAAAGATTAACTGTTAATACATCACCTGATAATGTATAATAGAATGGTTCAATATTAACGCCATTCTTAAATAAACTAACAACATTTGCATTTGCAAACTCAAACAAATAACTATTTGTAAATGTTTGATTGTTACCATTTGATACTACATCAAAATGTATATATGGAGTTGAATTGCCACCACTCGATCCACTTGCTGGTACCCATGCTAAAGTACCACTTCCATTGGTAGCTAATACATAACCATTTGTTCCACCACTAATATGTACATTGCTAACTGGGCCCAAATTAGTTTGACCACCTACATTTAAGCTACCATACATTACTATGTTTTGAACTTGATTGCCACCAATATCACTACCAACATTTAAGAATGCTTCTACGTTAGAATTACCATATGCATACGTAGGATTTATATCACTTTGTTGTGTATATAATGTAGTAAAATTTCTATCAGGTACATTTTCAGTTACAACATTACCTGTTGTAGTGTTGTATAATGTAGTGTAATTATTACTTGAAACACTTACATTATCTGTAAATGAGTATAAACTTGATGTAGACATTCTAGGTGTCCTTACTTAATGTTGTATTGGCGATATTGTCTAGGTTGCCATACACTTGTTAATCTTGTGTGTCCACCACTCCATTTACCAAGATTGTTTTGATCTTCAACTGTTTGCCATGCCTCATTAAATTTAGCTTGATAAACTTGTGCATCTTGATCATTGTGACGTTTGATGTAATATTCACGCAATGTTGCATACACATAACCTTCTGGCCATGTTGCAAGAACTGCGTTATTTTGAACTGTTACACCTGATGTATCTGTAGGACTAAACAACAAAGGCCATGCTTTGTAGTAGTACATGTTAATTAGATCACCTTCAGCGATATATGGTAAAAATTCATACTTCTGACCAACTTCACTGAACTTACCACGAATAACTGCTGGTACGTTAACTGGTTGCAAATACAATTGTGCAATCATACTTTGTGTAATGATATCACGATCACCAATGCGATCATAAACAATCCATGGACCTGTTTGACTACTTGCATTACCAGTTGTACTAAAATAGATTTTTTCGTTACTAAATGTACTTGTATTGGCTGCACTGATATTGATTACATAACTTGATACAAAACTAACAATGGTTGCACCTGTTGCAATACCTACACCAGCAACAATCATACCTACGCTTAAGC
>Ga0208739_1000208_pt1 | contig 19899 bp, 50 predicted proteins | sample CryBogCBE27Jul09_FD_184566 | JGI IMG/M metagenome (GOLD analysis project Ga0208739, IMG submission 184566) | Freshwater microbial communities from Crystal Bog, Wisconsin, USA - CBE27Jul09 (SPAdes) (version 2) | ecosystem: Environmental > Aquatic > Freshwater > Lake | place: Crystal Bog... | reverse complement strand
CGAAGGCCAAGAACTTTTATGACTTTTGAAAACCATGAATTAGATTCCATTATTAAAGCTTTGACAGCATATAGAGATACTGTCAATATACTAAAGTAAAAACATGAAACCAGCACCTAATCTTAGAACTAATGCTAATGGCTGTATCCTTGAAAAGGATATCCTAAAGGCTTTACCTGAAGAGTTAATCCCTTTGTGGGAGAATTATATGAGAGGTAAGACAGTCCAAGATGCAGGCTTCGATGAATGGGAGATCTATGCATATGATTATACAACATTTCAGAGCCATATATTAAACCTTGTATGGAAAGAAATGAAGGAAAAAGAAGAAAGAGCTGAGTCTTTAGATGAATTAACTAAACAGGCTCAAGAACTTGATATAGGATATTAATATGACTGATAGCTTAGAAAGTAAATTAAAAAAGTATGCTGAATTAAATCTCTTTATTCATAAACTTAAAAATGTTATAGAAGAGAAGGAAATTATGCCTTGGCTTTGTAAACCTAATAAAGCATTTAATGATAGAACACCAATGAAGATGATTATGGCTGGTGAAACAGAAGAGCTAAACAGAATGATTTATGAAATTGGAGAAGGAGTATTTCAATGACAAAAAAAGATTGGTCTGAAGTAGAAGCCTGTATCTATGAATCAGATAAAGATATTAAGGTATATTTTAAGCTCTATCCAGATAATGAAAGAACTGTAAGAGAAATTAAAAAGTCAGTTCAGTTACAAAATCCTATTGTAGTTCTTGACTATAATGAGGAAGGTATTATTATTGGAGTAGAAATTCTAGGAGATAAATAGTATGACAAATCATAATAAAATAATTGAGCTGAATAAGATTTGGTATTCCTTAATTGGTGGAGACCATTTTAAAGATTGTGATTGTCATTTTAGAATTAGTACTCATTACTATTATGGAGACAAGGTTGAGTATGAAGTAGAGCATCATGGTTATATCATGAGAGATATAGGAGTAGAGGAATTTGGTACTCTAGAAGATGCAGAGAATTATCTAATTCAGTGTGTATTAAAGAGAGGTATTATGAGTGAGATTGAATGGTTTCTCAACCCACCTGATGATTGTATTTCTTATGACCATGAGTCACTTGGTAAAGATGAGCTTGAAGAATATAAGAGAAGAACACTTGAATTAGTACCAGGTGATGATGGAGAAGATTAAGTAATATTATGTATCAGTCATCATTGTTTGTATTCCATATAGCAATGGTGTTTATGCTAATAGGGTTTGGTATATTCTTTTGGATGATCTTTAAGAAGACTAAGAAGGTCTATAAGAGAGGAAGAAAGGCTGGTAGAAGACTTAAGAAGTTTAATAGGTTAAATAAATAATAATATATGAAATTTGATAGATTAGTAAATAGCATTTTAAATGAGGCCAATCTTATTAGCAAACCAACTTTTAAGGTTGGGGATCTTGTATGGTATACAGAGAGAGACTCATTAGGTAGATATAAAACAAATGAAAATGTAAACCAGGGCATTATTACACAAATTGATACAAGACATGCAAGATATGTCATTACAAAAAATTCTGATAGTCTTGAAGATGAAGGTTATGGTACAGTTTATGTAACATTCAAAGCAGCTGATGAAGGCAAATTAAAATCTAGAAAGCCAAGTAAGCCTTTAAGAAGTGCAACAACAGGTAAGAGATATAAGAGTGATAAAGATGAATTTGAAGCCTTTAAAGCAGGTGAAGAGATGGATTTCGATTACTAAATCTCTTTCAAAGTAACCTTACCTTCCTTGTCAATTATTAGATAATGACAAGGCTCATCACAAAAAGAGCCTGAGTTGTGATACTCTTTTCCTGAATCTGGACATACAAAGCTTTCAGCATAATGAATATGTCCTCCAAAAATAGCATCATAGTTTTTGTCTTTAATATAGTTTAAAGCCTTATCTCTTATATTGGTTTTGATCTTTAAGAATGACTTTGATGTTCTTTTTAACCATCTACTAAATTTTCTAGATCTATCAATACTCTGAAAAAAATAATAAATCTGTTCTGCTAAATCTGTTATCCAAGGGTGTTTAAAAATAAATGGATCAAACTGGTGAAAATGAATAAACAACATCTTCTTTTCATTAATTGTTAATTCTAATCTTTCAACAAATTCTAAACCTAAAATCTTTATAATATTCTTAGACTTTAAATCATGGTTACCTAGAATAAATGTTACTTTCTTCTTTTTAGATGCTTTTCTAATAAGACTCAATATATTCCAATGACCTTTCTTGTACCTATGAATATTTTTAGAATCAAACAAATCTCCATTTATAATGAGATGACTATACTTTTCATTCTTTAGAACTTTAGCCAATGCCTTTACCTTAGAAACTGGGCTTCCTAAATGAATATCAGAAACTACAAGAACATTGTCTTTCACAATACTATTTATTTGACTTCTTATCCATTTGAGCTATTATAGAGTATATGTTCAATTTATTTACTAATAATACAGCAAAAGATATTATAGATTCTATGCCTGCGTTTGCATGGAAACTTGGTCCAACCTTTTATATAGATGAAAAGGAATATACAATAAGGGAACTTATAGAGTATGTAAAAAATCTCATTAAGGAAAATAATGATCTTGAAGCACAGCTCAACTCTATTGAAAAGGATGGAACAGAGGAGCATAATAATGCTGTAAAACTTAGACAAGAAATTGCTGAGTTAAAAGTTGAGATTGAAAAGTATAGTAAGGGTAATAAAAATTGGATGAATCTTTATCAAGAAGTAGTAGATAAAAATAATGAACTTTTAAAAGAAGTTTTAGGTCTTAGACATCTTAAGCAAGAAAATCTTAATTTGATAGATAGGGTTAATGAGATTGATAGTGATGTAATTAGAGATCTTAATGATGAGATCTTTACTCTTAAGAATGCTAATGCTGTATTGAAGAGTAAAGTAAGAGATTGGGAGGACAAGTATGCAAAGAGTTCTGATAGAGAGCTAGAAAAGAGGCTTGAACTAGAAAAAGAATATGAAGAGAGGTTGAAGGAGCTTAATAATAGTCTTGTAGATAATACCAAGGAAAATAAAGAATTTTGTAAGATTATTGAAGAGCAATCAAAGAAACTAGGTCAGCAGAAAGATGAGATTGAAAAGCTAAAGAAAGATATTGTAGATTATGTCTTTGAGAAGGATAATCAGGTTAATTTTTTTGAAGAAGAGTTAAAGAGATTAAAATCTATTACAAAAGAAGAATATGATAAGATACCTGTTGTTGGTAGTGCAGATATAATTGGAAATTTACTTCAAAAAGCTAAGGATTTAGTAGAGGGTGTTGAAGTAGACCTAGACAAATCTTTAGATGAACAATGTGATAAAGAAGATGAGCCTGCTTTTCTCAAATGTGCTTGTGGTGATTGTCATGAGAAAACAAAACAATATAATCAATTCCATGATGATATGTATTACCAAGATGCATATGCTGAGAAGAAGGAAAAGTCTTGGGAAGAGGCAGCATCTGATTTAGCTTTAAGAGTTGCAAAGCTAGAAGAGCAGTTAAAATATACACAAAAGATTATATGCCAAAAGTAACCATAGAGTATAACCTCCCTGAGGAGCAAGAGGAATTCGAAACAGCAAATAATGCTTCAAAGTATTATTCTGTACTTTGGGACTTAGATCAATATCTTAGAAACTTTGTCAAGTATCCATCTGATCATGAAGATCCTATCCTTACTGATACAATGGCAAAAGTAAGAGATGAGCTTTGGAGACTAATGAAAGAAAATAACTTAGATTTAGATAAATGAAAAAAATCCCTAAATATAGCTTGCTTGGTTTGCCAATGATTATAAAATAGATAAGAGATAGGAAAGAAAAAGAAAACAAATGAAATTTTATAGATCAGACTTTAGAGCAAAGCCAGACTCTTACTATGTTATGGATACAAGATGTGGTAAGCTAAGAAAATTTATTGAATGGCTTTGGTTTAGGATTGAATATTAATATCTTGACTTAAATTAATAATAATATATAATAGAAAAAATGATTAAGAAAACACTACAACCAACTAATGATTGCTTTATTCAGTTTACTGAAGAAGAGTTGAGCTCTATTGGAGCAGGCCCAGGAACTAAGTTTCAAGTTAAGCAGCATGATGATGGCTCAATTGAGCTTCGTCCATATGTAAAAGTTGAACTTGATATGGAAGAGTGGTCTAAAGAAACGCTTCTAATGATTATTAAGAAGTCTCTTGATGAGGATATTTCTGTTAATGATGTCATTAATAACCTTCTTAAGGAGAGTCTCAAGAATTTTGAAGAAGAGTCTGATGATGATTTCTTTAGTGATAGTACAAAGAGTTCTTATAAAGAAGTAGATGATCTAAAGAGTCTTTATGGTAGTTCGAGTTATGATGCTGTTCTTCCTACTGCTTCTAACTCTGGTTATGATACAGCATCTTCGGATATGCTTCCAACTCAATACGATTCTAACCTATAATCTATGGACCTCTCTAATCCTCTTGAAATTATTCTAACTGTTCTTCTAGCTGTTATCTCTATCTGGATCATAGAGAGAATTATTGCTGGTGCGTTTAAAACTGTCGTTCTCGGTGTTTTATTCTTTGGTATAGTATTCTTGTTTACCTATCACAAACATCAGGATAACAAGTTTAAACACACTAAACCGTTACCTCGCTTTACTGTTCATGATCTAGTTGATTATGATTCATTTAAGGAGAAGCTTAATCCATATACTAAAGAGACTATAAACGATATCAAGTTTAATTACAATCAAGCTAAGAAGAATCTAGAAAAGTAAAGCTTGTAATTCCTTTAAGCTTCAGCTATATTAATAGAATGACATCTGGAACTAATCTATACGAATCACTAAAAGCCGATCTTAAGAAGCTTCTTCACGAACATACAGTATCTGTTCTCTTTACAAAGAAGGATGGAACTCAAAGAGCAATGCTTTGTACACTCAACCCTGATCTACTTCCTGTTGTTGATAAGCAAGAGGGAGATGAAGTTAAGAAAGAACATAAAGTAAGTGATACTAGTCTTAGGGTATGGGATTTAGAGAAGAAAGACTGGAGAGCATTTAGAATTGACTCCATTGTTTCACATTCTGTTGTTCTTTAATATGACAACTGATATAGAATGGCTTAAACAGGTTAATGTCCTTAAGGAGCAAAGGGACAAATTGATTGAAATAGCTGAAGATGCTATTGGACTAGCTGACCTTGATTATGAGAATGACAAGTTTGGAAAGGTAACTATGTTGAGAGAAGAACTAAAGGAAATTCAAGATGAATTAAGAGGACAATCATTAAATGAGTTGACTAAACAGGCACAAGAGCTTAAAATGGGATATTAAAAACTTGACACCTCCTCCTAAAGCATATAGAATAAGATTATGAATGATTCCAAAAAATTAAAAAGGATTTATGAATCTATTTCTAATCCTAATTTCTTGAATAAAAATTATTTGGATGAAGATTTTGATTGGGAGTATTTCTTTGAAAGAGCATCTTTACTCAATATGTTTAATACTTTGATTGAGAGTGTTGAACTTATTGATACTATTGAAGACACAAATCAAAAAGAAGAGAAATATGAAATTATAACAGTTAATAATAAGAAATTCTATCTAATCATCACATATCAATATAAAAAGAAAAATGATTTGTTCATTTTTAATGGTATTCAAAAGAATACTCATTATTCAGCACCAGAAGCTGTTCAATATTTTAAAGATTTAAAAAATAAAATGCCAGAAGATGGTATTTTGTGTTATATTAGGTTTGAAGATGAGCAAGGTAGAACCAATCAAACTAATGAAGTAGGATCAGATGCTTTAGAATTGTTTGGTGTTTTGAAAGCTACTATTTCAAAAAGCTTGGATACAAACAATAATGTATTGCTTTATGGAATTGTTGTTTTAATTTCTAAAGCAGAAGAGAAACAAAGATTATCTCTATACAAAAGAATATTGAAGAAGTATAAAGATCTATTTCCAAATATGCTAGTTGATAGATACTCAAATACAGACTATATTTGTCTTATAGTAACAAAGTAATTTCTTGACATTTCTTCCTAAAGCATATGAGACAAAGATTTATTAATTGGTTAGATGGCTTATCAGAACCAAATACCTTTGAAAAGATTTGGGTTTATATTATCTTTGGTGTACTGTTTTTATATTGGATGCCTAAAGCTCAACTTTGGATAATTCATAAGATTCTTTCTTGACACCTCCTCCTAAAGCATATAGAATATAAACAACATGAATAAATTAGTTGAAAAAGCTGTACTAGATATTGTTGATGAAAATCCGAGTATATCCTCATGCAAGCTTATTATGGAGGTGATGAAATATATTAATAATATAGATCAAGAATTACTAGAAGAGGTTGTTCCAGAAATTTTTGACGAATTAATAAAAGAAAATGCATTAGTAGCTGTAGAGTATACTACCAGTAGACAACCTTATAGAACAAAGTCTTTATATTTTAGAGGTGATACCACTGTGAATATTATTAATAGCTATTATTTTTAACCTAAAAATATGAATCTTGACACCTCCTCCTAAAGCATATAGAATAAGATTATGAATGTACTAGAGGATAATACAAAGTTTTTACAATTTTATATTACAAAATATGTAAAAGTTACAATAATGTATAACAAACCTATTAAATGCAATTTTAAAGTATATAAATTTAAATTTTCTAATGTATGGATATTTAGATGTTCATTGTTTTCAATTTTTATAAAAGTTGGAAAATAATCTGCTTGACACCTCCTCCTAAAGCATATAGAATAAGATTATGAATGATAAAGAAACACATTTGAATAAAATTGTAAAAGATTTAAAAGAAAAGCATCCAGAACTAAAAGATGAGAATCTAGTTGCAATGTATAAGTCAGACATTCCTTCAGAGGAACAACAAGTCAAACAAGTTGCAGATTTGTTGAGTTTTTTTGAGGCTTCCTCCTAAAGCATATAGAATAAGATTATGAACAACGCCGCACAAACATATCTACTGCTTCAATCAGCACAGAATCATGCATACTCGTATCATGGTTCAAATTTGATGAATTTACTCGTTGGTATTCCTTTGCTTCTAATACTACTGTTTCTATCTATTGGATTTGTTTTAGATGTAGTCTTTAAGTGGGAAGCTGCTTTTGATTATATTTTGAAACTCGTTTCCATTCTTATGCTTGTAGCTATCATTGGACTTATCACAGCAATAATTTTGTAACCTTCCCACTACATATTTCAGAAATATGTATAAGGATCTTGACATCTCCTCCTAAAGCATATAGAATAAGATTATGAAAAATGAAATAGATTGGCAAAAAGAAGCACAAGATATTATTGAAAAATATTTCAATCTTAGAGAAGTTTTCCAAGAAATTGTTATTGCTCCTTTTGATAAGGTTGAATGGTATAAGCAAAAAGCTAAAGAAGCTCTTAGTACTAATGTTCTATCTAGTAGAGATCTCTATACAAAGCATATAGAATAAGATATATGAATGCAGAACAAGATTTAGGCGAAACATTTCTTCAAGCATTTTATGACCATCATTGTGCAAAAGATGTTGTACATAAAATTGAACTGATTAGAAAGTATTTCTTTGATAACAAAGAGATGATGGTTTCAGCAATTGATGATAAAGGAGAATTAGCTGCACTTGAATATTTTATTTTGGATAAATTTGGGTTTCTTGACACCTCCTCCTAAAACATATAGAATAAGATTATGACTGAACCTTTATTTCCTAGAGTTGGATTAAAGCAAGTATTGTCTGAAAAAGATAGAACAGAACAATTGCAAATGAATTCAAAGTATGCTAAAAATCTAATAGATGAGAAGACATATAGAGATTGGCTAAAAGAATTTGAGAAAAGGTTTGACATTTCTTCCTAAACCCTATAGAATAAGTATCAATAATGAAATTTGATGAGGCTATAGAATCATATTTGCCCAAGCAATGGTCTGATACATATCAACAGCTTATAAAAGAAGCTCTCATTGTCTCACATGGTGTTGATCATCTTCTCAAAAGAATTTATACATCTGAACTAAAACCATATATACTAAAAAAGCAATTTGATCCAAACCCTCTGACAACTAATACAAAATATGGTAAACCTGTTGTTTTAAATCTTTATCTTAAACAAGGATATCCCAAACAAGTATTAGATAGTTTGCTTAGTTTTAGTGGTTATTTTATTGCAAAAGAGATAGAAGATAAAGAGGAAGGGTATGTTGATCTTTTAATTGAGCCAAATAAGCCATCAGAACTAAGTGAGAAAACTCTTAGTAAGATACCATTCTTCTATCACATCACAACAGCTACAAATGCAGCTAAAATAAGAGAAATAGGTTTAAATCCTAAACTATCTCAGACAACATTTAATCATCCAGGAGATAGAGTTTATCTATTTTATACAGAAGGGAATGGTCAGCTTATTGAAAGCTGGAAAAGAACACTAGCCAGAAGTAAGGGTTTAGAACCAAAAGATATGATTGTATTGAAAATTAAAAAGGATACAACAACAAAATATTATTTGGATGAAAGTGCATCGAGTGTTCAATACAATTTACTAGCTTTGTTTACCTTTAAGAGTATTCATCCAAAGGACATTGAGATTACAAATCTGTGAAATTCTTTTCTTGACAAGTCCTCCTAAAGCATATAGAATAAGATTATGAATGTAAAACATAAAGGTAAAATTTATAATCCTGATCATCTAGGTATACTTGGAAAGTATTATGTAGCTTTAGTAACATTTGCAGAATTACCAATTGGTTCTTTATTTTATAGAAGTGTGAATGATAAAAATGCTAATGAGTGGTATGGCAGATTTCATACAAAACATAATAAGAAAGAAAGTATTAGCCTCTCGGAAAAACACAAAATTAATCCATCTGAATATGTTCTTCTGTTTATAGATGTTAGAAGATATTTGGTTCATACATTAGGCTATCATAAATTATTACCAAACAAAGAATTAATAAAATTGAACACCTTACAATTCTCTTGACACCTCCTCCTAAAGCATATAGAATAAGATTATGAATGAAGAACAAAAAGAAGTAAGATGGAATGATAATTTGGTTAAAGAAATCTTTAGAGATTATGCTGTGCCAAAGATTAAAGGTCTTATTGACATCCAAAATAAGAATGGCAACTATAACTGCAATGAGTATATGTATGGTATGCTCATTGGGTTGGAATGTGCCTATTACAATTTGCTAGAAGAAGAAGCAAAATTTACAGAGAGACCAAAAGAGTGGTTGGATGATAACATTTCTAAAGACTTTAAACCAGAAGTTGCTGATGAAACTTATGGACACCTCCTCCTAAAGCATATGGAAACTAAAACTATATCATTACTCAAAGCTATCTCTTATAGGATCTTTGGCTCCTTGGTCACTTTTATAGCCTGTTTTATCTTTACTGGAAAGCCTTTTATTTCATTAGGTGTATCAGTCTTTGACTTCTTTGCTAAGATTGTTCTCTATTATGTACATGAAAGAGCTTGGGAGCATTTTAAGAATAAGCTTGAAGAGTCCTAAAGAGTTTCATATACTAGAAGTATAAAAATTAACAACAAGTAATATGGGAGAGAAAATTAACATTGAATACACAACTAAGCGTAACTATTACGCTGTTACTACTGATAGGAATGATAAGCTTGTTGGTTGTCACTTTATCGGAGAGTTTCCTGATTGGATTAGAACACTTGAAGATGGTAAGACATTTTCTGGCTCAGGTATTAACGCCGCTAAGGATAAGGCTGATATTATCTGTAAGGGAGATTATACGATCTATGAAGAGAGTGAAATGAATCAGTTCTATCTTTCCATTGGTCAGGCTCTAGCAGAAGGAGCTAGGACTTTGCTTTCTTCCCAAGGTAACTAAGAGTAGAGAAGTTCTCTGTAAGAACAGGGTTTGGTGATTCACTCACTAGTGTTACTTTACTTAAAATATTATCCTTAATAAAGTTTTTAAGGTCTTCGTTATAGATGCCAGTTGAAAGGTAATCAATAAAGTTATTAACAGCCTTATTGTTTTGAGTACGAGCTCTACCTAGAGAACGCTCAAGAAGCTCTTTACTCAATCTACCTTCATGCCACATTTGAGCAATGTTCTTTACAGCAGTTTCTTGAATCTCACTATAGATAGGATAGAAGGAAGTAAAGGCTGATGTAATCTTTGATACAATATCCAACATCATCTCTCCCTCACCTGTACTAATTCTCTCAGGTGTAGAATAGATGCTTGAATAAGCTTCACCCATTAATTTAAAGTCCTTTCCCATATTAAAGTACTTAATCTAATCGTTAATTCTATCTCATAGAAAGTTAAACAATTCTAATCGTTGTTCAAATCTAATAGGTGTGTAAAGATATAAACCTTTTGCTTGATAATCACTGATTGAGTCTATAATATAATTCATATGCATTCATGGCCCAACCTTTCAATCACTCGTGCGTCTGCTAAATTTAATGTAAAAAATATCTTAGCTAACCGTCCTAAAGGCCTTACTGATGAAGAGTGGAACGCAATTGCATCAGATCATAAACTTAATAAAAAGATCATGCTCAATACTGTTCCTAAGGAATCAAAAAAGATCGTAAAGCAATCAGATAGAAAGTAATTTCGGAGGGAAGCAAGTTTGACTACGGAAGTTAATTCCTCGGTAGCACAATGGTAGTGCGGAGTCCTGTTAAGACTATGGTTGTTGGTTCGAATCCAGCCCGGGGAGCTTTTTAATCCTGCCAACGCCCCCAAGTACTAAAACATAGATAAACTATAACAGCTGCAAGTCCAGTAGCTAGACCTGTTTGAAAGTTATCGTAAATAAGATGTAAAAGGTTCATTTTTTCTTATAGGAAAGGATAGCAAATAATAGAACTGATGTTAGTATCCCGAAACATACAAAGTTTACAAGGAAGTCAGGTCGCTCCATATAATGTACTTATGCGCTGTATTTAACAATTAAGATAACAAATACAAAACAAACTAAACAAAGAATTGTGTCTCCCATATTCCACCTATTTTATATCTATTTCTTTAGTTAGCAAGAAAAAAACTTTGAAATTTTTTCTTGCAGCTCCTCTCCTATTCCGCCATAATAGATATATGAAAATTACTCGCACCTCTCCATTCACTGGCAAAACCCGAACCCTCGATCTTCCTATTACTTTTGAACAGATGGGAAAGTATCAGAACGGAGAGGGATATCTTCAAGATATCTTTCATAATCTCTCAGCAGATGAACGTGAATTTATACACACCGGGATTTTTGGAGATGAATGGTCTGAACATATTGGAGCAGAATAAGCTTGAGACTTTCTTTCAACCCAGCCATAATAATAGTATGAAAAATAAAGAACAGCAGGAAAACTACCTCAAGAATGGTCATCTTATCAATAAGAAGATCCAGTGTAATAAATGTGAAGCCGAAGTTACGATGTTCGGATCTAATCTTGAAAATCGTATCAATAAGTTCGGTACTCTCTGGAGTCTTCTCGATGAATTTAAGTGCCGGAAGTGCACGAGCGCTTCCAAGCCTGCAAAGCCTGAGAAGGTAAAGAAGGTTCGGAAGGTCAAGCTTCATAAGAAAGTTAACGAGGAGGGAGAGGTTGTTTATGATGTTCCTATTATGAGAGTGTTCGTTCCAAAAAATACATTCCTTAAGGATGAACCAGATCTTATTAAGTCGCTAACGAAAGCTACTTGCGTAAACCCTCAGCTCTATCTTGATAACGCTCGTAACTGTAATGGTTGTGTGTACTGGAATAACTGTCAGTGTAAACTTCGAACTGAGAATGAATTTGCTACTGTATAATTTAATATGAACAAATACAAAATATACATCGCTAAACTAAAACGAACTAATGCTACTCCTCGTATTGTTCTTAAGATAGGTATTACCTCCTCCTCAGATGCTATGGATAGGCTTACCTACAAAGGAGCTGATGAACCTTATCCAATCTCTAATTACTTCTCTGATATTAAAATCATGAAATCGTCTCAGAGGATTTATTCTAAAGAAGAGGCAGAAAGTATTGAAGCTTATATTATGCACAGGATCAAAGGACTTGATCCATACTTTCATAATTGGAGAGAGCCAGATCAGATCTCAGGTATTACAGAGATGCGTATCTGGAACTATGAAGAGTTCTTGAATGCAATTGCTCTCTTAGATGAATCTGTGAATAAGCTTGCTCTTCCTATTTGATTCCTTTATACTGAACGTATGAAAAATAAAGCAACATTCATTGATACTACCAATTGTGATATCTTTTGGTTCGATGTAGATCTTTATGGTGCTTATGAAGGTTCATACCAAGCAATGATGATCAGGAATGCTGATCCAGAGCACTGGGCAGCTAAAGACTTCTTTAATCTCTATGTCTGGGCTGGTACTTCTAAGCAAGTATTCATTACTAACAGAGACATTATTGATCTAGTTTACGAAGCAATCTTTGAACAACAAAAAGAAATAAGAGAAGGAAAATAACTAGACATCTGAACCGTTCTTTGGGCGCGATAAATTATCTGTTGCCCAAAGAGGGCGAAGATTAGTATAGTGAAAGCATTGTTTTTGTTGTTCTAAAATAGTTAAATCAAACGTATTGATAGGTTTAATATGATCAATATGCCAGATATATAAGCTGTAGTTATCCCAAGACATACCTGGTAACCATTGCTGTTCTATATGCTTCTTAAGCTGCTCTACTGTGCAACCTGTTAAACAACAAGCGCTTTTTATTTTTTTAACATCCTGTGCCTTTAACGCAGTGTATAACCGTACTCGTAGATTATTTTCTAATCTAAAATTCGGATCTAATTTACGTCTATCTGATATTTTTTTGTTTCTCTTATCTTTATTCTTTATTCTAAATTCTTTGTGCTTAGCGAGTATTGTTTCTCTATTAGCTTTATATTTTAACTTACGATCTATAGCTCTCTTTTCTTTTTTTGAATCATTATATTTTTTTTGATATGCTTTTACCTTATCTAAATTCTTTTCTCTATACCTATCTATAGCAGCTTTATGCATAGCTTTGTTTTCTTGATATTTTATAGGATCATACTTTGGGCTCCCATATTGTTGTCTTCTTTTTTTACTTGCTTCACTGATTTGTTTTGCAAGTTTTTCTTTATTTTGAAGATTATAATGCTTCATGTACTCCCTATGATCGTAAGGATAATTGATAGGTTGAGTATGGTTGTTCATCGCATAATTATTTATGCTTCTAGGTGTACTTCTTGCTGTATATGCAAGTTGAGTTTGTGTTCATCGCAGTTCCAACAACACCTAGAAGCCTTTTTTATTGCCGTTCATTTTAATAGCATATACCATTTAGGAATAATGAAAGCAATAACCAATAAAAATATAAGGAGGTAAGGGAATTGGGCGCGTACATCTATCGTCTAAAAGGAACTAAGGCTTTCGAGGAGTTTATCATCGAAGGTAAGAAGGAAAAAGTATATGATTACGTATATTGGTACAAGCCTTACTATGCTGGTATGTTCGAGAAGGAGCCTTCTTGGATGAAGCCTATTAAGATGCTCGGAGTTCGTTTGGAAAAGGCTTTTAAGGCTATTGAGCCTGTTAAATGGGTTCGTCATGTTAGTGATGATGGAGTAAAGGATGAGGTAATTATGGAATGGCCTACTAAAGGTATTTGTATTGATGATTACAACGAACGTTATCAGAACGCTCGACAGATCAATGTAGCATTTATTCAGAAAGCTTAATATGTTAAAGAGAACAAATTGGACAAACGATGAAGTAATCGATATCCTAGAAGGATGTAAGATTTACATTGGAGACAAAGAGAGATCAGAAGAACGTCTTGATTGGCTTGAAAGATATAACGATGCTATTGATCAGGCCATTTATCAATTCTGTGATTTCAAAGCAGATCCAGAGAAGTCATATAGTGCCAAGGCATATAACGTAATGGACAAACAGATTTACGTTATTAGTCCACCACTTCCTCAATAATCTTCTTGCACCATTAAAGAATTTCATTCATAATACTTGTATGAAAAATAATTCAACTCTAACCCCAAATAACAAACCTATGTCAACATTCAGTAAGTTCTCTCTTGTAATTAACATTTTTAACATTCTCTATTGTACCTTTCTCTTTGGTATGATCTCCGGAGGTGCTCGTCTTCCAATCTGGCCTTTCCTTATTATGATGATCATTTCTATCTCTGTAGCTATTGAAGCTTTCATTAGTCTCAAGAAGTAATAAATACCATTTACAATATGCAAAACCAAAAACCAACTAACCTAATCACTGAAACAATCAATCCAGAGAAGTGTGTCGGTAAGCACGGAAGCTGTGAACACCTTGCAACTGTTTCAGTTACTCATCCTACTCAGGGAGAGATTCGTCTCTGTGATGAGTGTAAGGCAGAGTACGATAAGACTAAGTAATCATGTCACACTTCAACGAACCAAAAGTACCTCGTTCAGAGTTCCGTCGAGCTCTTAACCTTCATTGTCATAAGGAGCTCGGAGTTGGTATGTCTGATCTTCCAGACATTATTGATATTGAGGATGTCTGGTGGGAAGGCCAAACAGTCAAGGAGGCTCTACAAATGATTGCTGGATGTATTCAAGACTATAAGGACGAACTGGGAGATCCCTATAAGCCAATTCATACAGTTAACGCTCCAACCTATACCTCAATCGATGAATAAGCTTGCGTTTTCCTAATCAACACGCCATAATAATAGTATGAAAAATGAAATAACGTTCACCAAGCAAGAGATCAATAATTATAAATCCTACGAGCAAGTTCGTAAGTCTGGAGCTTATAATATGTTTGACTCTCGGGCTCGACTCTCTTCAGGTCTTACTAAAGAAGAGTATCTATTTGTAATGGAGAACTATAGTGAGTTAAAGAATGCTGCTGAGAGCTTTGATGCAGATAACTATCTCCTTAACCAGGTTGACCATAACTAATATGACATACAAGGACCTTATAGATAAGATTCATCTTATCGGATGCTACGATGATCCAGTAAAGCTCATGTCAATGCACACTAACGATGTGTTTAAGATTACTACTTGGCACGAAGCTAAAGAGGATACCCATTACGAAGATATTGAGAAAGGTCAAGTGATCTTTGACATTGAACTTAACAATTATTAAAAATTTATAAACAATCTAGAAATAGAATGCAAGGAGAACTTGCTCGGGACTTTTTTTATTTCCTCATTGAACATCTAGATCGTTTTTTTTCTTGACAATTCCTAAAAATCAATCCATAATAATCGTATGAAAAATGAAGATATAGTTGCCGAGCTTCAAGCTCGTGATATAGAAGTAACTAACCTCAAAGAACAGCTCAAAGAGCTTCGAGAGGTTGTTAATAATAACAAAGCAGTTCTTTTTGATCTGCTTGAGGTTCTTAAGAACGCAAAGATTCCTCAACGTACCAAGTAATGAAAGATCTACAATCCTACGTTCAGAAGGTTTGGGATACCTCTGATGTTGAGAAGAAGAAAGAAGTTCTTCATGAAATGATTTCCTTCTCTACAGCTACTCAAAAGACAAAGGTACTAACTAGACTTAAAGTTGACAAGCTTTATAGCTCAGATCAGCTCGATCAACTCGCTGTTAATTATAGTTTTGCAGGCATGAATCTTAAAGTTATTCGCTAATATACTCAATGAAAAAGAAACAAGTTATAGATATATCTAACGACGGTGTAAGTGCTTTAGAGGATTACCTTTCTTATGATGATGAACTGAATGATTTGTACAACAGTGCAATCTACAGACCTGATGAAGAGGAAGCGCTCTTTAAAGCTTTAGTTAATTCAAATGTTATCTACACTCAAGAACAAAATGACTATTTGTTTGAGAGTATCGAGGATATGCGGTGTGCCTTAGATTAGACTTGACTATTCCTAATGAACCATTCATAATAATAGTATGAAAATTGAATCACCTCTACTAGAAAAGACAGCAACCTCATCAATGGATAGCCTTGAGAAGGCGGTTCATGCAATGTGTAAGCATAGGAGTAAGCAGGGTAATATCGGATTGGACTTCTCTATTTGGGAGACTTCAAAAGGAGGTCCTTTGAAAGAAGATTGGATTGTTCGTCATCCAGATATTTGGTCTGATGAACCAGTCTTTGAAGGAAATTGTGTCTTCTTTTCTGACTACTGGAGGATTGCTGACCATCAAGTAGAGAGTGAGATCATGCCTCGACCTCGTTGGTCTGAGATTATTTGTGAAGCCAACAGGCAGTTAATTGATCCTGAGGAAGGAGATACAGCTTGCCTATTCCTAGAGGGATTTAGAGTACTAGAGCCTAGGTCAGATGGAGTTACTTATATTGAATTTGTCTGGGGTTCGTAACTATCAAGAGCATAAATAATTCATATGAAATTTGATAAATTAGCAAATGAATACTTAAGAGTTTTGACTGAGAGTCATCCTGATCCTACTCGTACATATGAAGGTGATATAGTATCTAATACAGTTAGAGATATTATGAAAATCATTTCCGATGCAAAAGATTTTACTTATGTACAGGGAGTTATTGCTCAAAAAGTTAAAGATTTAGATCAGAATACAAAAGATGAGATTTACCTTACTTTGAAGGATGAAATTCAAGATCATGATGATTTAGATCCATATGATCCAACATTAGAATATAGCTTAAAACAAGCTTTGAATCCTTCAATTAAGAATATTGTCAGAAGTGATCATCCATATCATAACAGAAAAAGCGAAAATGCTGAAGAATCACACCCAGAAGGATGTGATTGTCAAACATGCGTTCGTAAAAGATATGAAGGTAACAAGCCCTTAGTTTCTAAAGTATATCATAAAACTAATGGTAAGTATCGTCCAAATCCTATACAGCCTAGATAAATTTAACATCAAATTAAAAAAAGTGTGAGCTCAAGATTTACTTCTTGAGCTTCCTTTTTGATTCAGCCATAATAGGAGTATGAAAAATAAGAATACCATCAAGGATCTAATCAAACTAATGGAAGACGCCGGAGAGACTCCAAGTTACATTATTGGCTGGCTCTCGAGTATGATCGATGCAAACGCATCTGGTTATATTGTAAAAGGTTATACAATTCAGAATGATATTGATTCTGGAGTCAAATACTACACTGATAAGGCTTTGTTAGCTGGTAGGATGGCAAACATTCAAAAGACTTGTAACGAAGCTAAACTAGAAGATCTATACGCTTAGAAGAATTTTACAGGACATCACATCGGAGTTTTTCGAAAAGAGAGGTGTGGGGGTAAAAACGGATGCTGTTATGGTTTGGAAACCTGTAAATCTTTTAAGCTTGAGCTTCCTTTCAAATTCCTGTATCATACACATATGAATTTAAGACAAATAAAACGCACTTATTGGTATCCGATATCAGTAGACATTGAGAGAACTTTACATAAGTTCCGTAAGCTTATTGATCGAACCTATCTAAAGATTTGGCTTTACATCCTTTTGCTCTTTGTTATATTCTGGGGGTATTGTGCATTCATTAAAATGAGGTATGACTATTCCCTGATCAATAATTACGCCCACTTTGAAGCATTAAGTTCGGACTATTATACAAAGTGGAATACCTACGGAGCACCTGGACAAGATCCTCCAAAATAAAGTAAAAAAAACAATCTTACAATAAATAATTACATGCAATTTGATAAACTCGCTAACCTCTATTCAGAAGGTGTTCTTAATGAAGCACCAAACTCCTATTATGATGCACGTCAGGATGGTGCTTCCGATCAATACGATCCAAAATTTGTAAAGTCTAAGATGAATGCGCTTCCAGCTCAGAAAGAGAATTTAACTGTAAGTGTTCTCGATATGTTACTTTATGGTATTTCAGCTGCAGGTAAACAAGCTACCAACGAAGAGGGTAAGAAGTACTATGGTAATGCTATTAACGCTTACGCTTCAGGTGACTTTGATAAGGTAAAGAGTGCAATGGGTTCAGAGCCTTGGGTCTGGCTTCAGAACTTTAGTGAGTTAGAGGATCGCGGAGATAAGGCAATTCGAGTTAGCTACAATGGTAAGCGTTATCATTGGCCCCTTACATACTAATTACAAAGTATACAATTAAAAAGTGTGAGCTCAAGATTTACTTCTTGAGCTTTCCTTTTGCTTTCTATATACTGAACGTATGAAAAATAAAAACACCGCACTAAAGAAAGCAATCCTTGATTATATGACTTGGTCATCTCCGATGAATCAGGCATTTATTATTGAAGCTCTTGGAAGGGATAACATTGAGTTTACCTACGCAGGAGGAGAGACTAATATAACTAAAGTAAAGCAGGCTATTAAACTCTTCGGAGTTGAGCGCATTCAGAAAGCTCTAGAGAGTTACGCCATCACTATTGTTAATAGTAAGGAAGAGCTCAAGGAATCGATGAAGAATAGCTTTATTAGTGCTGATGCTTGGATTCAAAGTGCTATTGAAGCTCTGTCTGCTCTAGCTCAAGTACAAGAAGTTTCTGCTTGAGCTTCCCTTTGAATTTCTTTATACTAATAGTATGAAAAATAAGAACAACGTAACACTACAGCGCCAATTCAAAAAGGGAGATGCCTTTACTAGGCTTATTGATCCTAAGAGGGTTGCTGCTGATATTAAGGAGGCAAAGAGGGTTGGGTATCTTGTAGAGAAGGATGATATGTCTTTCTACATTAACTGTGATAAAACTGGAGATCTCGTTATGAATGGTATTCGAGTTAACAGATCATTCTATGCATGTTCGTTCTCTAGAAACTTCTGGGAGGAGCCTCCAATTGTTATGACAGCTCAGGAGATGGAGGATAGGAGAGTTACTTTGAATCATAGTTTTAGCTTGTAATTCCTAAAGAATTTTTTTAGCATTGCAATTGATTAAGGAGACTCTACAATTTTTAATATGACAACACCAACTACTGAACACGAAATTAACTCTTTGAAACACAGGATAAGGACTCTAGAGAAGAATGAGGCCGTTCATATATACGCTAGCTACATTGCCGACGCCTTTGAAAGTCTATCAGCCTTTACTTCAGCCAATAGATTGGATGCTATTAGAGTTCATCTGAATAAGTTTGCTCAGGACATTACTGAGATAAACAGTCACTAATCTGATTACGTAGGAGCTGAGTAAGTGAAGTACCTTCTAATCCTCGTACTCTCTCTATCAGGATGTACAATGAGTAAGAACACTTATAAGTACACCCATCATTGGACAGAGGACGGATGGGAAGATTAAGCTTGAGATTCCTAATCAAATTCAATATACTAATAGTATGAAAAATAAAGCATATCAATACGCACAAATGACAGACGAGGAAAGGGCAATGACTCTTTTCTATACCATCGAAGGAATGGTAGAAAGCCTTCAGATTATCAGTAATGAGTTAGATCCAGAGATGGGTTCTGGACCAGCTCGTTTGGCTAAGATTTGTGATATGGCTGACGAAATCGAGAGTCTTTACGAGCGAGTTCATAAGGATTACGTCGCAGAAAAAACCAAGAAAGCAATCGCATACTCTATCTAATATGAATGATCGATATGATGTAGAGTGGATCTCAATGTGGGAGAAGCCTATTAAGTTTATTAGTGTAGATGCTAAGGAGATGGAAAATCTTTACAAACAAGGCAAAGACAATCAATACAAGGTAAATGTTTATCCAAGACCTATGGCAGAAGAAGCTTGAAATTCCTTTTCAATTCATTCATAATAAACGAGTAAAATAAATCAACAACCTACTACTAAAATGACATATCACCAACTTATCGAAGAGCTTAAGAAGATCCCAGCTGATCGTCTAAATGATACTGTGACTGTTTATGATCCAGATCAGGATGATTTCTG
>Ga0208739_1000198_pt1 | contig 20623 bp, 37 predicted proteins | sample CryBogCBE27Jul09_FD_184566 | JGI IMG/M metagenome (GOLD analysis project Ga0208739, IMG submission 184566) | Freshwater microbial communities from Crystal Bog, Wisconsin, USA - CBE27Jul09 (SPAdes) (version 2) | ecosystem: Environmental > Aquatic > Freshwater > Lake | place: Crystal Bog... | reverse complement strand
CTTTTTCCAATTCGTCTATTTGATCTTCTGTCAGTCCTACCCATTCTTTTTGTTTAGAAACCAATGGAGGTTCTAGAATGTAATCAATTAAGTATTGTCGTTTCTTTACAATACGTTCAAATTCTTCATCTTCTTCAGTCATTGGTTTCCCTCCGTTGTAATGTCTTCTGTTCTGTGTCGTGTACAAGCCTTACCGCAATTCTCATCCCAGTTCTTCTGCGTTGTTACCTTGTCACCGCATTTTGTGATGTAGTGATACTCCCTGTCATAAAACCTATATACCTTACAGTTATCAAATGTTTGTATAACTTGCATGGCGTGGTCTTTTGCAATCGCCTCATTGCTTGGGACAAAACCTAACCACAACCCATATACCATAGCCCATGCTAGAAAACACATAACGATGACAACAAGTATTGAGTAAATTATTTCTTCGATTCTTAAGCTCATGTGTTCTTCTCCTTCAGCTTGGCTTCAATTGCCATACCCACATCAAAAATGTTTACGCTTCCTCTAACACCGCCTTTCGGGTCAACAACTTTAAGGTTGCAACATTCCTCAAAACACTCATGAATCTCATCTTCAGTCAGTCCTACCCATTCACGCTTAGGCAAGTCATACTTGCGAGATACATAAACCATCTTGTCGTGGTCTGTTGGGTGTGGTTTAAGTGGCATTGTTCTTTTCCTTCAGCTTGGCTTCAATGGCTTGACATAGTTCGTATGACATTCCAAATGGCAACACCCCGCATTGAATAAGTTCCGCTTGTGTTAATCCAACCCATTCACGCTCAGGCTTTTCCATTTGAACAATCAATGAGGATTCTTTAATCATCTGCCCCTTGAGCAATCGGTCAACATCATCCTTGTTGAGATACAAGTTGTCGTACCCTGCGTTGAAAGTTCGTGTTAGTCTCATGTGTTCTTCTCCTTTAGCTTGGCTTCTGCCCATTCAACAGCAAGTTCCCAAACCACTGCGTCATTTGACAAAGGTGGTTTGCTTGCTTCAATTTCCTCATCCGTCAGTCCTACCCATGTGCGTTGTGGTGGGGTGGTGTAAACAGGAATGGTGTATTCTTCTTTTGCGCCAGCTTCCACCTCCATAAACAAAGAAGTCTTACAAGCACCGTGTCTGTTCATCCACGCCACAGGCTCATCTTTTGTTTCTAGTTGTTCTTTATAAGTAGATTTAGATGCCATGTTTTGCACATCAATAACAAGACGTAGTGCAGTAATGGCTTTGTCGTAACGATTACATTGCGCTTCATCTTTCAATGGCAAATAAGGTATAAAACCTTCCAACGCATCAAGCGCCAGTTTCAATACTTCGTCAGTCATCCTTGTCCTCCATTTCTTTCAACATATGATTCAACGCCATCATCTGTTTACTTTTTTCCATGCGTTGGGCGTGGAGAAAGTTCATTGCCTCGTTTAAGGCTTGAGTTGCCCCATACAGTTCAATGATTTCTTCTTTGATTTCTTCTTTAGTTTTCATTCTTTTCCCTTTCACGTTTATCTACATAACCACACCAACATTTTTGTTTTGGCAATAGGATTTTTGGTTGTGCTTTAGGTAATCTGATTGTGCAATCAGGGCAAGGCATACCAAATTTTTGTTTGCGTTCTTTTTTGTATGCTTTCCATTCATTACATATTTCAGCCATATCACCCATTACTTTGCCCCCTTGCTCTGATTTCTTGTGACAAATGTCTTGCCTCGTTTATGTGTTCTTGCGCCCATACATCAGTTGCATATTGGTAAGCAGTTGTTCTGTCATCACAAATCTTTGCACACGCCTCACGCTCATGCTCTGCTACCAATTTGGCAAACTCAACTACATCTGGAATCCATTTTTCATTTTCATAGTATTGACTATCAATGATTCCAAGTAAATCAGTTTGCTTCACCATTTCTATGATTTCTTCTTTAGTCATTCTTGTCCTCCATCTCTTTCAACATATGATTCAAGGCAAACATCTTCTTCGTAGTTTCCATTTGCTGCTTGTGCAGTTGATTCATTGCCTCGCTCAATGCTTGGTTTGCACCATACAGTTCAATTATTTCTTCTTTAATTTCTTCTTTGGTTTTCATTCTTGTCCCCTTGTTAACTTTTGCAACAAGTTCCTTTGGTTAATTTTTATATCAGCTCTAAGTTCAGCCGTTGCTTTTTCTGCTACCAGTTTGGCAAATTTCTCAAGATACTCAAGCCCAATGATTGGCATCCAGTTCACATCAGTTGCCAAATGAAGACCTGACTTGTGCGCCATCTCTATGATTTCTTCAGTATCCATTTTTCTCCTTCAGCTTGGCTTGAATCTCTTGAGCAAAGGATAATAGTCTAGGGTTATACGCATAAAACTTACCCAGTATCTCTTGTATTTCTTCTTCCGTCAGTCCTACCCATTGCTTTTTGCAAAAACCACCATAGTTAGAACATAACTCACTGCGTTCTTCTTCATTCATTCTTGTCTCCTTTTTCGGATTGCGGCAGAAACTGATTCCCAAGTTGGATCAATTTCATCTGCCAACTTTGCACACGCCTCACGTTCTTTTTCTGCTACCAATTTGGCAAATGCTTCAAGTGATTCAAAATAAATGCCATCAAGATGTGGGCGCATTCCTATTAAATTGCATTCTTTTGCCATCTCTATGATTTCTTCGTTAGTCATTCTTGTCCCCTTGCTTTATGTTTTGCCAAGTATGACTCAATGACTTGTCCCATCGTCTCAATGGTGTTGTTGTACTCGACAAGTTGAAGCGCTTGCTCTTGGAGTTTCTCATCTTGCACAGCCAGTATCTTGCGCATCTCGTATATCTCGGACTTCATCATGTCGTGTTCGATTTCTTTGTCAGTTGCGACAGGCTCTTCGAACGTATACTCTTTTTTGCTTTTTGTAACCGCGTCTTCTATGGCGGACACAATGCCGTACTTGAGCAAGAACTCGTTGGCTTCTGCGTCGGTGTCGACAATGACTGTGGCCGAGCCGTCATCGTTTTGTTTGATGTATGTGACTTCGATTTTCATTTCATTTCGCCTTTACCATAAAGTTATACAAATCTTGCAACTCATAAATCCAATCTTGCAACCCATCAAGCTGCACCATGCGGTCAGCCACCAAGAACTGTTTGTTGATCTTTACCTCACCCGCATCGCCGTTCCACACCAAGTCCAACATCACCGCAGGGTATCTAGTATCGGGTAGGGGCGCGGCAATGTTTTGGGTGGGTTGATGAGGTTGATGAGGTTGATGAGCTTGATGATGTTGACTCTGTTGCTTGGGTTGAATGGGGGCATTCGATAGCTTTGTGATTGTTGCCTTGCTCTTGGCCTTTTTCTTGGCGGGTCTGCGCGTTTTGACGGGCGTGTACGCGGGTATCAGGGCTTCCAGCTTGCCGTCTTCCCTACGCCCTATCATGCCTTGCTTGAGCATCTGATATGTCAGCGAAGAGACCGAAGATTCCTTGTAACCTTTCTTGGTCATTTCCTTGGTGATGTCGTTGACTGTGCACCCTTTGCTGTGCAAGATGTAGTTGAACGTCTCGCGAGAGACATTGTTGGTTGGCTCGAATAAATTCTTTTTAGTTTCCATTTGTTTTTCCTCTGTGATTTCAGGTTGGGGTTCCCATTGTGTGAGCGCTTGGGAGAGCGCGGTTTGCAGATCAGCCATGTATTGTTCCTCCTCTTACGACTGTCCAGACTAGCAAAAAGAATAGCACCCCTATGATGGTGGCAATGTAGATGAGCGCATCGCGCACGAACTTATCTTCCCACGGCTCAATGCCAAGCAACATGGCTTGGATCAGCTCATCATGGGCATCCATCTGCGGGGGTTTGGGGGTGTGGGTCAGGCCAATCTTGACCTTGCCTGTGTCGTAGGGGATGTTCCTACGTTGTGTTCTTTTGTTTTCAATCAGTTGTATTTCCATTTGGTTTCTCTCAGTTTTTTATGAATGTTACTATAAATTAAGATTATGTCAAGTGTTTGACTCTTCTTGGGTTTTGCTTATTATCTTTGCCCATTTGTTGATCTCCTTGTCATCCATTCGAGACAGGATGTCGTTGCACAATTCATGAACAGGACTCTGCAACATGATGTCGTACATTTCATTGAGTACGGCGATGCCGTATCGGCGTTTAATTTCTTCGGGGCTCATGCTGTTTCCTTTAATGCAAATTTAAGAACGTGAAAGAAGTTATCATTTTCCCTATCGTATGTGCCATTAACATAATAGGCCGTGATGAAGAACGTATCCCCATCGCTGTAAAAATTGATGTCATAGTACTGGCCATCTACCTCGACCGCATCCCACTCATCAAAGTCTGTGTACTCCCCATCGGGGCAGTAGTGCATGGGTACAAGACTAATCCTGCGCTTGATCAACTCTTTAATAATCTTCTGTTTCAGTTCCATCTTCAATCTCCCAAGTTCTGTAATTAAATTCCTCGATCAAACCCGCATCATCCATCTTGTTGTAGCCTATGCCATCCTCCAAGATAAACTGAAGATAGTCGATGTCGTTACTCCTCATTGCGTCTCGAACGGTCTCGATGTCATCCTCGACCAAACGCTTTATCATTGCTTTTCTATCCATTTACTTTCTCCTTTTAAAAAACTCGGGGTCACCATGACCCCCAGTCACACTTACACAACCATATACGCGCTGTCGAACAGCGATGCCAACACTTGAGACGGATCGGCCGACCACGAATCGTGGAGCGCATCTTGTAACACATCCACAGTCAGTCGGCGCTTGTCGATGAACTTCACCGCCGTGGTCACCGCCTCGGGGTACACGCTCTCAGCCATCATCTCGATCAGCCACTCGGGGTAACCCTCGATGGCATCCGTAATCGCATCTTGCAAGTCAAGCGAACTGATGTCCTCATCCCAACGCATATAGTCCTGATACGCTGAGTTGTGATTGTTGGCTTTGCCGTAGCTTGCCCACCCGCCGTAGTACACACCCGATGTGTAGTCATCCCATTTGCTTTCCTTGACCGATGGGTCACGCGTCGTGGGCAAAGAGTCCCAGTCAATCTTCACGACTTGCTCGGCAAGCGTCTCAAAGTGCACGATGTCAAGACACTCATTGAGTGTGTGCTCCGAGAAATAACCTACGCTCACATTGGTGCACTCGGGGATGATGTCGGTGAACTCCGCAGTATCGGTGTACACGCCGGTGTCGTCAGTTGCGTACATCAAGCGGTCATCCTCATTGAGCGCCTGAGCAAGTGCCGTCCCAAACTCATCGGAGCAACACCGACCATAGCCCTGATGCGTGATCACGCTATCGATGTTCTTTCTGTCGAACGCAATGGCACGATCAAACTCACCGAGCAAGTCTTGGAAGTTGTCGGCCACGAACTTAGCACCGATACCCCCGCACTCCTCGCCCTGAGTAAAGATGTAGTAAGCGGGAACACCCGAGTCGATCAAGTGCATGAGCATGGCAACCCCCGCCCCATCATCCGCGCCCAGTTGCGCGCCGTCTGCGTGCCAGTAGGTTGGGGTCTTCTTGATCTTGTTGATGCCCTCGTCTTTGTGCACAGTATCCACGTGCGCTACGAACAGCGTGCGGTTCGAATCATTGACGCGAGTGTCGATGTGTAGGTTGTTGCATCCATCGAGGAACGCTCGCTCGCACACGTCAGGCGGTAGCATCTCGGCAAGCCACAGCGTGAAGTCCTCATTGGTTGAGGAGTTGTGTGGGCGCTTCAAAGATAGCGCGTGGTTCAGGGTTTGCATTAGTACATTCATTCTGATTCTCCTTTGGTTGTTTCGTTTGTCTCGGGCGCACAGTCGGGGTGAAATAACGCACCATCGATATCTACATAATTAGTCTCATTGGTGTAGTACTTATCGGTGTGGGTACACATCCAACAGTTATCGCGCAACTCATATTGCTCGGTGTCCTCGGCGTAGCAGATGCGGTCGTCATCATCGGGGTAATGCTCGGACTCGCTCTCGATGTAGACTACATCATCAAGATGGCGGTGCTCGCCGTCCACGTCACACACGATGTCGTTGTCAGACAGATAGTCCTCGTCATAGTACTCGCCGTTAACCTCGACCGAGTAACGATCCCTGATGTAGTATTGATTGCCTCTGCGTCCTGTGACATAGATATAGTCGTTGTTGCAACAACTCATGCAGATGTGGGTGTCCTCGCTGTAACCGACCCAGTAGCCGTCGCCATCATCGAACCCGTCCCCGCAGTCCTCGCAGGTGTACTCGTACTGGCTACGCTCGTTGGCATACCCGTTCGTGCTCTCCATGCGGTACTCGCCATCACCATCACAGATCGTGAACGTCATTCGGTCTGCGCTGTACTTGCAGTCACGATCATGACCATCAATGTATGGCCCGATAACATTGCCCTTGTTCTCGATGGCCTTGATCTTGGCGCCATCCCATCCGCTCACCTTGGCGATGCCCTGATTCTGCATCCACGCCTCAAGTTGCGTGTCGCTGTGCGAGTACCCGCCGTTCGGGTCTTTGTTGTACGAACGCACGAACTTCTTGTTGCCATCCGCATCGGTGTAGATCAAAGCACGCGCCTTGGTATCGTCCCCTTCCTCACGCACCGCCATCGACCACCCAAGCGCGGGGTCATAGACCTCATAGGGATGCGTGTTCCAGTTGCTTTCTTTCATACATGAGTGTGGCCCGCGCATCAGGTGATGCAGCATCTCGGCCATCGTGTGCACGATCTTGACCCCAGTCACCACATGGAGCGCGGTGATGTCTCTGATCTGATGGTCACCAAGGGCGCTAAAGTGTCGGCGCAGATACTTGCCGATGGATGTCTTGACTTGGCGATCCGCGTCCCCGCTCTTGTCGTCACGGGTAAAAGCGATCATGGTCTGATCCCCGATGGATTGGTGCGGATGCTCAAGCACCAACTGATGCCAGTTGTCAGGCCGTGTTAATTTGATCGCGTCCGCAATGGCGGGGTGCATCGGATACTTGTAGAACTCTCGGTGATACCAAGGGCGGGAGCGCTTGAGTATCTTCTGGAGCATATGGATGCTCTCCTCCATTGCCCATCGGTCTTCGGTTGTATACATAGTTTTCATTTTGGTTTCTCTCTTTCTTTGGTTGTGGTTAATTACTCGTTGATGGCGCTGAGTCCGCCATCCAAATCAATGTCGATGTTTTCCTCGACTTCCTCAGTTAAAAAAGATATTAAATTTTCTTGCGGTACGAACTTAAGCAGTTCCTCGATGGCTGTTAAGTCTTCGTTTTTTACATCTTCAACGATCTGCGCTAGCGCAGAGTTAAGCAGTTTTTCATTCATATCATTCTCCTTTGGTTAAAAACTAGATTCGGCGTACACAACTCGCCCCTTTTTCATGTGTTCGATAATCGGTGCAGTAAGATACTGGTCAAGTAAGCGTAGGTCACGCCTATACAAACGCACAGTCACGTTGTTGAAATCATCTTGCACACCGCCTCGGCGGTAGTACAGATCAGCAAGACGCTCATGCAAAGCCCAATCGTTTCGTTCGTGTGTGACCTGCGTCCATCTCGGTTTGCTGTCATAGCGAGAACCGATGTTTGCATCGGCGGGTTTTGTGGCTAGCGCACGAGGCACGCTAAGTATGCTTATATCTAATCCCATTTTCATTTCCTTTGTGTTTCGGCTAGTATGAGGATGGTGCGCGGCGTAGCCAGTGCCATGCACCATTTCGGGAGATACGCTCTCCCTGAACTCGGGGTCAGGTTGACCCCCAGTTGTCTTGTAGCCCGTGCCAAGTGTTCGGCAAGGGTTCGTGTCGGGTTGTTTGCGATAGTTCTTTGATCGCTTTCTTTAAGATGTCGATGCGGTCTTGGCGCTCGGGTGTGGGTTCGACCACTTGCAGTCTCTCCAAGCGTGTGAGTTCGGTGTCGGCGCTCTTGATCAGTCGCTTTTGTAGTTTGTCGTGGATGTTCTGTGGGACTGAGCGCACGAACGGGTGTTTCTTTTTGGCGTGCTTGATGTGGGGGATGTCTGCAAAGTACGCATAAACTCTGTCCTTGATCTTTTGCGGAACCCAATCGACCCAATGCAAGCCGTCGTTTTCTAAGTTCTTTTCCTTGGCGAGCTTGCTCGGGAGGATTTTGTCGATGTCTTTGTAGCGTGCATAATCTTTGCGGAGTTTGGTCAGCACCATTTCATAGGCGCGCCATGCGAGGATTCGGGGGTTGTCGGGGTCTTCGGATTTGTAGTTGAGGTTGGTCTTGATGATGTGGAGTTCGTGCGCAAGAGGTACTGTGAGTCGTTCCCATTGGAGTTTGAGTTGGGTTTGGCGTTGCTGATTGGATCGGCGTTCGGCTTTTTGAGTGGCAACAATCATCTTTATGCGTTCTTTTTCCTCGTCAGGGATGCGTCTTTTGGCGAGAATGTTGTGCAATTCGTTGGGTGTTTTGCGTATGTAGTGTGCATAATCCATTTGAAATCCTTAAAGTGTCCAAGATTATTCGGCATGGTGAAAATAAAAGACAGTCGGAGAACCGCATGAATCCTAGGTTTTCGCGTGAAGTGTCCGATTAGCCGTCATTTAAAAATCATTATATCACAACTTTTTCTTTCCAAGTTCTGCGAACTGTCGGAGTTTCGGAAGAGGTATATATATATACTTTTACTTTTTAATAAAGAAATATAAATGCTAGCTAGTTGGACACAAAACCGCGAAAGCCAATAAACACGCGGGTTTCCGCGTGTCTTTTAATAACTGAGTACCGCATAATGTTGGACACGTCAAAAATGACGTAAAACTGGGGGTCAGGGTGACCCCGAGTTCATTATGCACACACCTCCCAAAAGATGTCGCGGACTTTGTGGTCTTTGGACAAGCGGGTGAGTTTGGCTTGGAGTTGGTGAGCGGGGCATTGGATGGAGCGGTGTTCGTAGTTGTCCCCGTGGGTGAAGTAGATGTAGGTGATGGTGTACATGGTTAGTCCTTGTAGATGTTAAGCCATTCGAGGGCTTCGCGTTTGGTGTTGCATTCGCGCACGATGTAGTCGTTGACTTTGACGATCCACTCGATGAGTGGCGTGGTTCTGTGGTTGAATGATTCTCGGCGGTAAAGCATGGCTTTGCCGAGGGTTTGGATGTGTTGCATGGTTATTCCTTTCCGATGAGTTTGCCAAATTGTTCTAAGACGCTTTGCTTGTTGCCCTTGAGATTGAATTCTCGCTTGATGTTTGCGTAGACCGAGCCTCGACTGAGTTTCAACCCTTTCGTTTCTAGTTTGAGGGCGTGGTAGAGGGTTAAGAGACGATACATTTCAATTTGCTCGGGTGTGTTTAAGATGATGCTCATGATATTTCCTTTGATTGAGTTTAAAGTCGGGGTCAGGTTGACCCCCAGTTTTTAGATGAACGTGAGAGTGCAGTCGAAACAGTTGGCGTGCAAGTCGCTGATGTCATCGCGAGCAAAGTGTCCTTCATCTCCGATCACATCCCAGACGCCGTGCATTGGGGCTTTGAAATGGTAGTGCTTGGGCAAGTCGGCCAAGAACGCATCGAGGGTTTCGATTTCGTGGTCTTCGAGTCCTGAGTAATCGCCGTTGATGATGGGACTGAGCCAATGGTCTGCGATGGTGTATGTGTAAACGTGCATAATGATGATCCTTTTTGAATGGTGAAAATTGGTTAGACAAAGAACGAAACAACGCAAGGACGATGCCCTGCGCTTTTAAACAGAAAACTGGGGGTCACCCAGACCCCGAGTTCAGATCGCGTCTTTGATGCGCTTTTGATCGGTTTCAGATAGCTTTTTAATCTTGGCGATCAGTAGTTCAACCTCATCCTTCTTGGCTTTCTCGGCCGATGGGGTTTTCACAGTCTCAAAGCAGTTATTGAGAATCCGTTTCATCGCGGTGTGGGGCGCGGTGTCCTTCTCGAATGTCTTACCGCGCTGTCCGTCTTTGGCCTTCACGTTGTATTTCTGCTCGACAAACTCGATCACCAACGGGATCGCTTGGGCTTTGCTGAATACCCCGAGGTCAAATAGGCGTGTAGCAAACTCGGCTTGAGCATTGTCTGCATCTTGAAATACTGCGAACACGTTTTGTTTGTTGATTGATGTCATGATAATTTCCTTTTGGTTTGGTTTTCGCCCCAAGCACCATTGCTTGAAACTGACTACATTATGCACACATGGGGTTTTTATTCGAAACCTTTGATTCTCGGGGGCACGATGACCCCGAGTTTTTCCCCGATTTTCGGGATTTTTCGACCCCACTGCACCCCCACCCACCAAATACAGACGGCGTGGCCATGGTGACCATGAACACTGTTCCATAACCATTCTCAATAACTTTGTAATACCTTTTGACTACCCCCCTACAATTCCACAATGTGAAACGTCACCCCCCACAAATTTTATAAAAATTCCAAATCCACAGAGTCAAACCTTAGACAACACACCATAAAAAAAGCCCGGCGCTCAGGCCGGGCAAATTGATCCCAACGATCAAAAGAGAGAAAGCAAATGGCAACTGCTTGCACATCTACCGGAATATAGTGTACATTAACATCAACGAGGTTACAAGAGCCTACGCATGTTAGATCATCTTTTGAATTTTGAACCCGAGGTTGAACCCCTCAACAAAAACTTTACGCCGTTGGAAAAGGCAGACATAGCTACGACCATTGACGCCAAAGTCAATACGGTTGACTGGTTGAAAAAACAGGGTGTAGTAGATTCTGCTGAACTCATCGACAAGGTTGACAGGGAGGCAGGAACAAAAGCAGCGCGCAATACGTTTGCAAATATTGTTTCAGCCGCGCCACAAGATAAAACACATCACGCACTGGCAGAAGTAAAGACACCACAAGCAGTACAGCATTTGGTCAGCATGCTCACGGCATACGACTGGGAATTTGTGGAGCAAGCCAAACAACTGCGTGGTTATGCAGTGGCCAAGATACTGGAAGAAGTTGAGAACCCCAGCGCCAATATCCGATTAAAAGCGTTGGGTATGCTTGGCAAGATCACCGAGGTGGGGTTGTTTACGGACAACATCAAAATTGAAAAAGCAGAAATGAGCGACAACGAACTGGATCAGCGTATTAAAGACAAGTTGAATAAGTTCATGGACGTTGTAGATGTGCTTACAAATAAAGATGACATAACTGACATAAGTAACAATGAATCTATCGAGCATAACGAGTCTGACCCCGCTTGAGGCCAAGCTCATCCAACAAAGTCTGCCCAACATGACGAAGGCGGAGAAGTTGGAATTGTTTGCCGATCTCGAAGAACGCGAGAAGCGCGCTAGCCTGTTGGCAGCGCAGAGTAACATACTAGGGTTTGCCCGCGCGGTATACCCCGGATTCAAGACAGGCCCCCACCACAGGAAGCTGGCCAAGATATTTGAAGACGTCATATTGGGCAATAAGAAGCGGGTCATTATTAATATTGCGCCGCGGCATGGGAAATCAGAATTCAGCAGCTACCTATTCCCCGCGTATTTCTTAGGCAAGTTTCCAGACAAGAAAATTATCATGGGAACGCACACGGCGGGCTTGTCAGAAGACTTTGGTAGGCGTGTACGTAACTTAATTGAATCAGAGGAATACCATGAAATTTTCCCTAGCACACAGATTGCGGAGGATCAGAAGGCGGCTGGCAAGTGGTCTACATCGGCGGGAGGCCAGTACTACGCCGCAGGAGTTGGCGGTGCTCTCGCTGGTAGGGGCGCTGATCTTTTTGTTATTGACGACCCTCACTCAGAACAAGATGTAAAGACAAACAGCCGACTGGCGTTTGATACGGCATGGTCTTGGTTTCAAACGGGCCCGTTGCAGCGTCTGATGCCGGGCGGTGCGATCATAGTGATTATGACGCGGTGGTCTTTACTGGACTTGACGGGCAAACTGATTGAGTACCAAACACGCAACCCTGAAGCAATGCCTTGGGAGATTGTGGAGTTGCCCCCCATACTGAACGAAGGCGCGGAAGATGAGAAGTCGCTTTGGCCAGAGCAGTGGCCACTGGATGCGCTAAAGAAAATCAAAGCGTCATTGGATCCAAGGTACTGGAACGCCCAGTACATGCAGCAGCCTACCTCAGACACAAGCGCCATCATATCCAGAAAGCAATGGAGAATTTGGCCGATGGATGACCCTCCGCCATGTGAGTATGTCATTCAGTCTTGGGATACGGCGTACGAGGTAAAGAACAATTCTGACTTCAGTGCATGCACCACATGGGGCGTTTTCTACAATGAGGAAGACGGAAACCAAGCGCAGATCATTTTGCTCGATGCTTTCAAAGATAGAATGGCGTTTCCTGAACTCAAGGCCGTAGCGCTTAAACACTGGAAAGAATGGCAACCCGATGCGTTCATTGTGGAAAAGAAAGCCGCGGGAGCTCCGCTCATCCAAGAGCTAAAAGCAATGGGGATACCAGTGCAGGAGTTTTCTCCCAGCAGGGGCAATGATAAGATGGTGCGCTTGAGTGCTGTGTCGGATTTGTTTTCAAGCGGTATGGTCTGGGCTCCCGACACAAGATGGGCACGAGAAGTGATTGAAGAGGTTGCGGCTTTCCCAGTCGGCGAGAACGATGACTACGTCGATACTACCTCACAAGCGTTATTGAGATTTAGACAAGGCGGGTTTATTTCGTTAGACTCAGATGACAAGGGCGATCCCGTGTACTGGCGTCGCAGAACAGCAGCTTACTATTAAGGAACATCATGGCAACAAGTAGTTTTGACAAAGCGCTATACCAAGCGCCCGAAGGGATACACAATTCAACCGATGACGGCGAGGGTATGGACGTGCACCTTGAGCCCGATGTGGAGATTGAGATTGACATCCACCCCAAAGAACCCACGCAAGGCGAAGAGGACTTTAATGACAACTTGGCCGAATACGTTAGCTATAGTGCATTGGAAACGTTGGCTGGGGATTTAGGTCACGACATTGAGAATGATCGCGGCTCCCGCAAGGACTGGGAAAAAGCATACACAGAAGGCTTAAAGCTGTTGGGTCTGCACATGGAGGAGCGCACAGAACCTTGGGACGGCGCTTGTGGTGTGTTCCACCCCATGATCACAGAAGCCGTTGTGCGCTTCCAAGCGGAGATGATCACCGAGACGTTCCCGGCCCAAGGGCCTGTGCTTACAAAAATCGTGGGTAAAGAAACACCTGAGAACCGCGAGATAGCAATAAACGTGCAAGATGACATGAATTACGAGTTGACGGAAGAGATGAAAGAGTTCCGTCCCGAGCATGAGCGCATGCTTTGGTCGTTGCCTGCCACGGGTTCTGCATTTAAGAAAGTGTACTTTGACCCCAACTTGGGGCGTCAAGTGTCGATGTTTGTGCCAGCAGAAGACATCATTCTTCCATACGGCGCAACAGATATGGACACCTGCCATCGCGTGACCCACGTCATGCGTAAAACAAAGAATGACATTTTGAAACTGCAAATGGCAGGTTTCTACATGGATGTGGAGCTGCCCGATCCCCAGCGCCAGCGCGATGACATCAAGATGGCCAAGGATAGGGAGACCGGGTTCAGCGACCTGAACGATGACCGCTACACGCTATATGAGTGCCACGTTGACTTGGATTTGGACGGCTTCCAAGAAGTTGATGAGGACGGAGAAGAGACGGGGATCATGTACCCGTACGTTGTCACATTAATTAAAGACACGAACACTATTCTCTCAATCAGACGCAACTGGAAGGATGGCGATGTACTCAGACTCAAACGACAACACTTTGTCCACTACCAATACATCCCCGGCTTCGGCGCTTACGGGTTTGGTCTATTCCATCTCATCGGGGGTTTCGCGAAGTCTGCCACCAGCATTATGCGTCAGCTCGTCGATGCAGGAACTCTATCCAATCTACCGGGCGGCCTCAAGTCACGGGGACTACGCATTAAAGGTGATGACACACCTATTGCTCCGGGCGAATTTAGAGACGTCGACGTTGCCTCTGGGAACATAAGAGACTCAATCCTACCGCTCCCATACAAGGAGCCAAGCAACGTACTATTCAATCTGATGAATCAGATTGTCGACGAGGGGCGTCGCTTCGCCGCAACAGCGGACATGCAGGTGTCTGACATGAACGCGCAAGCCCCAGTCGGAACGACTTTAGCTCTTCTTGAGCGCCAGCTAAAAGTACTAACGGCAGTTCAAGCCCGCGTACACTTTGCATTAAAGCAAGAGCTAAAGCTATTAAAGAACCTAATTCGGGACTACACCGAGCCAGACTATACCTACGATCCAGAGTTTGGCGGTCGCAAGTCCAAGCACTCAGACTACGACAAGGTAGACGTTATCCCTGTCTCTGATCCCAATGCGGCAACACTATCGCAACGCGTAGTACAGTACCAAGCCGTGATGCAGATGGCGCAGATGGCACCGCAAATCTATGACTTGCCCCAGTTGCACAGGTCTATGCTGGATGTGTTGGGTATCAAACACGCAAACAAATTGGTGCCCCTGCCAGACGATCAGAAACCTATAGATCCTGTATCCGAGAACCAAATGGTACTTAAAGGTAAACCTTTAAAAGCATTCCAGTACCAAGACCATCAGTCGCATATGGCAGTGCACAACGCCATGATCAATGACCCGATGATTATGATGATGATCGGTCAAAACCCACAAGTCCAAGCCATCATGGCCGCGTTGCAGGCGCATATTGCGGAGCACGTTGGATATATGTTCCGTCAACAAGTGGAGATGCAGTTGGGTATGGCGCTACCGCCAGAAGACGAGAAGTTGCCACCCGAAGCCGAGTATGCGCTGTCAAACCTCATGGCACAAGCGGCAACCCAAGTTATGCAACAAGGTCAAGCGGCCGCTGCACAACAGCAGGCAATGCAACAACAGCAAGATCCTGTTGTTCAAATGCAACAGCAAGACTTGGCTATCCGTCAAGGCGAGTTGCAACTCAAACAAGAAAAACAAAAGATGGATGCGGCGCTTGCGGCGGCAAGACTCCAACTCGACCAAGACAAGATTGGCGGGCAGTTAAACATAGATGCGATGAAAATTGGCGTGCAAGTTCAAGGCGACAAGCACAGAACGGCATCGCAAGAAAATTTGGCAGGTGTACAGACAGGGGTCGACATAGCCAAACACAGGCAAGAACTAGACTTGCAAAAACGTCAAGCAGCTCTTCAACACATTCAACAATTTAAACGGGATGAAACCCCGCCGAAAGCTAACAAATGATTCAAGACTTCGCACGCGTATTGCGCGAAAAATTACGCGCTGACATGAACAACTACGCCGATGACATGGCGGGAGGGGGCTGTCGCACTTTTGATGAGTACCAAAAACTCTGTGGTGTTATTTCAGGTCTAGCCATTGCAGAGCGTTATATCCTTGACCTGCTGAAAGAAAGTGAAGAAGACGATGAGTGATTTAATCTTACCTCCCGGCATTGAACCGTTGTCTGCTCCCCCTGTGGAAGCAACACCGGAAGAAAAAGCCACGGTACTTCCTGAACCAACGGGGTTTCACATCCTCTGCGGTGTGCCTGATATCTCTGACAAGATTGATGGAACTGAGTTGGATTTAGTGCGTCCTTCCCAATACGCGGCTCAAGAACAACACGCAACCACTGTGCTGTTCGTGCTAAAGGTTGGGCCAGAGGCGTACGCTGACAAAGCCAAGTTCCCTAGTGGCGCTTGGTGCAAACCCGGAGACTTCGTGCTCTGTCGTACCTATTCTGGTACGCGTTTTAAAATATTTGGCAAAGAGTTTCGTCTGTTAAACGACGATCAAATCGACGCTGTTGTGCAAGACCCTCGTGGGATTTCCCGCGCTTAATGGAGTAAAACATGGCTGAACAATACAAGTTCCCTGATGAAATAAATACTGCAGTTGACGTCAGGACGGAAAGTCCTGAAATTGAGATTGAAGTTATTGATGACACACCCGAAAATGACCGGGGCCGTGTGCCTTTGAGTCGTGAAGTGGAAGACCCTACGGATGAAGAAATTGAAAACTATTCCGATAAAGTCAAACACAGGATCAAAGAACTAACGCATGCTAGACATGATGAGCGTCGTTCTAAAGAAACTGTCATGCGGGAGAAACAAGAACTTGAGCGCCTTGCACAGCAGTTGATGGAGGAAAACAAAAGCCTCAAGAAAACTGTTAACGTCGGTCAGGGGGCATTTGTCCATGCCGCCAAAGAAAAGGCTGAAGCGGATCTTGCAATGGCAAGACGTCAATACAAAGAAGCGCAAGAAGCATACGACACGGATGCCATCATTGCAGCTCAGGAAAGACTAACTGATGCCAAAATGCAGTTGGATAAAGTTAAAAATTACCGAGTACCCTCTTTACAAGAAGAGAATAATGAGGTACAAACACAACCTAGACAAACTCAATCCGTTCAACCAGACGAAAAGTCACTGCGCTGGCAGGCAAAAAACCAGTGGTTTGGTTCGCAAGGGTTTGAAGAAGTTACCAGCTATGCACTAGGGCTGCATCAAAAACTAGTTACCGGGGGTCTTGACCCACGCTCTGATGAATATTTCGAGCAAATTGATGCTCGCGTACACTCGAAGTTCCCAGAAGTATTTGGTGAACCCGAGAGAAAACCTGTAGAAGCCAGACGACCCTCTAGTGTTGTTGCACCTGCTTCACGTTCAACGGCTGCAGGAAAAGTAAAACTTACGACTACCCAAATGAATTTGGCTAAGAAGTTTGGATTGACCCCTCAACAATACGCTGCGCAAGTGGCAAAACTGGAGAATTAAAATGGCAGATACAAAAGTTAACCGTGATTTACATACACGCGAAAAAACAGGACGTGTGGAATACAAACCCGCGAGTGCATTACCTGATCCAACTCCCGAACCCGGGTACGGTTTCAGATATGTAATGACACATGTACTAGGTATCGCAGACCATACAAGAATGTCTCGTATGAGACGTGATGGCTGGGAACCAGTAAAAGCAGTAGATCATCCCGAGCTTATGATTGCGGGTAATGCTGAAGGTAACGTGGAAATTGGTGGCTTGATTTTGTGTAAAAACACTATTGAGAACATCCGCGCTTACGATGAGTATTATCTAAAACAATCTCAAGATCAGATGGACTCTGTTGACAACAGTTTCATGAAAGACAATGATCCAAGAATGCGCAAGTTTGCGGAAAGAACTTCCACAGTCTCACGCGGTTCTGGATTTGGTTTAGGTTCTAAATAATCTTCAGGAGTTTTTAAATGGCTTATCCAATCGTACCCGCACCATACGGGTTGAAGCCAGTCAGTGAGTTCGGCGGTTTACCCTATTCTGGGTCAACTCGCATGTATCCCATTGCGACTGGTTATGGCACATCTTTGTTCAATGGTGACATTGTTCAATTGTCTGGTGGTACTGTCGTTGCAACTGCAATGTCAGCCACTTCTACTCCCGGTACAGCAACAGCTGGTACTTTGGGCGTGTTCCTTGGCTGCGAGTACACAAACTCGCTAAGCCAGCCTACCCGTGCTCAATACTACCCCGCTAGTACAACTTCCAACCTAATGGTTGCTTATGTTGTTGATGATCCCCGTACAGTTTTCAAAGCCGCTTTGACTGTGCAAGGTACATCTTTGGCAAACACTGGAACCACTATTGGTTATGCTAACCAGTCATTCATTGGTACTAACTTGTATGCCGTCACCGGTAATTCAGGTAACACCATTACTGGCGATTCAGCATTGGCCTTGTCTGGTGGCGTGGTCAGCTCTGGTACATCTGGTAACACCCGTGTTACTTCAGCATTGCCCTTCCGCGTTGTTGGTATTGTGCCTGATACAGCTGTTACAGTTACTGCCACAAGCGGTAATGCAACCAGCTCAAGTGCAACTTTGACAATCACAGCGGCAAATACAAACATCAGTGCTGGTATGCAAATTATTGCCCCCGGCGTGACTGGTATGGCTCAAGGTAACTACCTCACAGTGACTAACATCAGTGGTACAACTCTCACGTTGTCTGCAAGTGTTACTGTTCCTGCTGGTACAGCCTTGTCTTTTGTTGGTTATCCTGAAGTGCTCGTGGTGTGGAACCAAGGCTTCCAAGGAATGACCAATTCATCTGGCGTTTAATTAAGGAGCTAACAAATGGCTATTTCACGCGCACAACTATTGAAAGAGCTGCTCCCCGGCTTGAACGCATTGTTCGGTCTAGAGTATGCACGTTACGGCGAAGAGCACAAAGAGATCTACGAAACTGAGAAATCAGAGCGTAGCTTTGAAGAAGAGACCAAACTGTCAGGTTTCTCTGCTGCACCAGTCAAGGCCGAGGGCACAGCCATCAGCTACGATAATGCACAAGAAGCATTTACAGCTCGCTACAGCCACGAGACCATTGCTTTGGGTTTCTCAATCACTGAAGAGGCGATTGAAGATAACTTGTACGACAGCTTGTCTGCTCGTTACACCAAAGGTTTGGCCCGTGCTATGGCATACACCAAGCAGGTAAAAGCTGCCGCTGTCCTCAATAACGGCTTCAACGCCGCTGTTGTTGGCGGTGATGGTGTGTCTCTATTCAACACTGCTCACCCCTTGGTGAACGGCGGCACAAACGCCAACACTCCTTCTACTCCTGCTGACTTGAATGAAACCGCGTTGGAAAATGCTGTTATTCAAATCGCCGCATGGACTGATGAGCGTGGTCTTTTGATCGCCGCTAGACCCAAGAAGTTGATTGTGCCCCCAGCACTAATGTTCGTTGCAACCCGTTTGCTCGATACAGAATTGCGCGTTGGTACAAACAACAATGACATTAATGCTATCAAGAACAACGGTTCAATCCCCGAAGGTTACACCGTTAATCACTTCTTGACCGCAACTAATGCTTGGTTCCTAACCACTGACGTGCCAAACGGCATGAAGCACTTCGAGCGTACACCCCTCCAGAATTCAATGGATGGTGACTTCGATACAGGTAACGTGCGTTACAAAGCACGTGAGCGTTACAGCTTCGGCTATTCCGATCCGCTCGGAATCTACGGTTCATATTGATCCGTAAAAGTAAACTTAAAGTTTATTTATGGGGCCCTTCGGGGCCCTTTTTTATTCTTGATTTGTCACAATTCTTTAGTAAGATAGGATTGCAGCACCACCGACTGCATGAAATTTTTATTTACTTGGAGCAAAAAATGTTTACTTTTACGATTGAATCTACTTTTGGCGATGCTTCTATTTCTTTTAAATCCGAATCAATGGAAAAATTAGCCAATATTATGGCTAAATTTAATGACGCTATTTTGGATGGCGAAGAAGACGATACTACGGAAATTGGTGGTGTCGATTTTGACGAGTTGGAATTTGACGAAGAAGGCTTCGCTTGGTGGTATGACGAGAGTTCTGATGAGTGGTATTGGTATAACGAAGAAGATGGCTATTGGGAAGAAGCTGAGTATGAAGACGAAGAGTCTGAAGACGACGCAGAGTGATCTAGGGGGCTACGGCCCCCTTCTTTTTGCGCTGTTTGGCTTGCTTTTCGTTTTGTAAATCGTAGTGCAATATGCGGTGGCAGTTTGAGCAAAGAACAATACACCTAGTAACTTCTTCATGCGCTTTTTTATATGACCCCATACGCGCCCATTCATGCACGCCTTTAACTTTAGTCTTTGGGTCTACGTGATGAAAGTCTATAGCGGCGGGATGTTTGAACCCGCACAAGCTGCAAGATAGGGTAGCTTTATAGTCTTTCCAAGCTTTTTTCTTGTCTTGGTTTGATTTTTTTAATTTTGTACTACCGGTAGTTTTACTTTTTTCATAGTTATTTTTAGAATAAATTTTGTGCATTGCTTTGCGTTTTTCTGGGTCTTTATACGGCATGGATAATTTTCTTTCTCCAATACAGCGTCCCTCTTGCACCCCAAGGATCGGTTGGCTCAAACATTTTAAATCCGCAAGCAATTAAATTATTGGCAGAAGCTGGGTTATGGTAAGTATCCGTAACCACCCAATTCATTCCCAGCGTCCGTGCTTTTTGGAGCCGTACTTGAATAAGTTTTTTTTGTAGTCCATGCCCCCGATGAGCGTTAAGAACTCCAGCACGACACATGTACATACAGTCAGTCCAACGAGTAGAAGAAACAAGACCGCAAAAACCAGCGAGATTACCGGACTCAGTATAAAGAATCCACCAATGACCAGAGCTCGTAGCATATAGGGTATCTCCCGGTAGGCACGTTTTTTGAAGATAGCGCAAGTTTTCCTGAATTTCAGGCAACTTGGTATCAACTTGACGGGCATTGTAATTCATGGCGCAAATGTAACTTTTTAATATGACACTTAAATTATTGTTGACATACCCCTTAATTAGTGTATATTACTCCTATCTAGGATTTTTCTCTTGTCGGCAGCCCGCCTAGGGGTCACGATGCAACGATTGACAAGAGGCTTTTGCATAAGGAATTATCATGGCACGTAGTACATTTGACGGCCCGATCATATCGGGTGACCAGCGTTTTGGCCCCCTACGCGATATTGGGTATACAGTTTTAGAGCAAGACTGCTATATTGATTTATCAAATTCAACCGTTGGCACTACTGGTTATAGTGGTGGTTCTGGGCAGTTTGTTTCTTCCAACACAATCCCCAATTTGCAAGGTGTTGTTTATACACCTAGCTCTACATTCACCACAACAGG
>Ga0208739_1000188_pt1 | contig 21297 bp, 38 predicted proteins | sample CryBogCBE27Jul09_FD_184566 | JGI IMG/M metagenome (GOLD analysis project Ga0208739, IMG submission 184566) | Freshwater microbial communities from Crystal Bog, Wisconsin, USA - CBE27Jul09 (SPAdes) (version 2) | ecosystem: Environmental > Aquatic > Freshwater > Lake | place: Crystal Bog... | reverse complement strand
TAAGCGGATTGGTATATGATGGGGTTGTTTTGGAAACGGATAAAGAAAATGGATGGGGAGATTATTGGGGCAAAGGTAGATATTTTTATATAAATTAAATTAATATATACTTCATTGGGATATTTATAAAGGATGAAGATACTAATCACAGAGACGCAATTTAAATCATTAATGGAATCAGGAAGATATATTGATTTACCTGTTGAAGACCCAAACATAATACTTGAGGTTTGGGAGGAAGAGTCGAAGATTGTTTTGGATAGGATTGTTATTCCAATAAAATTAAGAAAACAAGGAATCGGTTCCAAGATTATGAGAATGGTATGCGAATATGGTGATAAGGTAAATAAACCAATTTATTTAACTCCCTCCACTTCTTTTGGAGGTTCTTCGGTTAATAGATTGAAAGAGTTCTACAAGAGATTTGGTTTTGTAAAGAATCCAGAGTCTGGTCCTTTCAGACACGTAATGGTTAGATATCCTATATAGAATTAACACCTGAGAGCACCACCGAAAGGGGGTGCGTTTCTGGTACCCACCCTGCAAGCGAGGGCTCCGCTAGGGAGTCCGAGCGTATAGTTACTCATCCCCATTTACCCCCTAAATGTATTACGGGTTTTTTATTTTGATGCATATGAATTCCCACTTTACCCCTTATAGTATATCCATTTAGGTATAAAAATCCCACTTGTATTACAGCCTGAAGCCGACCGCAGGGAGGCGTAATTTATTGCCGTTTTTGATAGCGTAATACGGGTTTTTTTTGCTATCATTTTATCGTACCTTTTCCGGAGTCAGAAATTCCCACTTGTAATACGTAAATGCCTCTGGTTGTAATACAATCGCAAAAAGTGGGAAATTGTGGGGAAAAGTGGTAATACGTGGGGATTGTCCCTTGTTCGAATCGAGGACCATTTTCTAAAAATATACAGATTATACTTGTTTAAGTATTACGCTCGCCCCCTATGGGGGCTCGCTTCATCCCACTATAATGTCATACATATACGGCTTATACTTGTATATTGTAATACACAGATATATCGATTATATTGTCATACGCGACCCCCTGCTGTTTAACGGGATGAAGCGGACCTTCGGTCCGCGTATAATTGTATACAAAAATAATGGGGATATTAATCTACCTGAAGCGAGACCGATAGGTCGAGCGTATAATAATATAACATTTATACTTGCGGTCCTAATAAAGTTATTAACAGGGTGTGGATAAGTATACAAGTATCTTTGTTATATTTGTATATAAAAGTTGACCGGATGAGGTCTGAATTTGCCAGAGAACATTTAATTTTTGCCAGACAAGTTTTTGACCGGATTGATTATTACGCTCGCCCTATCGGGCTCGCTTCATCCCGTCTATTTTAATTCATTTAATGCGCCACACTTAAGCGCGCTGTCCAGTACAAATCAATTAACCTGGGATGAAGCCCCGCAACGCGGGGCGGGGTTTGCCGGTCAAATAAATTAAATTGACCGGATAGTTGACCGGTTTATGGGAAGTTGACCGGATGGGGACGGGACACAAAAAAACCTGATCCATTACAGACCAGGTTCTTCTTAAACCGGGGGAAGCTTATGCGGTAGCTCTTGATAATTCGGCTTGACGGCGGAATGCTGTCGCTGCTTTCTTACTAGAGAAATTACGGCTCTGTTTAACCCCATCTACGCTAATGCGCACACGGTAGCTAAATCCGTCGAAATAAATGTTTCTTGATACTGGTTCGTACACTGAAGCGCGAGTTTTGGCGCGAGTGCTACGGTTTTTGGTTGTTGTTACTTTCTTCATATAAATTGTTTTATATGTAAAAGATAAACAAAATAATTGGATTAAAAAAATAAAGGGCAATATTTTTTTCAGGATTCTCATAGGAGGGGCTATTTTAATTACTTTAGAATGTCGTCATATCTATTGGAGAATCTATCTCCCCACTTATCATACATATAGTCGAAGTACCTGTGCTGTTTACTTTTGGTGTACACCAGGTCCAAGAGATAGAAGTCTAATATCCAGTCTATTTCTTTTAACACATGTTTAACAAATTTCATATGGACGTAAAGTTTTGGCCGGGATCTGGGAATCTCGGGATGAAGCGGCCACGTAGTGGACGCGGGATTACTATCGCTTTAATGCATCAATAAGTCTGCGGTGACCCTTCAGGGACACTGTCTCTTTTAGAGCATCTTCCATTGAATCAAACGTTTTGTGAAAGTGCACAGTTTGTCCACCGTCAGTAGAATACCAAACTTGGTACCCTTTGCTGTTCACACGGATTTCTGTTGTCATATTATTATAATTTAAAAAGCAAAGATACAGGGATTTCCCGTATCAATGCGTAGGTATATATACTGAATTTAGAATTCTTCTTCCTCCTCGTCTTCATCATCATCACCATAGAAGTACCCTTGGTCAGGACAGGTTTCAGGACCCTTTTCGTCATACGGCCACCCGTCAGCTGATTCAACCAAGTTTGGATACAGCACATTAGTTGTGTGCTCGCCGCTTGGATTACCCTCGAAGCACAGGTTGATACCCCTACCTCTTAGCTCATCCTCTCGTTTCTCCAAGTCCTCGATCGATTCGTCAGGTTTAAGACCGTTCATCTCCGCAAGTAATACGTAGTAGTCCTTCCCGCCGAAGACGCCATAGCCCTCGTAGTCATCTTCGTGATACACGTTACCCTTATCGTCGATCATATCGACAGGGAATGTACTTCTACCACTATAATGGTTAGCAATAGATTTGTCTGTGTCTTGAGTCATCCAACTGAAAAATCCCATAATTTTAATTTTTTGATTGTGAATACAAATGTAATACCTTATTTAGAATATTCCAAATTATTTTGTGATATTCTTTAAACTGTTTTCGATTTCAACATCCATTGCTGCAACTAACTTTTCTTTGGCTATGGACATAAGCGCTTTGTTTTTCTCCAATTTGCTTATGTCGGTTCCAAAGATATTTGTAAGACCGGCGATAACCCTAATGTCTTTGGTTGCTGTATGAGTCCTGTAGAAGGTTGTTCTTGCATAGATATAATCCCTCAGGATCGTGAGCTTGATGTCTTTAATGTTCTCACGGGTTCTCATTTGCATAATCACCTGTTCAAGGTCCGCCAGCTTCTTGAATGTGTTCAGGTTCTTGTCCACAAGCTTCGCGTAATCCGCTGTGTATTTCTTAAGCTCCTTGGAAGCTTTTAATTTTGAGCCGGTGTTAACGAACGTATGGTACCCGCCGACTCTTGTCTTGGTCCCAACGATTTCCACAAATACACCGTCGATTGTTTCATTTACTCTGCCCATCTTATTTTATTTTGTTTATTTGTTTTTTAAATCTATCATAATTGTCCTGCGACCACAGGGTCGTTTCAATTTGATTTGTTTCCCGCTTCGGCGGGTTTAATACTATTCCGAGCTGCGCAGCCCAACCCTGAACTGAATCAGGCCTGCGATCGTACGCCACTATCGAAGATTTAATTCGTAGGTTCTTATTGAATTCGAATTCCATTTTAATTAATTTAAGAATGATAAATTGGTGTTTAGTACGTTTTTTCCCTCGTTTATTAATTTGTCATATGCTGTTTTCAAGAATTCTTTACCCTTAGGATGCTTTACTATCTCACTGATAGTAGCAGCTTTATTACCCAACTTAAAGGAAACAATTTGGTATGACAACTTACTTCCATAACAAATTCCTTTGTCGAAATTCTTTATTAACTTCTTGTCCTCTTTGGCGGATAACCAATTTTCAAATAGATTATCTACGTAGTGCTCCAAATTCATATCAAGAGACCATTCGTTCTCCGTCCCTTTGTCAAATACAATTGGTGGGAGCGTATTACAATAAGCCTCCACTGCAAGAAACTTATCTTTGCATCCATCATAAAAGTGGGTGCTTGTACTTCCGCCGTGTCCATCATTACCGCAATAACCGATTTTCTTCCCGTCGCAGAATATATCTGCTCTAAAACAATTAGTTTCCTCCGAAGCCCATTCACTGAACTTAATGTTCTTTAATTCGATTTTCATATAATATTATTTTTTACAAACAAAGATAAGGGGAATATTTGTATATTCCCCAAATGATTAAGGATTTTTTTTTACCACGATGCTTCGTAATAATAGTCACCATTATCATCTTGCAATAACCCTTCAAAGATTTCTATGGTGCTGTCAACATTTTTTCTATACCAATCATCGATTTCACCGCCCCCAAAGAAAAAACCTTGCGTTGGTGGTAACAATTCCATTACCTCATCTTCACACTGATAAGTTGATACCTCATAATCCTTACCATCCCAATCCTGTAATACCTTAGTGGTTTTCTCCGATTTGTCAATTACATTCTTCACTTGTTTCAGGATGTCAGTAATCTTTTGGAGTGTTTCAATGCTCACATACATTTCTTTGCAATCGTCCGTACCGTCTGCACATTCATTTACAAACCATCCGTGCAATGCATTGAATTTGCGCCAGTAAGCAACTTCCTCCACGATGTGAGAAATTCTTTTTGGATCGATGTCAGTTCTTTTTTTACCGCCTTTCTTAACGGTGATTGTATGTTTCTGCTCGGGTTTCATATGATCCCAATTCTTAACATAACTTTTTTTGGTTAGATACATGTCTAATCCCATAATTGATAATTTTTATTTGATTAATAATAGGAAACAAAGATAAGGGGAATATTTGTATATTCCCCAATTTTTATGCAGGAACTTTTTGATACTTCGCAACATACTCCGCAGGAGTTCCACGAAACAATTCTTTTGGTCTTCCTTTGTATGGGTTGTCATACGCCACATATGTAATACTTTTATCCTCAAACCTGATGATGATGTCATACGTGTAATTCTCACCGCATTTCCCCCTGTGAGTTAGTGGGTGAATATATGTACCACCTGCGCTGTCACCCTTTAATCTGCTAATTAATTGAGCTGCTAAGCATCCTGCACCGTTAAAGATTAAACCTGTATCGTTCATTCCGATACCATTAACTACTTTCCCACCTGCTAACCATTCAGCTGTCTCTAAAGGATGGCCGTCAGGATAACCGTCGAACTGTACATAAACTAAAACTAATTTGTCTTCTTTTAATTTACCTGTTTTGTCATCTTTAAATTGTTCGATAACGCGGTAGGTTGAACGAGTTCCCATAATTGAAAATTTTTGTTTGATTAATAATAGAGCACAAATATACAACTGTTATTTGTAATAAAAAAATATTTTTGTTATAATTTTGTTAAAGGAAAATTGACCGGATTTCAGGGATGAAGCCCGCGACAGCGGGCGGGATTAACCGGTCAAGAAATAGTTGACCGGATCAGAAGTTGACCGGATGAGGTACCTGAAATAAGTAAGCCCCGTGTTACCGGGGCCTCTCCTATATTACTCAACCAAATCAAAAACAATTAATTTGTAACCCTCAGGAATTGTTTTTTCTACACTAATCACATCCCGAGCCCACGACCCAATTAAATCACTTTCACCCCTGAAATCCCCGCCACCTCGACCATTACCTTCGCAGGTTAACAGCGGTAAAGGATGGATCCTCCAACCGTCATTATCAGGGACCGTCATTTTATCAACATACTGTTTTTTGGTATGATTTACCAGGTAGCGATAGATTGGGTCAACTACTCCTTTGGGTGGCTCTATTTTATTTTTGTCCTTGCACCTGTCATACACATTTGTTTTTAAATCGTTGTCGGCGTAATCCCCCGCCCAAACAATTGGACTCTTGTAATACTTACCGTGTGGTATCAACATATTTTCAACAGCGCCAACGAATTCATTTAATATCCAGCTGTGTTCCATTAATTTCAGGCCTGAATCATAATCGTGTGAATAAATCCAAGCTTTTACTGTTTTTTTATTTTTACCCAAAAATGCGGGTTTGTAATACTGTCCCATAATTTAATTGATTTGATTTGTTTATTAATTAATTGAAATCATTTGAAGTTACATTATAAACTATTTCTATGTCATACCCCCAACCGCTCAACCATTCGAACATGTCATTATCGCTTTGTGCAATTTGTTCTTTGGTGTAATCCTGTTGGTGCGGGGCGTGAGCTTCCTCCCAAATGTCATACCATTCATCGAGGATATACTCCCTTAATTTTTTAATAGTGAAGTACTGTGAGTCGCTGTGAGGGTCATCGCGATCAGTTAATTTTAGAATTTTTAAATTTATCATTTGATTGAGTTTAGGATGTAAAGATATAAAAGTATTTTGATTATACAAAATTTATTTATCATTTTTACTAGCAATAAACGCTATTGTAATACCGGTCGAATTATGTGGCTGTCCCACACGATCACAAATTGATCTCCAATCCAGCTCGCTGTGAAAATCTTCAGGGTATAAACTTATGGTGGCCCCTTGAAATTTAATATTACTCCAATTTTTCTCCTGTAATATTAGTTGCTGTTCCTGTGTTAATTCAAAATTCTTTTCCATATTAATTCAATTTAACTTTTGATTCAATCCACTGTAAAATTTTATCGCTGTAATAACTGGTCGTTAACATATTAAGATATGTATCAATACCCCAACGGCTGTTTTGAATATCTGCACGGGTTAAATTACGGCTTAATTCCTTTGCATTTGATTGATTACTGGCTCTCGAGTAACCGGTCGAATTGTCCCATTGCTTTGATATTACGGTAACTTCATTACCATTTATTTCAACTGTTATGATCCCGCCAACGGCGTACTCGCCGAGCTTAAAAGTTTTTTGTGCTTTCATTTTAATTAATTTATTGTATTACAAATTTAATTTTGCTGTCTAATTTTTTGCGGACTGTCTTAAATTTAAGCCCAACAATTACATTCTTGCGGTCGTGGTATCGCATATCATATGCATCTCCGTCAATTACTTTCAAGCCCCAAAACTTTGCAGGTACTTTTTTAAAGACCACTGCAACCCTTATTTTGTTTTTTATAGCTTTCATACATTCGTCAATATTGTAACCGCTATAACTAAAAGTAAGGTCGTAATTTTTATACTTTTTTGTCAACTCGATTCTACTATAAACTTTCGTATAATCGTAAAATTGAACATTCGGAAATAATTGTAAGATATTAATTGATTTCAAACCTTTCTTAATATAAAACATTTCAGGACTAATATCTGATGTGTTATTCAAACGTACACTAAATTTATAACCTAATTTATCGGCTTTCATTTTAGTTGTAATAATTTCGTCAATCATCCAACGCATAAAAAATTCGCGTTCCTCAAAAAATAACTTTGTTTTCAATACACGGCTTTTATTGATAGCTTCATCACGCATTGACATTCTATTCATCCCTGATTCATTTAAACAAAGGGCTGTACATTCTGTATTTCGTTTGGGGCATACCTCGTAACCCGATAGCTTTGCAGGTGCTAAATAAAGGGAGTACGTCAATTCGTTGTAGTCCGTTGCTTTCTTGTGCTTTGTAGTCATATTAACCGAACCTAAATAATTAAGTCCAGTTAATTTTTTTGCTTGTGCTTTGTTAGTGTAAATCATAGTAATTAATTTAGAGTACAAATATACAATTTATATTTCAACACAAAAAAATTATTTGTTAAAATTTTGTGAAAAATAGTTGACCGGATTGTGTTAAAGTTTTGTTAAAAATTAAGTTGACCGGATGGGAGAAATAAGTTGACCGGATCGGGAGAGACAAAATAAAAAGCCCCGCATTTCAGCGGGGCCCTTCTTTACTTACCAACACATATTAAACACAAATCAAAGTGCAAAGATATATAATAAATTTTATAATACCAAATTATTTTGTGAATAACTTTTTTTAATCAATAACGTTATCCACATTCTCCTTAATCATCGTTTGAGTATATTCCAATTCATTTAAAGTGTCTTTATGTTGTGTGCCACTAAATCTGTTTTGGCTGTGTCGTATTACAACTTGATGCGATCCAATTGGTTTCCAACCGTCTTTAATTAAATTGTTGACCTCGTTACTTAGATAGTTCGGACTCGTAGCGCTTACTACTTTATATTCCATATTAATAAATTGGTAATTTGGGTTTAGGATAATGTATCATTAAATTGTTATAATAAAATAATGAATCTTGATACAAATGTAAATTTAGTATATAATGTTTATTCCTCAAAAACAATTGTTCGTTGTTGCCCTCGTAAGAATAACTATACTTTAAATTTTTAATTTTCGGATTATCCGAATATTTGGCATTATATTTTAATAGTTCATCAAGTTCATTCATTGCTAATTTATATACTTCGTATTCCGAATTTGTTTCAAAAGGTACGTATAAATGTAATAAACTATCTTTTTTTGAAATCTCATCAATTTTTTCTTTGTTCAGTGATGTAACAAAATTATCAAACTCAAGATTTTCGTTTCTTATCTGCTCAACAAGTGAAACGGCACGTTCAATATTACTTGGTAATTTCTCTTCGCACGAAACAAAAAAAATACTTATTATAAATCCTATTACTACTTTATATTCCATATTAATTAAATTGTAAATTTATTTGCTAAATCCCACTGTTCACATTGGGTTAATATCCCTAACAAAATTTCCTCACTTAAGTTTTCATATTGTTCCGTGTAGGAGTCAATAGCATCCGAACTGAACGATGCGGGATCATAAATATTTATTTCCACATAGTCCTCTGTAAAATATTCTGCAAGTGCTACAAACCTACCCAATGTTCCAATGCATATTGTTTCGGTATCAATATTCGCTAATAATAATTCACCAACGCTGAAGCATCCTTGAACGCTCAATATATCTTTTATTGCTTTCGTAAAATTCATTTTAATTAATTTAGTATTTTCCCACAACGCAACGTAAGTGCTTTGGTGTGTATCGGTAACCCGTAGCAAATCTCGAACCGTAATCGGAACGTGAACAAGATACTAATGTAATACCGATAAGGATGATGATTAATAATTTTTTCATAATGCAAATATACAATTTAATTTGTTATAGAAAAGTTAATCCTTAAAAAAATCAGGCTCATTAATTTTTTGTACATCTTCTTCACTTAGAGCATCAATCCATTCCTCATTACAATCGTTCAAATGTACTCCACTATCTTCGTCATACAACCTGTTGTATAGCTTTTGACCTTGTTTGTTATACGCTGCATAAGTCATTTTTGTTTCCGTGTTATACACGCTACCAACTGAATTTAATTCTATTATCATTTTAATTGTTTTTTACAAAATTAATTAATCTTTTTCTTCTTGTGTCATACATCTATTTTATGTTCCAAACTTCAATAGGTAAATACTTCCTACATATGTCTGCCGTTAATTGTTGATTTTCTTTTTTTGCAGCATCAGCATAAGCAGCATCAGCATAAGCAGCATAAGCAGCATAAGCAGCAGCATCAGCAGCATTAGCAGCATCAGCATAAGCAGCATAAGCAGCAGCATAAGCAGCATAAGCAGCAGCATAAGTATAAGCAGCATAAGCAGCAGCAGCAGCATCCAACTCTTCTCGACTTATCTTGCCTTCTCCATATGCAATAGCTGCATCTACAGCCTTAATACTTTTTTTATCTTTCATTAAATGGCGAACAGTATTAGCACAATGACCTTTTGCTAAAATTAGCAATTGTAAATCATCAGGATTCGTTCTTTTGAATAACCACAATAACCAATCACCCCTATGGCAAGTGTTGTAAATTTCTTGCCATGATTTATCTCCTGCCCATTCTCTTGCATCTTTACAAGCGTTTAATTCTATCAATAATTCTTTAAATGTTTTCATATAATTTGTAGTCAACTTTTTTGTAAAAATTCATTTCAATTAATTTTATTTATATTGTCTAAAAATTGCTCTGCATATAACTTATCGTGAAATGCATACATATCCATTTGTTTTCCTTTGTAAGGTTTCAATGTGTACTTATTAATTACTTTACCATTCTCATTGGTTATGTAGTAATACGTTTCACACATTGGCATCCCACTTGGCGTACTTTTTTTCGCTCTGTACGGGATATATTGATTACTATTTAATGTAAACTTCGCCATAATTAAATTGTTTTGAATGTACAATATTCGTGTAGGTCTTCTAAATCAATTCGACCGAAAGGACTTGAGCTGTAATACCCTTGTTGCTCATATCTTTTTTTCCATTTCTCGAAAGCCTCGATTGCTTTCTTTTGACTTGGATAATAAGGTTTCATAAAATCAATTGTAATCCCGTCAGGACTCAATACTTGATATTTTTTTCTTGCCATTGTGATTATTTTTAGAATGTAAAATTAATAAATGATTTGTTAAGACTTTGTTAAATGTGAGTGCAATACCCGCTTGGTTTACTCATTAAATCTAATGTCTCATTTGTGTAGCCCTCCGATGCCATTTCTCTGCGGAAACATTGCATTAATTTCATACACACTGCTTTACTGTCTTGATTCCTTGGATCCGTTCTATATTCATCACTCGCAACAAATTCAATCCAACCTAAGCATAAACGCGTGAATGATTGTTGCAAAGTTCTATGCTCAACTGACATTTGAGAATTGAATTCCTTTGTCTTACTTGAATATGAATTCAAATAATCTGTAATTTCGTTTACAAGTTCCTTTGTGGTTAATTTAGACATAATGTTTTTTTTTAGAATGTAAAGATATAACAAGGATAGCTGTATTACAAACTATCCTTGTTAAAGTTTTGTTAAAGGATATTTGACCGGATTTTGTGTGGGATTGTTATAAACTCAACCGGTCAACTTACCGGTCAAATAATAAATTGACCGGATCACCAACGACCACAAAAAAAGAAAGCCAACCTATTACGATTGACTTCCTTATGTATTAATCTAACCACAAATTAATCTAACTTTCTGCAACCAATAACTCACGATACTCTTTTTCGGTTAAGTGTCTCGTTGTGTTTATATTCATACCTTGTTTGCAATTCGGTTTAATTAAAATACAATCACCTTGTCTGATAATCTTTTCAATTTGTCCTTCTGCAATATCAGTTTGAATAGTCCACGCAATAGCTTGAACGGCTGTAATCTTTGCTCTATCTCTATCAAACCAACGCCCACTCTTATCATTCGTTCTGTAAACGCTTTGAGGTTCAACCCAAATTAAATAATCTCTATCAGTTGAAGTGTCTTTACATTTCACATAGTAATTATCATTATTACCAAAGAAATTAGAAACTCCGTTGAAAAGATCTTTATTTTCCACTTTATACAATTCGTATGTATCGGTGAAACTCTTTTCAATTAAATTACCTTGTTCATCAACCCAAGTGGTACGTTTCTCAATCGTTTCGCTATCCACTAAAATTGGATTGACTTCTGCGATTAATTTCTCAATCCCCAAACATTGAATTGCAGTTCTACGTTCCTCAATGTTTTTAATTGATTGAGCAATTTCCTTGAAAGTAATTGGTTCAATGTCATTCCAAAATTCTTCCAAATAATCAAATGGACAATTTTTGTGTTTTGCTTTCAATAATCTACAACCTAAGTTGTATTCAAATTTTGTGTTGTTAATTACTATTTTCATTATTCTTCATCTTTAAAAATTGTGAATGTTTTTTCTATTTCAATTTGAATAGAATTGTCTTGTATTACGATTTCTTCTTCATCATCTGAATTTGTTGTCCAAGAATAATCTTCGGTACATTCGCCCTCTGCATTTTCAAACTCATAATTTTCTGCGAAATCATTCAATTTGTCTGATATACTTTCGAGCAAACTTTCCTCATCATCAGTTAAAATACAATCACCTTTATACGAAATAGCAATTTCATCAAACCCTGCACCATTCATATTTTGTATTACTCTTTTAACTAAATTGATTTCATCTTCTGTCAATTCAACAAATTGCTTTTCGTTAAATCTTTCAGTCCACTCACTTTGAGAAGTTTTGCTGAATGTGAAATAAGGTTCATCATCATCACTTTGCAATTCAATTTCAACATTACCAAACTCACCTTGATAGTGTCCATCAGAATTTACATAAAATTCAACTTCTTTGTAAATCACATCATCAAAATAATGTTGTAAATCATCATCATCAACAACATCACCTTCTTTTGTTATGAATGTTAATGAAGTATCGTTCATACTATCACCACCACAACTAAATTGAAAGTTAGCACTTTCAATACCTAATTCCTGCCATATCTCAATGGCTTTTTGTTTAGTTATCATTTAATTTTAAAATTAATTCGTTTACAATATTTTTTCCTTCTTCGTTATCTAATTCCTTCACTCCGTTATTCATCCAGGGTTGTACCTGCAAATGTTTCAGATAGTCTTGTGGTGTTGGTACAAACTTCATTCTAAAATCTTCTGCAATGTGTAGCATAGCAATATCAACGCAATCAACTGACTTACCATCTGAATTTACAATATTGTAACCAAAAACTTTTGGTATCATAAAATATGCAAACCAAGTGTTGTGTGTTAATAACCTTGCTGAATTATTATTCATAGTCATTTTAGGACTATCAATTAATTCGTGGATAGGTAAATAATCTTCTACCTTACCACCCCAACGCTTTACTGAACTTTTAGAATGTATTAATGGATTTGCCATTGTGTTAAAATTAGATTGTTAAATTAATTAATCCCAAACTTGTGTAATCTTTCTATCAAAGGGATTATACTCAACTTGTTTACCCATTACCCAATCCCCTTTCTCAACTTGCAACGCTTTGTGTTCATTGCTGAAACTTCCATTCGGTTGCTCGTGTCTTAATACACTATCTTTTGTAACTTCAAGGGTTGGAAAATTACTTTCCTCATTAATCATAAAATCACCATAAAGGGTGTGTTGATTAATTCCTTCACCTTTTAATAAGGTGTGTTTTTGTTTTCTTTGCATTTTCTTTGACATAATTAATATGATTTGATTTGAGTACAAATATACAACAAATTTGATTATAAATAAAATTTTTATGTTAAAACTTTGTTAAAGGATAGTTGACCGGATCTTGTTGGTGTTAATTTGTTTGTGTAATACCGGTTAAGTAATAAATTGACCGGATCAACCAAGCCAATAAAAAAGCCAACCTTTCGATTGGCTTTAATGTATTACACTAACCCTAATGCTACTTCAAAAATATCGTGGAAAGTAATTTGACTCTTTACCCATTCTAAAGATAGATTGGTATCACTCGTTGCACCCGTTTCATCATCAAACCCCAAAATCAATCCGTTTCCTGCGATTGGCTGATGTCCTCTTTTTAGTTTGAAAAACTTTGTTGTATTATCAACATTCAATAAACCTTCTTCATCAACATAAACATCATTATATTCATTGATGCTTACACACTCAAACATTTTACAACCTACTAATTGATAGATTTGTTGTAGTTCGTCTTTTGTTTCATCGAAATGGATCGATTCGATTGTTCTTTCTTTTGAATTGATTAAGATTGCTCTCATTGTTTTAAATTTTGTGTTGGTTAATTAATAAGCAAATATACAACTATATTTGTTATAAAAATGTTAAAATGAAATAATTTTTATTTGACCAGATTCCAACCGGTCAATTTATTATTTGACCGGATCACGCACCCACTCAAAAAAACCCCAACGTAGAAACGTCCGGGGTAAAAATGAAAATTCAGAAAATTAAACCAATACTTTTTTATTCGCAATAATTGGATTGTACTTCTTAACAAAGTCTTTTTCCATTTCTGCGGTGAATTTACTTCCTAATATTTCTTTGATTGTATCTAAGATAGGTTTCTTCGTCTGTAAATTTTCAAACACACAATTAGCTTCTATACCCCACTCCTTTGGTATTGAGCCGTGTTCGGTACTATCAATCTTTGCTTTACGCAAACCCCTTTTAATTGAAACAATTGGTGTATCGTAAATGTCAGTCATATTATCATACCAATCAATTTCATAAAAAGATAATCTAATTGATTTCAATTTTGTTGTGGTAATACGTTTCCAAACACTTTCTAAATACATTGCAAGTTTTCCCCCATTCACATACAAACGACTTTTTCTTTCGCTATGTGAATAATCTGCTGAAATACTAAGGTGTATTACGTTTTCCCTTCTGTGTAAATTGAAACTAATTGTTTCACGCTGAAATAAACTTTCCATAATAATTGTTTTGATTTAAGAATGTAAAAATATAAAAGAATTTTTATTATACCAAATTTATTTTTAATTTTCTAAAAGATATTCTAATCTATTTTTTCCGTCCATTTCTGCCTCGTGCTTTTCGTAATACCCCCAACAACTATCTATCTCACTTTCGTTTTCATCCGTAATACGGAACCCCCAAGCCTCCCCCATTATATATTTGTCATACACTTTGACTTCATCTTGTAATACCAATGTTGCTAATTCCTTAACCTTTTGTGTAATACGTTTAACATTGAAATTTTTACAAATAGATTGTTTTGAAATATACACAAAGCCAATTTGACCACTATCCCATCTATCCCCGAACGGAGTCGTACTAATTGTTATTCCGCTATGGTCGTAAAGATATAAAGGATATATTATAGCAGCATTTTCTTGCTTAATAATATCAGTTTTCATTTCTTCCCAATTATTATAATTAGAATGTTTATAGCTATGCTTATCCCCTAAATTATAACGTCTATGGAAACAAATCATTGTAGTTAAATTGTCGTCCTCGCGTGGGTCGAACGGGTGCATATCCTCGACCACTTCCAATTTTAAATTTTTCATTTTAATTGTTTTTGATTAATAATAGAATACAAATATACAACTTATATAAATGTCATAACTTTTTTGGCTACATTTTTTTTGTTAAAACATTGTTAAGATATTTGTTGACCGGATTATTATTGACCGGATTGGAAACCAACCCCAAGCTATACCGGTCAAAATAAAAGTTGACCGGCGAGGGATTGACACAAAAAAGGGAGCCGAATAGAAATTCAGCTCCGTAGCAATTATCAAAAATTACTAACCTATAAATGCATTTTATATTAATCTATTTTTTTTCTATTATGATTTGATTGTTAATTGTTCTTATCGCATCAATTAAAAAATTCTTTTCGGTCGGAGTTTTAAATTCTTTAGTAAATGAATCGTAACTTCTACCATTTGTCAATCTAATAGCTTTGATTGATTTGTTCAAAGTATTTATACCTGTTTTATTCCAATCCATCCATACGTTACCTTTACAATTAAAATCATTCCACATATTAAATGTTTCTTTTGTTCCATCATCAAATAATACAATTAATTCATCTTTTTCGTGGCAACTACCTATTTGTGCTGCTGTTATCATTAATCCTTGATACTCCACTTTATTACCAATTTTCTTTAAGTGAAAATCAACAATGAATCCTTTTTTCCCGTCATCACTACACAATAAAGTTTTTTCTAAATAGTAATAATCCTTATCACTCATAATATCGTGTTCGTGAATTATTTTATTTTGTCCGTAAGAAATAAACGATAATAACACAAAGGTTAATAATAATAACTTTTTCATTTTAATTTATTTATAAAATTAATTGATCGGGTTCGCCATAAAGTATTACAATATCATCGGGATATTTTTCAGCTAAAATACTTGTCATATCATCATTGGCATAAATAACTTCGCCATTCTCATCATTCCTTTCTTCTTCAAGTAGTGGTAGTAATACAACTTTTATTTGCTCATCAGTTAGCGTGGTTAATAACAATAAGTTTTCTTCGTCCCAACTATTTTGGGAAACCTCAACAATTCTAATTTTATCAATTATTTCGTTCTTGTTCATATTAATCTATTTTAAAATGGTACTGCAATTTTGTTATTAACCAATGCGTCTGCCATTTCCTCGTAGGTTTGTAATACGAATTTTCCGTTCACTTCAATTTCCTCAACCTCAAATTCGCTAATATCCCATTCGGCACAATACTTATCCCATTCATCAATCGGGATAATTAATTTCAATCTAATTGAATTGTGTCTTGTTTCCTTAATTGTTTTGAATAAAGCAATACCAACTATTGTTAATAATGCTATTACTACTGCTTCTAAAATTGTAATCATAAATAAATGTTAATAGGTTAATAATAGAATACAAATATACAACTTATTTTTATTTCAAACTATTTTAAAGGTTAAAATTTTGTTAAAGGGATTAAAAATTAACCGAGTACCAATTCCTTTTTGGACTTACGAATATATTGTGTCTTAACAAATTCATCAATAAATATTAATTTAGTTTGACTACGATTGACACCGCAAGGTTGTAATCTAAAATGCCCTTTAACTTTGAATTCCCCTAAACCAATGGTGCCAACATTCCATAAACTATTAACATACACCACATTTACTTTCGTTTGATTTTTAATGTGAATTGGTTTCAATATATTTCCATATTCACTTTTTGACTTTATATCAATAAACTTAACATTTGCACCTGACAATTCAATAAAAATCATTGGTTTCAAAATAAATTCAATTACATCAGTGAGAATATTACAAGTATAATTGTTACCCCATAATTTAAAGAAAAATTCATCTAAAGCTAATCTATCTTTTTCGTCAATTCCCTCAACACCATTAGTTTCTTCTAAAAACTTAAATTCATTTGTTTCTAAATTAAAGTATAAATAAGTTTGATATAATTTACCAATAATATATTGGTTATGTATTAAAACAACACCATCATCATATTTCATATATTCAAAAACAATATTGCTATACAAATTTTGGTTATCGCTTGGATAATACAATAAACATTCCCTGTTAGGTAATAACTTTAAGATTGTGCACATATTTTTGGCAAATACATCAAATTCATTATTTAACATAGGTTGATAAATATTATCAATTTTAATTGATTGACAAGTTAATAATACATCTTCACCTAACACAAATTTTTTGAACTTTGGTTTTTTACTTGAAATAGTTTCAAATAATACGTTATCTTTAATTTTCACAATAATCCGTTTTGATTAATAATAGAATACAAATATACAACTTATTCTAATACAAAACTTTTTTAATTGTTAAAATTTTGTTAAAGCCATTAACAATTAACTTGACCGGATTGTAAAACGAAATGAGCCGTATATGTAATACAATATATGCCGGTCAACATATATCTTGACCGGTGTGTAATACAACAACAAAGAAAGCAAAGCCTTTCAGCTCTGCTTCCAAATTAATTTAAATGTGAGGACAATATCCGCTCGGCATCGACATTAAATCCAATGTTTCATTTGAATTAATTTAATTGGTTAGTTAATGTATGACAATTTTTATATTCGTGCAAATATAAATCCCACATTTCATTTTGTAGGGTATGTAATGCCGAAATAGTTAAATTTTCCTCGTTACCTTTAATCTTATGTTCTGCACCCAAATTTTTGGAAAAATTGCGAAATGGGTTTCCATTACTATCAATCCAAAAAGCCCTCACTACGCAATATGTAACCTTTGTAACCTTATTAGTGTTTCTTGTTGCGTAACCCCTCAAATTTGAAATTAAAACAAGTTTCTTAATTCTAATTTGATATTCGTTGATCATATCAAAAATATCGTACGGAGTCAATCCACTTTCACATTCGCTTTGCATAAAGTTTGTAAATTCGGAAACAACTTCAAAATATTCATTCATTACTCTATTTGAAATTAATTCAAATATAGATGCTTTGATTTTAGTTTGACCCAAAGGATTATCCTTAAGCCAATCTTTTAAATTAAATTTAGATGCGTACATATCGTAGTAGTTTAGTAATACAAATATACAACTATTTTAGTTATAAAAAACAAATTTTGTTTATTTTTTTGTTGACCGGATTCCACGTGGCAGAGCCGTAATACCAATCCCACCGGTCAACTTATTAATTGACCGGACGTAATACATTTATGAAAAAAAGGGGATTGCTCCCCTTTATATTAAGCCTCAGCTCTAAGCCTTTTATACTCAGCTTCGCAAAGCAAAGCCACCTCATCGGAAATATCCTTCGGCTCCTCAAAAATGGTCTCATAATCAATAATATCCATACGGCAGAAATCATTGCATTTACTCGCAATAATACGCTCAACCATAGGCTTAACCACCTCATCATCACAATACATCCACTCATCGCTATCAATCACAAAAGAAAAGGAAATGCCACCCTTAGGACGCCAAGCCTCGCCACCCTCGCAATAAGCCTTATTTTCCCAATACTGACAATTAACCAAAACCTTAACCTGACCATAGTCCAAACTTTTCATATTAATTGAATTTAAAGTTAATAATAGAACACAAATATACAACTAAATTCATTATAAACAAATTTTTTTATGTTGACCGGATTAAGCCTTTGGCTGAGTGGCAGAGCCGTTGGTCAGTACAAGCCGGTCAATATAATACTTGACCGGCGGTATGACAAATATAAAAAAAGGAGCAAATTAATGCTCCTTATAAATTAAACTAATTGACATTTTCTACGCTCCTTAGCAATAAAGTCTAAGGTTTCGTGGTCAAAAATTGATACAATGTACCCCATTGGCTCATTAACGATATTTTTGAAGCCTACAAAGCATACACAAGCCTCTTTTTGACCATTGGCATAGTTAACCTCACAAAGGAAATCTTTGCCCCTTTGAAGCTCCATAAAGAAATTAATGTCAGCGTCAATAAGGTCGTAGCCGTTTTTGTACTCTGCCTCTCCGTGCAAATAATGATTACGCACATAATTAGCACCCGCAAAAGACTCATTTTCAGCGAAGATAGTTTTACCATAGACTTTAGGTAAATTGCTCAATTCAAATAAATAATTCATAATAATAAATTAAAGGTTAATAATAGAATACAAATATACAAATTAATTTATTATAAAAAAAATATTTTATGTCGACCGGATTTGGCTCTGCATAAATTTTATCCGTGTGTGGCCGGTCAAGTATTTTATTGACCGGCTCAGCCATAGGGTCGGCTCCGCCAAAAAAATCCGGTCAACATATGTATCACAAATCCGGTCAACTATATAATAGCCGATCCGGTCAACTATATACAAGGGCATAAAAAAATACCCTGCATCTCTGCAAGGTATTTTACACAAAAAACAATATAACCATTAAACCAAAGCACTCAATTCCTCGAAAATCATTCGTTCGGTGTGTCCGAACTTTGTGAACAATTTTCTTTTCATTGTGTCTCCACTTGCGTGGTGTGTGGAGAATTTAGTTACTCCACTGAATAAACCCCAAAGATTATTGCCTTTCTCTGCAATTTCTCCATTCATATCCACCATAAAGGTAGAAAGTTGATTGCGTTTAACCCCCTTAAGAGCCTCATTATCACTCAAAGAAACTTCCTTAGGGATATTGAAAAATTGACGAGCAACCTTTTCACGCAAAGAATAATCGAATGAAGTCTCTGCCATACGAGCAATCTTCTCAAAAATAGCAGTTTCCTCTAATAAGACGCTATCCAATTCACGACATATATCGTCAATTTTATGCACCATATATTTGGTGTGCTTAACCTTATTTTCTAAGGTCTTATAAGCGGCAAAGAAAGTATTTTGGCAGCTTATAGTTACATTTGAAGCACCGAAGCCAAGTGAAGTTGAGCCATCAAATGAATTGATACCCGTTACAAACCCTTCAACGATATCCGTACCCAAACGTAAATTATCGCTTTTGAGTTGGATAAATACTTTCTCACCCTTACCAAAATAACCTGCGTTGGCTACTTCCAACCCTGTTTTATTGGTAATTTTTTCAAGCAGTTCAAACAATTCGCTATTTTGATAAGGAACGTAATCCATACCAATAGCGTCATTAAGTACTGCATTATTATCATTTCTGATAATAGCTTTCTTTTCTACTGCAATACCTGAAGTAGTAACTAAGTTTTCTTCACGTACACTCCAATTTAAAGTGTCTTTTGTAGGAAATAACATAATAAAAATTTTTAAGTGGTTAAAAAATTATATTGCAAATATAAGATGAATATTTGAAACTAATTAATTTTTTTTTAATTAATTTCTGTTAAATCTTTTTAACATATAGTTGACCGGATTGAAAGTTGGGTGTGCATATGTTGACCGGATTGAAAGTTGGGTGTGCATATGTTGACCGGATCGGCTCTGCCTCAAAATTTCGCCACTTCCCGCCTGAGCCGGTCAACTTATTAATTGACCGGAGTTTGGTTAGGGAAATGTTAAAATTGATTAATTGTTAAAGAATTTTAACAGAATAAATTTTGTGCTATGGAAAATCCTCGAAATTCGACGATCGCAAGGTGTCCTTATAGATTGTATCAAAAACGGTTTGAGTGGCTAAAATCGCCTCTAATAAGATGATGGTTGCAAAAGTTATAAAACAAATATTTGTATACAAAGTTATCCACATTTTATGAAGAAATAACTTGACCGGATCGGCTCTGCCATTGGGTTTGCTATCCGGTCAACTATATTGGGAAATCCGGTCAACTTTGTGCAAATGTTAAAATTTTCTTAATAAAATATAATTTGTTTTTTTGTATAAAATTACCTTATCTTTGTGTCTCATTAAAACCACAAAAAATGAAAAATTCAGTAAAGGAAATTATTAAAGTTAATTATGCAACAATGTTAGAATTATTATTCGGTTGCGTTGGCGAAAATTATTTTAAAGGAGTTACCACTTTAACCGAGCCTAAATTAAGTAGTGTAAAACATTATGCTCAATTCGGTGGCAAAGTTTTTAAGGTTGCAAAGTATGTATTTGCAGAAAGGGACTACCTAACTGCTATTGAAAATCAAGCCGAAAAATTAGGCATAACAAAAGAATGGAAACCCGAGCCACACGCATACGCAACGCATATAAAGGGGAATATCCTTTGCCATAACGAAGATATAAATAAAGATATACCACTAACCGAAAAACGCCTATATGCTCAATTTTTTAAGCATTTAGGTAGCACGATTGAAACATACTACTTTGATGCTAATATGCAACCTTTGGAGTATGAAACAATTAAGCCTTTTTTACGAGTTAATAAGCCAAGCCCAAAACAAACGGAGTTCGGTATCAAGTTGGACCCTGTGCAACCTTTGACCACAAACATAATAGGTTTAAGATGTAACGGACAAAGTTATGAAAGGGAAAGTTAAAACTTTCTTTAACAAAATTTTAACGCTACTATTTTGGTAGCGTTATTTTTTTACCCTACACATATAGTTGACCGGATTTGGTTGGTAGGTAGTTGACCGGATGGACGTCCCCCCCTATGTTGACCGGTACCCCCTCCCCCCCTCCGTATCCCCCCTTATATACCCCTATTTTGGGATACCTAAACAGGGGGTCAATACCGTAACGGAAATTTTTCCGGAAAAAAATCGGAAAAAG
>Ga0208739_1000183_pt1 | contig 21673 bp, 20 predicted proteins | sample CryBogCBE27Jul09_FD_184566 | JGI IMG/M metagenome (GOLD analysis project Ga0208739, IMG submission 184566) | Freshwater microbial communities from Crystal Bog, Wisconsin, USA - CBE27Jul09 (SPAdes) (version 2) | ecosystem: Environmental > Aquatic > Freshwater > Lake | place: Crystal Bog... | reverse complement strand
TATTCTCAAAGCCCAACGGTAGGTGACTACGCTGCTGCCCCTGACGAATGGCTACTAAGTACTGGTCAGAAGTGGCATTACCATACAGGCATTGCTAAAGAGGCTCAAAGGCTTGTTGAACGTGAACCTTTTGACGACGAAATTGCCATTGTTGAAAGAGCGAAAAAAATACTGAATAGCTCATCTGCTAAAGCCATCTTGTTGATGGATGGAAATCAAATTGTCTGGCAAGGATATAAAAGTCCTGCCAACTCAAAGTCTTTATTTTTGAGTTTCAGCATTGGAAAAACAGTCACTTCCATGGCTGTCGGGAAGGCCATTTGTTCTGGAAAGCTGTCGCTCACCGATATATCCGGAACCCTTATACCAGAGTTACAACATACCGATCTTGGACAGGCAAATGTTCAACAATTATTAAAAATGAGTTCTGGTACCGCCGCCGTAAATCATGACAGCTCAATCATGTCAACGGAACAAGAAAGTGAAATGCGTTTAGGAAAAATCAGCTTATTGGATATTCTAAACACTCCCAAGGTAAGCAGCGCAATTCGCGAAATGGACGGCACTAAACATAGATCGGGAGAAGTATTTGATTATCACAGTACTGACCCTCTTCTGTTGGGTATTTTATTAAACAAAGTAACTGCTATGCCCTATGCTAAATGGGTCGAGGAGCAGGTTTTAATTCCAGCTGGAATTAGTCACGAAGCCATCATTGGCCAAGACCATTTTGGTAACGGGCAGGCAGACGGCAATGTGAGATTGACCCTAGAAGATTGGGGACGCTTTGCGCTGTGGGTCAAGCGTAATGAGAATGGCAAAGGTTGCTTTGCAAATTATATCAAACACGCTTCAAGCACTCAAATAACTAACGAGATAAAAAGAGAAGGTAAATCTTTCGACGGTTATGGATATTTAATTTGGACAGAAAATAACAAAAAAAGGGATAGCTATTGGGCCGTAGGCTATGGAGGCCAACGAATTGGCTGGAATCACTCAAATCAGAGGATATTGATCGCGTTCTCTAATATAGAGAATTATATGGACGATCTTTATTTATTGTATCGGGATTGGTCTTCGTTGCCTAATTAAAAGGTTTGGGAGCCTACGTTGCACTAGCCCAACTGCAGATTGGTCCATGATAGGCCTGAACAGACGCGCAGCAGTAATTTTCACCTATCCTGAGCTGCTGGGTTGGAGCTTCTTATCGACGCCAACTGGCTGCGGGAAAAGATCATGACGACCGAGACTAATGGTGGGCGGCCTACAATTAGGTACTTGATCAACCCGAAGACCCTGAAATAATTTCGAAAGAGGGTTCTGCAGGTTTTGCAGAGCCCTCGACGGGGCGCATTTTCAAAGTTTATAGGATCACGTTCATTAGGTGGCATTATAAATGACGGGCAAAGTCAAAAATAATCAAAACGAGGGCCTTTAAGGGCCCTGCAAAACCTGCAAAACTTCAACCACTAATATCAGCAGCTCGTATAGTTAGTATCGATCAAACACATTTAGATACAATATCGCACAAGGTGGTGAAGTTTTTGGGTCACAACGTAATCGATCGGATGTCCGATCCACAAGTAAATCTGCTCGACAGAGCCTTGGCACGGTTGGTGGCCAAGAGGGGCTCGGCGGAAGCGGTGTCGGACTGGATTACCATCAAAAGTAAAGCATGTTTATACTATAATTATTGAGAGGAACAGTATCTCATTTTTTTACGCATAAACTATAGGCCTCTACGATATTGTTTGTTATCATTTGCGGAGCTCCAGATTTTATGTCCGCTTTCATCTGTAATGCAGTAGTCGAATCAGCAACTTCATTAGCTACGCAAATGCACAAATCCTTTATTTCATCTGCCTTATAGCCATTTCTTAGTAGTCTTGAAGCACAGCCATTATAGCCACTTTGAACTATTTCATCTCTAAATGGTCCTTTTTCCAAAAATGGAAATTCAGGAATTGGATAAAAGAAATTTAGTCCAATAGAAAAAATAATAGGTATTAAACAAATAAATAATGTAGCTATTAGAAAATTTAAAACTGATTGCGTAAAGTTTACTAAATTACGTTTAATGACTATGGTCACCATTACAAATAGTAGTGGGACGCCACCTAAGCTCCCGAACCAATAAGCAAAAATAATAGGATCGAAGACATCAAACGGGTCTACCTCATGCGGCCCAAGGCCATTCTTAAAAAAGTGATCCAACTGAGTGATAGCACTGACACCAAAGCCCCAAAGCAATGCTTTAATTAAAGACCTAAGCTGTTGGTTCATTATCAATGTTCCACGGTAATAAATAACAATCTAGATCATCAAATTTGAGCTTGTATAGCTCTGCTAGTTTTTCCTTTCGACGTTGTGAAAAAGCCACCACAGTTAGATTTAACTGAGCATGTTGAACACTCGGGCTCATAGTTATTTTTCCAATCACTGATCGATTTAACGGCTAGGTGCCAAATAGTACGCGGGATCGTGCACAACTGGTGGTTAAAAATAGAGATATTCATGCCCATGCGACTTAGATAACCCGCGGCAGATTCAAGCTCCTCAGAATAATCAACAGGGTCAATCCACAAGTCTTTTAAATTCGCCTTTGTAAAACCTGTAATCTCCAGTCCCATCAAGGCGACGTGATCAACAAAAGCCAAATTTCGATAAATAAACTCAGCAAATTGAGGTAGCCTTGCATAGGTCTGCTTATGAATAACAATCCTAATTTGAACTTTTTGTCTTCTTTCTTTCAAGCGCAAGATACCCTTAATTGTCTCTTCAAACGCTCCATCAGATTGCACTACATAATCATGGATATGTGAGACGTCACTGTATAACGGAATTGCGATTGTTAAGTCACGATGTCCGATAGAGGCCAATTTGTCAGAAAAATTTGGATCAGCGAATTTACGCCCGTTACTAAGGACAAGTGCCGATGTCTCAGGTAGCCAACCGTTTAATTTTCGTATGATTTCAACAAAACCATCTCCCAATAGAGTTGGTTCCCCCCCTGTAAAACCAATAAAGGGTGCACCCCTATCAATAAGTTCGATTGATCTCATTACATCATGGTAATGCCAGTCATCTTGAATATCACGCGGAGGCTGGGAGCACATCAAGCAGTAGTGATTACATCTCTCAGTCAATAGAAAAAAGTTAAATCTTGATTGGGCTCTGAAAAGAACTCGAACTCTTTTACTCGTTCGATTGATTTTGATTACATCACCATCTGACAGATAATTTAATTCAGAAGATAAATTGATGGCGTTCTTAATAATTTTTTCGGTGAGAAAGTTAATTCCCAAATCAAAACCCGCAGGCACGTTCTCCATTTCTTTGTCTAAGATAAGCGCAAAGTTCGATCTCTTAGCAAATGGAAGATTTGCATTTTTTGTTATTTTCAGAATAACGTTTTCTGAATTGCTATTATCAAATATTTTATCGTCAAAGCCTGCATCTAATTCAATTGACTTCATCTAAGCCAACTTTCAAAAATTCTTTTTATTTCAGGGTCCTGATAGTATTCAATCAACTTTCGGAAAATACTTAAGTTTCGCTGACAAAAACCGGATTCCCATTTTTTGCCTAACACATCACCTTGGGTTGCATGATGGTAAACTGGGTCTGATCCACAATAAGGCTCAAATGCGCAATTTGAGCACATTGGCGCTGATCCTGTGAAGGACTTTTCCAAAGCGTCTAGTAGGAAATCATTAGTGAATATCTCTCGATAAGTATTCGTTAGAACATTGCCTAATCGAAAGCTTTTATCACCCATCTCGGCTAACATTCTGCTTTCGTCAGAAGCAAAAACGTCGCCATCATAATTATAGACTACTGCCGCTATTCCGGCTCCCGCTGGGCTCATCATATCTACATAACCGGTCTGATACGGCGTAAGCATTTTTGTTAAGATCATACGTGCATAAAATTCTTGAAATTTTAATCCATTTCTGTTTAGCTCAATGATGTAGTCGAGACCTTCAAAGTAAAATTTTAACCATTCATCGACGTCATAAGATTTATACCATTTTGTCTTGATGGCAAAACCATACGGCGATAAGGGACGTAAAAAAATCCCAGAAAAGTCCTGTTTTATATATTCATCAATAATATTTTTAACTTGACCCAAACTGGCTTTTGTCGTTGTCATCAATGCACTGACATGGTCAACGCCAAGGTAATCTCGCGCTTTTCTTATACCTTCAATAGCTAATTCGTAGCTATTATTGTTCGGGCGTGGGCGATTTGAATTATGTAGTTCTCTAGGGCCATCTAGCGAAGTAGATATTTCTACGTTATTTGATTTGCAGAAACTAAGTACATCATCTGACAGTACTGCTAAATTTGTTGCGATAACAAACGCAAGATTTTTTTGAGCTACTTTATTAATTTCTAAAGCTGATCTAACAATATGTTGTATGATTGGAAAATTAAGAAGCGGTTCTCCGCCTTGAAATTCAATTTTAATCGCTGGTGATGGACTGCGGAAAGTTAGCTCTAAAGCCCGGTCAGCAATTTCTGGCGTCATATCAAAGGCTATTTTATTATCGCTTTGTCTAGAAACCTGACAATAAGGACAGGAATGTTCACACCTCAAAGAAACAACAAACATATGAAGTGCCGTAAATTGACTAAGTCGCGATAACTTTGTTCTGAGCTTCAGGCTTAACAATTCAAGAGGTGTAGAAGTATTTTTTTCAATAATAAAATGTTTAGCTAAAAGGTCAGAATAAGTTTTAGATTCAAATGGAAGATGGTTATTTACAAATGCTTCAAATTCATTCTGTGATAGTATCTTAAATTCGCCAACTAAATTACTGATAAAAATTTCATCTTCCAAACGCTCAAACTTAAATGGAAGCAATTCATATCCAAAAGATTTTGAATTGGTATATTTATCTAAGGATTCAAATTTACTCATCACCTTGTAATCCAGTTTTTGAAAATGCAAGGCTCAGTATAAAATTTCTATATTCTTCTGTTTTATTTGAAATTGACTGTCGAAGCTCTTGATCAATTAATTCTTGATCAAAATTTTTTAAAAATTCATCAAAATCGAAACTGTCGGACAAACTTGAAAAATTACAGACAAAGTCACCATCGATTATATCGATTTTTACAGAAACCATTTTACTAAATTTATAAATAGCCGCTTTTATACAATCGATATTGTATATTGAACTACTGTATCGCCGATCGACAATCACTTAATCAAGGCGTTTTGCATGAGTTATAAGCCGAGCAATGGCTGGCATGAGAAACATGCGACGAATGAGAATAGTGATCAGCATATTGCTGCTGCGGCGCTGAGGCAGGCTCAATCACTAGTTGGGTTGGCTGAACGCGCTGTATTTCAGACGCCTGCGACGTAACCTCGTGGGTTAATGGGAAGCTAGGCGCAGCAGCAAAACTTGGAATGGATGTAATTGATGTCGCTGCGGCCAAAGTGATAGCAAAAGGCTTCAAAAATGCTTTTTTCACTACGACCTCCTTAAACCATAAATGCCATAAATCAATAATACGATTTAGAAGATATTGTCAATAATCTTGATCAATTTACCCCTAAATGTCCCTTTTCGATGATATTCCCCGCCAAAGGTGCTGCATTCCAGCCTGAAGTTTGATATCCAAAGGTCTCTTTTAAAGGCTTTGGCTCATCGAGGGTAGTAAAAATCAGATATTTGGGCTTATCGGCAGGTACTACTGCCGCGAAGTGGGTTAAGACTTTTTCTGGATCGTATTTATCGTTGATTGCCTTATTGGAAGTCCCCGAAAGACCCCCAATTTTGATGTCTTTGAAATTTAATTTAGTCCCACTGCCGTCTGTTACGTTCTTTCGCATCGCAGACCTTATGAACGCCGATGTGTCTTCAGATATCACAGGCACACGAACGGCATCTTTTGGGTCAATTTTATAGATTGTAGGCTTTAACAAGTACCCGCCATTGGCCATTGCAGCCATAACAACCCCTGCTTGAAGCGGCGTATTGAAAAGTCCGTGGCCATAGGCGACCGTAATTGCTGATAACTCATTCCAATGAAGTGGAACCAATGGTGCGGCGCCGTTTAATCCCTCTACTTCCATAGGATTAAATTGCCCGAATTTATTAAGACTTTTTACAAATGCATCTGGTCCAAGTTTCTGCTCAATCTTCACCATGCCAATATTAGATGATTTCAAAATTACATCTGAGAGACTGATCTTTGCACGAGCTGGATGGAAGTCAGTGATTTCATATTTTCCAAATTTAAATGGCTTGCGTACGTCGATTATGCTGTCTTTCGTTATTGTCTTCGCTTCTAGTCCCGTTGCCACCGTAATGGCTTTGGCGCTGACACCGATCTCGTAGACGCCTTCTGTGACTAGGTTGAACGTTACACCGTTCTCAGGTGGGTGGGTCTCAAATCGCTCCGAGGAGGCTATCGCAAGGATTTCGCCAGTATTAATGTCCATAACGAAGGCACCGCCCCGTAGGGCCTGATAGTGGGCTACGGCTGCCTCAACTTCTTCCTGTACGACTTTGCTCAACTTGGCAACGAATGACAGGCGGCGGGTGCCTAGGGCGGCTAAGGTTTCTGGAAGGACATATTGGGCTGGGGAGGTATGATCCCGCTGTAGGGGCGTCCCATTGCGGTCTAGGATGTCCTGAGCGGCGACTGTTGTTAACAAGACTGGTGAAAGCAGGAGGCCTGCGATTAATTTTGAAATATTTGCCATACGTACCGCCCTGTAACTGTCCAGATTTGAGACAAGATAAGGTGTTGGGCGTTAATTTCTAGTAAGTATTATTGATTTTAATCAGTTTTTAGTTGTTTGGAATTTTCTTAAAAGCAACCTGATCTCTTATATCCAGTACAAATTTGTCTTTTGGTGACAAAGCCATAGCTTTTTCTGAATCTGACACTGCACTATTAATGTCATTCTTTGCCAAATATGATTGCGCTCTCCATGCATAGTACAATCCGTGACTACCATCATCATTATTTATTGCAGTGGTGAATGATAAAATGGATGAATCGTAATTCGCTTGATAATAATAATATTTACCATATTGAAAGTGAGCGAATGACAGACTTGGACGAACAGTTAAAGCAAAATCAAGCTCTTTGACAGCGTCAATAAATTTACCCTTCTCGATAAGTATTGCGCCTAACCCCGCATGGGCCAATGGATATGATTGATTAAACTGTAAGGCCTTTTGATAATCTGCTTGTGCTTCGTCAAAGTTACCCATTTGCCTAAAAGCACTAGCGCGATTGTTATAAGATGCGACATCAGGATTAATTTCAATCGCCCGTGTATAATCATCTACTGCCTTTGAAAATTGATCTTCTGATGTAAAGAAGCGACCTCGTCCAAAATATGCTTTTGCAAGTGAAACACCGGAAACCTGTCCTGATTTAATTACCCTATCACATGCTTCGCCCAAAGTTTTTAAACTCGCATTGGCGTCTGTACATTCTGTCAGGTTGGCGTCAGAAGTTGTTTTTATTAATTTTTGGATATCTTCAGTTTTAGGTTTATTTAAACCTGACTTTTCATTTTTAGTTCCTTCGAGTTCCAGACCCGGACAGTCTTTAAATTTTGTATCCGTACAACGCTTTGCTAATTCTTGTGCGGCTAATAAATCCTTGGCAGATAAATCATCAATAACTTTTGAAAGGAGGCTTTTTGCGCCATCATAATTCGCTTTAGCTGAAATCGAAGCCCATACATAAGCATTAATTATATTAACTTGATCCGGTATACCATAATAGGAAAAATAACCAATTTTATATTGTGACTTTAAATCACCTTGCCGAGCGGCAATATTATACCATTTTGCTGATTTAGAAACATCAATTAACTCATATATCTCGGCCAGTGAAACTTCTGCCTTTAGATAGCCTTGCCCAGCCGCCAGTTGAATTAAGCTGATACCTTTTTCGTGATCTGTAGGCACACCTTCCCCTCGATAATGCATCAATCCAACTGCGTACTGAGCCAAAGCATAATTTTTATCAGATAGCGATTGCCAGATAACTAATGCTCCAGCAAAGTCATGTTTTTCATATAATTTATACCCATCGTTATAACGCCCCCCTAAACTGGAATCGGATTCAGCAGAGCCCGTTGAGTTCTGACTCTCGGTAGAGGAAGAGCTAACAGACGATTTTGAAGTTGATTGAGACTTAGAATATTGAGCAGCAACGTGAATAGAAAATACATATTTTATTGTATAAGGCTGATTGGAGGCAGATGCATTATATTGCATAAAATATGTAAATTCATAATCTCCAGCGTCTTTAGTTCTGACGATGTATCCCTTAGCATGCTCCGTATCATATTTTTCATATTGTAAGCCAGCATCAGTTAAAACTGATCCCAAACTTGAATAAGCTGCGACATTTCCATCGTTAAATAGGAGGCGACAAGTATCATTAATACTCGCTTTTACATTATAATAAGCGGTATTTTGGTTTCTGGTATCGTACTGAGGAGCCTCACAAGCGAAAACGATCGATGTAAGAATAAGCTCGGATAAAAAAATAACATAAACAAAAAAAATAGATTTGAATTTCTTTTCTGCAATATGCAATGCTTTGAACATTAAAATAATTCCTCTGATGCTCAAATTTATTGTTGCGAAGAAAGGTATTTTACACCCGGTTTTAAAATAATTTTGGAAGTCTTCATCATACCCTTACGAAATTTAACAAAGGCGCCTGCTCCGTTTTAAAATAGGAAAAATCATACATTTTGATTTTTAAGAGATCAAGTTTTATCCTCAATAATATCTGTGTCTGTTACTTTTAATTTACACCGGAAATCCAATCCTTCTGCACAAACGCTCCATTATAACTATGGAAAAGTCGACATTCCTGACTTTGTATATTAGAACTAAATCCCTTACAAAATTTGTCTGAATTACAAGCCAATATACATCCTCCAAGTGTTTGATTTTGATCAACTCTAAAAGGTTTACCATCTAATAAGCTGTTTTTATCGGTTCCCATAGTTACTTCAGGCGGTTCTGGCCTTAGGTCACTACGATAGGCACTTTCAGCATTGGGGCGACTTAATATGACAACAATTTCAGATTTTAAAAAACAGGCTCTATGGATCGTATCAAAAGTATAACCTTTACAGTTTTCATCAAATCGACATGAATTTTCACAATCGTCTACTGTCGAAGTTCTAATTGGCATGTTGGGCAAATCGGTTCCGATTGCATCGTCCTCAGTATAACCGCTAAACTCTATAAGGTTTCGATTTTCCTTCGGTGGTTGAGAAACAATAGGCTGAACCGAGGCATTCGGGTCAACTTTCGGAGGCGTAGTTTCCGAGGAAATATCCGGACCTTTTGGTGTATCAAGCTTAACAGGCATCGCCTCCGTTAAAAGGCGCCATTTGATTAAAGTTTCATGGTCAATGACGGCAATATCTTCAGACGGCGTCATCGCCATTCGGTGAAAAAGGTCTTCGTCTACATCCATAAATTTGAGATACTGCACAATAGTAGATGCCATTTCTTGGCCAAATGCTACAGCATCGTTAGTTGCAATTTGCTCTTGTAAATAGAAACGATGAACCCCAATCTGAGCAACAGGATCAGCCTGACGCTGCAAACCACCGGCTAAAAGGAATACACAGGCAGAGTAGCAATCTCCGTTCGCCTTCGTAGATTTTCTATTTTGCCGAAGCCAAACTCCGGCCGCGAGAGATTCCGTTACAAGGCCACCGGGGCTGTTCATTACTAATTGGTCAAAATCGTATTTTTTAACTTGGTTTAAAAAATCTTGTTTAATAGGACCACGGAAAGATAACACTCGCCCATTTAAGTCGAACGTAGCAGTATCGTCAGCTATAATGTTTTGACGAAGTCCCGGCACACGAAGCTCATCAACACGAAATCGTTTTCCATCAATCCAAGGACACTTTGTTGCCAAAGCCAAAGCGGAGGCATCATCTAGCCCAGCCTTAGCCAAAGTTTCTGAGCTGGCAACTAAAGCTAACGGTGTATTAGAAGGCTTTTGGCGTTCTGCTAAGTCTACCTTTATTGAGACATTGTCAGCACTAATGTTAGTATAGCACCATGCGCTACGCCAATCATTATCGTTTTGATCTGCGTAGTTATGCCCGGCAGTAATGTCCCAGCTACGACCAAAAAATTGGACCGTAACTCGACTGAATTTCGTGAAATCAACTACGGGAATTACCTTATCCGGCTCCTTCACTTGTACTTTTGTCGGCTCAGTTGGAGGAGGCGTATCCACTTTCGGCTGGATTACTGGAGCCTGCGTAATCTTCGTTAGCGAATCCGCCTTTTCCTTTTCATCCGTCTTAGGAAGAATATCTGAAGACTTTAATGGTTCGGAGTTTGACGGGGCTACCGGTACTGTGTTTGAGACGACATATTCATTATTCTTTTTCCATTGAAGAGCAAAATAAGTGCCCAAGCCAATTCCAAAAGCGGCAATTGCGATCGCTGCGCCCGTAGCAAGCCGACGGGTGGACGCGGCTCTTGCCCTTTGAATTTCCATGCCAGCTTCGGCTAGGCGACCGGGTATAGCAGATCGTTCTACAATCGCAGCCGCCGCTTTTTCAAGTAATTCCGTATTATGGCGGACAATCACAGTTTAGGCTTTCTTCAGAGATAATTTAACCAGATCACGTACGTCATTGGGCAGTGCTTCATTTAAAGTTGACTTCACCAATTCCGGATCGTCCGTTAACATCGGAACATAGAGAATTTCTTTGATAACCTTTTCAACGGGAACCTCGATAGTTTTTTCAACAATCCGATCGACCGGTATTTCGACATTCACCGGTACTTGCTTTGTTCGTTTCCAACGCCAAGACAGAATTATCTTTCTTAACAAACGTGATAACTTCCGATTATTGTCCGAATTTTCGGATGCTGCAATTCGCTGCAGTGACAGCGCGACTATAGCTGTGACTGGCCCAGCAAGAGCTGCCAACAAAGCTAGAGAACCAAACCATACTACTGTGACGATTTGTGCTTGACCCTCGGAAACTTCTTCTGGCTTTAATTGAAATACTCTTCCGGCTAATCGTCTAACCTGATCAGTTCTGGCAAATAGTATTCTATCTTTTTCCAGAGACGTTTCTTTTAATGCTAACTCGTCAATCCTTGACTGTTTGGTTTCAATTTCTGCACTTATTTCTTGCTGCTTTTTTTGTGCAAAATCTATTCGGCTCTGGGCGGCGCTCAACGCAGCGGTAGTCTCGCTATCGAAATTATTAAGTTGATTCTTTGCAAATGCCACACGGGCCTCAATGGCCTTCCGTTGAGGCTCGGAAAGACCCGGGACATTTGCCAAAAGTTGATTATACGTTTCTTTATTTTTATATACAGCTTGATCGAGAATATCTATTTTAGGAGCATACTCTTTTTCGATTTTTGGCCTTGGATTAGCTAGTTTCGTTACTTCCGCATCGTATCTCGAAACAGTTGCATGATCGCCTGATAACTGAGCTGCCTTAATTCTTTCTACAAAACTGTCTCTTTGTTTTTCAAATTGATCCATAGCGTCTTTTATTTTATTGTCACGCTCAGCGGAAACGCGATCTCTTTCCTTAATCGAATTTTCATAAAGGTCTTTTGCAGTTAAAACGTCTGCGGGTAATATTCGTTGTCCCTCAAATTCTTTTTCCGCTTCAGTTATTCGAGAAAACAATAATTTTCTTTGATTTTCTCTTTGATTTACTAATTTTTCGTATTCATTTTGAGCCTTCATAAGTTGTTCGTTAGATTCAGACGCAGTAACCTGTTTCGCTAATTGTGTTTCCTCAAGCCGTAGCTCATTAATTTGCTTTTCGGTATCTTGATATCTGAGTTGCCTTAGCGTTGCAGCCCGTTCGAGACCCATCGAAACGGTCTCAAAAGTGATCGCTGCAAGAGCTAAAAGAAATAGAAATACGACAGGCTTCCATAACCAACGGACTGAAAAAAGTAACGTTGCAATTGGTATCTTCGTTAATTCTGCAATAGAAACCATGAAGAATGGTGCGCTTGCCAAAATTAAATCTACCGATGTTACGGATTGTGGATCGGCAGTGTTAAAGGCTTGAATGCCCAGTGCAATGGCGGTAGCTAATCCCAAGAATGAGGCCAAAATCTCAAGTGCCCAAGCACCGCGATACGTCCATTGACCATAGCCGGCTAGTTTCTGTTTGAATAAGGCGTTCACTTTGAAGTCCTGAGGTCTGCTATAGATTTGCCTAAATTTCATTATTATTATGCATATAGCTGAGCAGTGCGCTATAGTTTGCTCGAAGGAACCTCAAAATTTTCAAAGTTTTCACATTTTGGCGTAAAAAAGCTCCAAAAATGCTCAAATTAAGATCGATTTCTATATTTTCTTTTACAATTTTATTGTGGTCAGTCTTTTTATCGATGTCCCCCGCCAAAGCCTTTGTCATCCTGCCGTCTAGCTGCCGAGGGGACCTGCAGACCTATTGTCTAGAAGAGCATAACTTGGAATACATCTTCATTTATGGTGATATTACATGGGAGGACGATTGGTTTTTTAAACAGCTAGACAAGAAGTGGCCAGAAACAGTCCCACTGCCAATCATCTATCTGGAATCTCATGGCGGCGTAAGTCAGGTCGCTATGAGCATCGGCCGAATACTCCACAAGCGGCATGCCGTGGTAGCGACTGGCAATCCAATAACTGAGACTGATGGTTACGAGTGTAATTCAGCCTGCGCACTTCTAGCAGCAGGTGCGACGGAGCGTCACCTGAACGCTGTTGGGTTTCATAGGACTTATGAAATTCATAATTATTGTAAAACCAATCAATGGTACAAATCTTCGTCACAGGATTATGAAAAAACTATTGTACAATATTACGAAGAAGTAGGAGCTGACCCCCGCGTTATACAATATGCTCAAGGTACTCCGTACACCGAGATGAAGCGTTTGTATTATGACAAAGAGATGGATTTTAAGCCGCAGATCATTTCGGAAATAGCTTATCAGATCGGTCCAACTCAATCGTATCTAACCAATGGCTTTCGGAAGGCCGATATAGTTTATAAAGAACTTAAAAGGGATGATATTTATGAATTTGCGATAGCAGAAGGCAGTTCCTACGCTATTACGGAATATGTGGATTTTTTAACCTGCGAGGCAAAGGGTCACATACCAGAGTATCAAAAAGCTGAAGCGGTCCTTAGGCGAGAAATTGGTGCTCATGATCCAGAGATCATCTACCAGCTGGGTAAGTTATATGAAAGCAGTCATATCGAAGGAATAGGCTACACCGCCGCCGTAAAGCTCTATCTAAAGGGCGCCGATCTGCATTACGCTCCATCGGAAAATCGATTAGGCTGGGCCTACTACGACGGCCATGGCGTAAAGCGGGATTATAAGCAAGCCTTAGAGTGGTTTAAGAAATCGGTAGAACAGGACTACTACGAAGCATATGGGTCAATGTGTAAGGTCTACATGGAAGCGAAGGCCGTCCATCCCAATGACGTGAAGCGTTACAAGTGGTGTGACCTTGCTGTATCCAAGTTATTTGAGGGTGAATTGAAGGACTTTGCCGTTGATGCAATTCGCCATTTAACATTGCATAGAGCCGTTCACTAAAATTTTTTGGAGAATCAAAAGTAATAAGGCAGTCATTTCAAATTATTCGGTAAAATTAATAATCATCGCCCATTAATTTTTGGGCCCAGTTAAAAGCATCTGTAAAGCCTTGGTTCGTCTCACCTTGAAAGCTTGGATCAAAAATGTGTCCGTCTGGGTGGCCATTATTTACTGTTGATCCCTCAGTTATAAACATAACTAAGATTTTTTCAGTCTGTGCATCTTGAATAGTTGTATTTACGACAACTACTCCGTTTAAATTTTGCCAACGATGCGTTATTTTAGAATAACATCTGCTCTTTATAGTATCAAAATGACTAGATTCATTCTTCCAAAAATTTTTAAATCTTGGATCATTTAATTGCGGCTGGCCTGAATTGTTTAGTAATTTTACTGATAAATCATGGCATTTTGATCTCAAATCAAATAGCTCATTTTGAGATATGGTAGATTGTGAATAGCTTGAGGTGTAGGCTCCTAGAAAAATTAGAATTATCAGCAATACAATTGAGTTTAATTTTTTAATAATAATTTTTTTATTTAACATACTTAGCAAACTTCCAATCTGCGATTATGGCCGTGATTGATCGGTCAGTTACATGCCTCTGCTGTATGTGCAGCTTGCGCGACAGTTCCAAGAAGCGAAATTATTGCAACGGCACCACTTGTTGAATTTAGACCGCTGTGATCAGTAGTGGCTTCGTCTTGTCGGGCAGAAATACAATTGGTGTTTTTTGCAACTTGCTTTGTCTGCTTCCTATTTTGACGCTCTGCAAGCGCACCGGCATCTAATGCTTTTGCGTCCTCATAGGACAACTGCCCTTTATCAAAGCGGGTCCATATTGAAATTCGGGCAGTCATGTATGCTTCGTCGAACTCATCATATGATGGGTCACGTTTATAGAAGTCGCGAACCCTACGGGCGGACTCGCCGTGGGATATCTTTTTTGCGTTCTCTAAATTTTGGATTTCCTGAAGTTCAGTGGGAATTGCTTGAGTTTTGGGTTTATCGCAGGCGGCTAATAATACTGAAATCACCCCAATGATCAGTGTAGAACTTCGTTTCATCATATCCTCAAACTAATTATGTTTATTATTTATCGGTAACCATTCTTTGTAATGGCTGCCATTGGCATGCAAAACGCAGAGAATACTTAGACGATAATCCGTGGATTAATGATCGTCAATCGCATGTTCTGTGGGAATGAACTCACGGCAAGCTCTTGCGCAAAATTTAAGGAGGTTTCGAGTTGAGAAAGGTCTATCTCAAGAAGCCCTTGCTTTTGCGGCAAATATAGATCGGACATACGTGAGCGGCATTGAGCGGGGTGTCAGGAATCCAACTTTGGACATTTTGGATAGCTTTGCGGCGGCTTTAGCCGTAACGGCCGACATATTGATTAAGCATCCGTCGTTCATAGAGCCTAAATTGCAACTTAAGAGTGGCCGAAAGGCTTCAAAGTAGTCGGTTTGGACCACTAAGCGTCAAAAAACATAAGAGCTGGAAGGTTTGGGCGATTTGTGGTATCTAATTACCGCGAACTAAGGAACCTTACAAATGCCCAACCTAGTCAGCACAAAGCAGCTGAAAGCCGCCAGAGCCCTCGCTGGACTGACCCAAGACCAACTGGGTGCCGAAATGGGCCTGAACGGCCGTATGGTGCGTTTTTGGGAGAGGCGTATCCCTACTAACCCACGGAAACTGGCAAGGCTTGAGCAGGCGCTTATGGCGAAGGGTGTTATACTGTTTGCAGAGCCTGCTGTTGGGGCGATGCTTAGGCCGTCGGAAATCGGATAAAATCTATTTTCGGCGCAGTATGCGCCTGTGCGCGACCGCAAAACGGAAATTTGACAGCCTAATTCAGTTCCGTAACTATCAGCTCAATAAAGCTCGATACTAGGATGTTATGAATGCCATTTAAGAACTGGGTTGTTTCTTTAACCATTTTCGGAACTCTATCTCTAGGGGCCTGCAACCATGCCGGCCAAAATTCTTATTCAATGGAATCGTCAAATTCTGGCGACCCAGTTCAAGCCGAGCGAATGAGAATAGAAAAACTCTGCAATTTAAAATACTATGGTACTCTGGGGGCAACTCCCGGCAACTTTGGTACCGGCTTAGCTGCTGCTGCAAATGCAAAGGCTGACTGTCTGCTAAAATATCAACGACCCTTAGACCGTTAATGTATTAAACTTTGTTGTTGCAGCTCTTATGTTCAAATAATACTGGCAGCCTCGCAATTCCCGCTGCAATCCGTCTAGCCTCGTCCCAACTCAGTTTGTGGAAAGAATTTGTTATCTTCATATTGTTGGCGTCAAAGTAGACATAGGCAAGCCGCTTTTCTTGAGCGTCCTCCACGACGAAGCACTCTGCTAATTCCTTAACCGTCCACGGGGGAGGAAAACGACGGGGTTGATGTGAGTTCTGCATGTTAGAACAAAAACAGAACGTTTGAAGCAGGTCAAGAGGATCGTCTACAGTGTAGGCGCACCCCGTTCGATAAAGTCTCGACGGCTCTCTGCCAGTATCTTGGCATATGTCTTTTCGATCATCCTGACGCTTGTACCGCAGTTTTCTGCTATCACATTAAGAGGCATGCCGCCTTCGATTGCCATCGACACATAGGTATGACGGAGCGCATAGAGACTGCCCTCTGTTGGCAAACCTGCAGCTTTTAAAGCTTCCTTGATAGGGCGGGTCTGGTCAGACCGCTTCCATCGATTGCCGTCGCTCTTGATAAAAATATACTCGTCTGATGAACGGCCATTAGTAATACTGTTGAAGAAATCAATCGCACTGGACTGAAGAATAACATTCCGACGTCCCGTTTTACTTACATTGATCCTTATTGATCCCTTTGAAGCATCAAAATGACCTATACGGGTTTCTGCCAGTTCGCCATAACGAGCGCCCGTAAGGTAGCTGCCTTTAATCATGTTTGCAGTTTCCTCATTGGGGGCGCTGTCGATCAGCTTTCGCACCTCAGCAGCGGTGTAGCGGATGTCTCTTGGCTTAGAGACGCCGTGAAACGGTTTTACCAAACGCCATGCGCTATCATCGGTTATCCGATTTGAGGGATCACGTACGGCGTGATTTAAGAGCGCCTTGACCATTGACAGGACGCGATTGGCGCTATCCTTAGATCGGCGGACAGTCTCAGTATCGTCTGATACCTTGATCAGGGATGTAAGCCACCCATCGAGCTTAGTCCTTGTAAGTGTTGTCACCAGCTGAGAGCCAAATTTGGGCAAAAAGTGCTTCTCCAGACGCCCTCTTGTGTCGGCCGCTGTACGTGGATTTCGTCCCTTTAATACGTCCAAATAGAAATCTGCCGCCATTCTAACCGTTAGAAGAGCAGGCGGAGCTCCATCAGTCGTCGCACTGGCCTTCTTCTTTGCTAATTCCTGTGCCTGCCAGTAATTAAGGATACCAATTCCATCGGCATCAGCATTATCATCGGCAGTGCCAACGGCTGAGGTTTTAGCGCCCCCCTTGCCGTCTGCTACCTTCAGAACCCATGTACCCGCGGTCTTATTGCGACGGTAGCCAAGGGAAATGCCCGAACCAATTCGAACAAAAACTGGCTTCTTGGCAATAGGCAGCTTCTCGCGCCGACTTCTGTTTTCCAATGAATAACTGCGGATGCGTGGCGCCATAAAAATTGGTGTCCCGTTAGTGTCCCGTAAATGGGAGCAATCTAACGTATACAACTGCACACATCAATAAATATTTTGTCTATTTTATTCATATATATCATATATATAGAAATACATTAATGAACAACGATGGATTATAGTATTCGCCCTCTCACGGCGAAAACAGGGGTTCGACTCCCCTTGGGAGCGCCAATGATTTCAATGGGTTAGATAAAAATAGGACGGCAAGTGTCCCGTTTGTGTCCCGTTTGTATTTTTAATTGTATTTATGCTGAAATGGTCACATCCGTTTGCGAGATGAAGTTATGACCACTTTAACCGACGCCAAATTTGAGTTCATTTTGAGCTTATTGCCAAAAGCACTTAACCTCGAAAAGCAGGAATATCTGAGGAGCCTGATCAATTATCTTTTTCTGCACACTCTTTCAGACGACCAAAAAATCTATGGAGGCAGCGCCCTGTCAGATATGTGCATTAAACGCCTGAAAAATTTTACCTCGCACCTCCAAAAAGCCAACGCGGCTGTCGAGGATATTATCCAAAACGAGGAACTAAACTATTTAGAACTGGCCCTTTTTCAAAAAAGTGGGGGCCCTTGGAGCCTTACAAAGGAACAAAAAGACGAAATCAAAGCCAATTTGCTGGCATCGGTGACGTATAACAATGAGCTGGCAGCCGCGTCGTCCGAGATTTTAGTCAAACTCAAACCGAAACGAGGGCGCCCGTTAGATAGAGTCGGATACTTAACTGTTCTTCATTTTGCGGCAATTTTTGAATGGGCGACAAAAACCAAGGCAACAAGGATCGTTGACAGGATTACTGGCGAAGAAACAGGGCCATTCTATAATTTTGCCTCGAATATGTGGGTACTAACTTCGAAAAACGGGACAGATGGATTTATTGGAGCATTCCGAAACTGGTCAGATTATTCCAAAAAATTCAAAGAAAAATCACCGATCGTTGTCAACTTTATTATTAAGATGGAACAAAATCGGCAATTATAGAACCAATTCAACCCATGTGATCTGACATCGGGTTTCTGCTTTTATGCTTCGGACCGACGGTGGTCGTCGGGAAATATACCTACGGGTAAATGTATCGAGAGGCATAAAAATGGAACGCATCGCACACGCTATCGATGACATAGCGCTTATGGCAGGTATTTGCCGCAGTAAGGTTTACAGTGAAATCAACCGCGGAAAACTTAGGGCGATCAAAATTGGTCGTCGTACTGTCGTTTTAGATCAAGACTTCAACAATTGGATTGAAAGCCAGCCAACTTACACACCAATTCTCAGCTGTTCTAAGACGCAACAATTCACAACTGCCTGAAACGCAAAACGGACCACCTCCGATGGGGGCAGCCCGTCTGCGTAGAATTGTGTGACGACAAATATCTATCAGATTTTGCGGCTTCTTCAAGGTGGTCCTTCATCAAAAGGTGAAGTACATGTCTACTATCAATATAACTCTTTTTAAAAATAAGCATGCTAGTATAGGTGAGAACCGCAGTCCCACGTGGGACGAGTTTGCCAGTGAACTTAAGCATAAAATTGGACCCAAGGATGGATTGGCGTTCACTGCTGGCACATTCGTTGGCAATATTAGAAAGATCGAAAGCGCTCAGTCGCGTTCTATAATCTGCCTTGATATTGAGCAAATTAAACCATCGAAAACGGGCGAATTGGGCCCACAGCCACCCACAGTCAACATACTAGCCACCAAGCTCAAGTCATTGGATTTGACGGCTATTATTTACACAACCCACTCCCATAGGCCTGATGCTCCAAGGTATCGTGTAATCCTATTGCTTGATCAAGAAACCACTATTGGCAAAGGTGACACACGGTCTGACGTACTCGAAGTTGACCGTGAAATGTGCCTGATTGTTGCTAAACACTTAGGGCTTGATGACTGCCTTGATACTTCAAAATTAGGCATTGTCTCGCTATTTTATGCGCCACGGTGCGATGAGGAAAATATCCAATTTGCTCAAACTGAATACGTCGAAGGACGTCCTTTGAAACTTATGACGCTAATTCAGTTGGCAGCAGAGCCAATTGTGGCTAAACGGGCTAAGCGACAGGAACATGCTGAAACTGTAGCAAAAATAGCAGTAGCAAAGCGTTCATCCAAAAATTCTAACGGATCACCGCTCATTGATAGGTTGCGGCCACGATTACCGACTTTGGCCGAAGCACTTAGTTCTGCTGGTTATATCTTCTATTCTAACGCCAACCGTTGGCTTTCCCCGCATTCAGAAACAGGAATTGCTGGTGTGGTAGTACTTAACGGTAGTGATGGTATCGAAAGAGCTTACATCCATCATGCTAACGATCCGCTTTGCGGTGCTAATGAGGTGTTTGGTGTTAAGGCTCACGACGCACTCGATATTATCATCGCCAATCGATTTGGAACGTCAGAAGGGGATTTTCAACGGGGGTTAGGAGTACTTGCACAGGAGTATGGCCTCGATAGCACCGAGGGTGAAACATTTGGTAATTGGGCTCCTAATAACGATACCTCGAATAATGACAATAAGGGGGTCGCTCAAGACGATAAATATAATTGGGCTGAGCCGCTTCCCTTTATTATTAAGTCAAAGCCAACAGAGTATCCATTAGCGGCCCTACCAGAGGCGATAAGATTGGCTATTCAGGAAGTTTTTGAATTTGTAAAGGCACCGATCTCTATGATCGCGAGTTCTGCTTTAGGTGCCATGTCGTTGGCAATCCAACCTCAAGTGGACGTCCAACGGGCGGAGGTTTTGTCTGGCCCTTCATCCCTATATATTCTCGTTATTGCTGACAGTGGTGAACGTAAATCCAGTTGCGATAAGTATTTTACGGATGGCATTCGGCGTTATGAAAAGGATGCAGCCTTTACAGCTAAGCCAAGTTTAAAAAAATACGATAGTGATATCGAAGCTTGGGAGATGAAGGTCAAAGGTGTCAAAGACCAAATACATAAACTGGCAAAAGAAGGCAAAGCAACCGACACTTCAGAAGCGCAATTAAAGGCTCTCATTGACGATAAGCCTCAAAAATCAAAGTTGCCGCGCTTTTTTTATGCCGACACAACCCCAGAAGAACTCGCCTTTAACCTAAGCCAAACATGGCCGACGGGTGGCATCGTCTCCTCTGAGGCTGGCCTCGTCTTTGGCGGACATGCAATGGGTAAAGACGCCGCAATGCGAACTCTTGCCCTATATAATGTCCTTTGGGATGGAGGCTCTTTTCAAGTCGATCGGCGTACATCCCAGTCGTTTATACTTGAAGATGCACGTCTGACCATCGTTCTCCAAGTTCAAGAATCGACCCTTAGGGAGTTTGTTCGCAAGACAGGCGATCTGGCTCGGGGCACAGGCTTCTTTGCAAGGTTCCTACTTAGCAGGCCCGAGTCAACACAAGGTTATAGGTTATATAGCGAACCACCATTCCATATGCATGGCGTTTCTGCTTTTAACGACCGTCTTTATAATATCCTTAAAAACGGGGATACCATCGATAAAGACGGCAAACTTACACCGTCGATGCTCAAACTAACACCTGAGGCCAAAGAGGCATGGATTGCATTCCATGACGGCATCGAGAGGCAATTAGTTGCAGGTGGTCAATACCAAGATATCCGTGATGTTGCCTCTAAAATTGCTGATAATGCCGTGCGGTTGGCGGCATTGATCCACGTATTTGAAGGTAATGACGGGGCAATTACTGTGGAAGCTTTCTTAGCTGCTCAGGCAGTTGTTCAATGGCATCTTGACGAGTCTCGTCGCTTCTTTAGCGAATTTACCATGCCAAACGAACTTGCTGATGCCGCACGTCTTGAAAGGTGGTTAGTTAATGTTTGCAGGACAAATTCAACGACATTCGTAAGGAAAAATGACTTGCGCCAAAAGGGGCCCGTAAGGGATAAAAAGGCTCTTGAAGCTGCTATTGGTGAGCTAGTAGCCCTCAACCTTATCCGGACTGGAATTGATGGACGCGCAGCCGCAATTTTCATCAATCCTGCGTTATTGACCGCCAAGGCCGCTTAGTTGGAAGAGCTAGTTGCTATTGCTATTTTTGCTACAGTTTGGTCTAGAACGGTCGAATTGTAGTAGGAATAGCAGTAGCAAGCTTGGGTTTCATAAAGTCTGATCTCGATTGAATATTATCAAGCGAATATCATAATTGGCATTATTTATAAATTCATGCAAGCTCAAGCAAAATAACCAACGAGTTTAGAGTTAAAAATGAGAGTATTGTCATTAATTTTTTTAATGTCTTTATCAATCATCCCAGCTTATTCTCAAAGCCCAACGGTAGGTGACTACGCTGCTGCCCCTGACGAATGGCTACTAAGTACTGGTCAGAAGTGGCATTACCATACAGGCATTGCTAAAGAGGCTCAAAGGCTTGTTGAACGTGAAC
>Ga0208739_1000182_pt1 | contig 21754 bp, 23 predicted proteins | sample CryBogCBE27Jul09_FD_184566 | JGI IMG/M metagenome (GOLD analysis project Ga0208739, IMG submission 184566) | Freshwater microbial communities from Crystal Bog, Wisconsin, USA - CBE27Jul09 (SPAdes) (version 2) | ecosystem: Environmental > Aquatic > Freshwater > Lake | place: Crystal Bog... | reverse complement strand
TACAGGTGGAATCGCTAAATTAAAATAATAAATGACCCCTCAGGGGGTCTTTATTTTAAAGATAAATAATATTAAGGAGACAATATAATGGCAACAGCCTCAAATTCACTGTTCAATATGACCGTAGGTTCAGACAACACCCCTAGTTCTCAGGGTTTGTTGATGCCTAAACTACAGTATCGTTTTAGAGCATTATTCTTAAACTTTGGAACAGGTGGTTCTACACAAGAACTAACTAAACAAGTAATGGACATTCAAAGACCTAATGTATCTTTTGAAGAAATCACATTAGACATTTATAATAGTAAAGTATTTTTAGCCGGTAAGCATTCATGGCAAGAGACACAAATCAATTTACGTGATGATGCATCAGGTAATGTTTCTAAACTAGTTGGTCAACAACTACAGAAACAATTTGACTTTGTTGAACAAGCAAGTGCAGCTACTGGTCAAGACTATAAGTTCCAAATCAACTATGAAATTCTTGATGGTGGAAATGGTACATTACTTCCTAACGTATTGGAAGCATGGGAGTTATATGGTTGCTTTATTAAATCAGCAAACTATAATAACATGGATTACAAATCAAATGACCCAGCTACAATTCAATTATCAATTAGATTTGATAACGCAATCCAATCACCATTAGGTTCAGGTGTTGGTACAACTGTTGGTCGTGCATTCGGTGGTCAATCAGTAACAGGTATTTAATAAATGGCGGGATTCTTTCAAGAATTCGCTAGTAGCGTATCTGCTGGCTTTTTTGGCAATGATTACTTGCGTGACTATCAACACGCAAGTAAAACCTTTGTTACTAATGCATACGGATACGCACCAAAATACAAATTCTTATTTCATGTTTACTTTGATTTGAATGAGAGTTTGATAGGATCTTTGTCTGATATGCCCACAGACAGAAACTATGGTTTAGCAGTAAAAACAGTTCAATTACCAAAGTATACGTTTGACCTGCATACAATGAATCAGTATAATCGTAAACGTGTAGTACAAACTAAAATTAAATATGATCCGGTTAATATTGTATTCCACGATGACAATAGTAGTTTAATTACAAAATTATGGCATAACTACTATACATATTATTATAAAGATGGTGAGCAGCCAGATCCAATGGCTACTATCAACAAATCTAATACTGCACTAAAATCACTAAGCAATAACTACAATACACAAGATATTAATCAGAGAAATATATATGAACCTGATATATCAGGTAATGATGATTGGGGATACGTAGGTGAACCAGCATTAACCAGTGCAGGGTATCAAACTTCTAAATTAGGCGGAGTAGTTAAAACCCCGTTTTTTAGGTCAATCAACATATATGGTTTTAATCAACATAATTTTATTTTGTACAGATTAATTAATCCTGTTATTGAAAGTTTTTCGCATGATACATACGATTACTCGCAAGGTAACGGCGTAATGGAACATCAAATGTCATTACAGTATGAAACAGTAAAATATTATGCCGGCGCAATTGACGGCAAAAAACCATCTGAAATCATCACTGGATTTGGTGATTCTAGTCATTATGATACAACTACTAGTCCTATTGCAACACCTGGTAGCAATAGTACTATTTTAGGTCAAGGTGGTTTACTAGATGCAGCTGGTGGATTCCAAGATGCATTGTCTAGTGGTAATTATTTAGGTGCACTTAAAATCGCCGGTACTACATTGAACACCTTCAAAAACCCTGCATCCATTGTTAATGCTGCTAAGGGTGATGCACTAGGTGTTGCGACAAATTGGTTGCAAGGTACGCCAAACAGAAATACACAATTTAATTTCCCAACTGCACAACAAGTTGTCTCAAATACTAACACAGCCATTACTAAAGCAGTAAATACAGCTATAGGTAAATAACATGGCTAATACGATAGATACACCAAATACAGTTAATGATGCTGTAAAATTATTTGATAGTTTTTATAACTATAGCATGGTTGTAGATGGAAATAGATATGAGATTGTTAGATCATATTTTTATAGTGTCACAAATAGTATAAGTGTTGCTAACAACTTTACAACAATGATATTTAGAATTGCAGGGATCACAAATCAAGATCCATTAGAACTGTTATCTTATGTCAAGGGTAAGAGTAAACTTGAAGCCAATGCAATTATGATTTACTATCTAAACAGTTTAAAAAGTAAAACTGCACTTTATGGTTTTGGCGTAGTTCCAATACCCAATGAACCTGTTCAGCGCAATATTGTTATATAATGGCAAATTTTGCACAAGGTGTATTCACTCCTACTCAACCTGAAAAGTATATAGGTAAACACTTACCTAGATATCGTAGTGGATGGGAAATGCAAGTAATGCATTTTTTAGATACTAATAAAAGCATTTCTAAATGGGCTAGTGAAGCTATTGTAATTCCATATGCAAATCCATTGACCGGTAAAAGAGCAAATTATATTCCTGATTTTTTTGTCGTTTACACAAATAAATATGGACATCAAAAAGCTGAAGTTATTGAAGTGAAACCAAAAGCACAAACCTCACTTAATGAAGCGAAAAGTAAACATGATAAAGCACATGCTATTGTTAATATGGCAAAATTTGCCGCGGCAAATCTATATTGTAAGCAAAATGGCTTCACATTTAGGGTTATAAGTGAAACCGATATTTTTCGTAATGGAAAAAGATAAATAATAGTGTAGTTCGCGGAATTGGCGTTCCCAACTACTCTAACGCTATGAAGGAGCAATCAGCAATGATATTTATCAAGAACAAATATACCGATTTGTATTATAAAATAATACAGCATGCAAAAATCCGAAAAATAATACCGAATGAGTATTATGAAAATCACCATATCATTCCCGAATCTTTTTATAAAAATAGAGTTAGAGAAGGCCCAATTGGTTGGTTAGATGGTAATCCCAATGATAAAGTAAATAGGATAAAATTAACTGCTAGAGAACATTTTGTTTGTCATAAATTATTAGTTAGAATGACTGACGGACCAGCTAAGAAAAAAATGATTTTTGGCTTATGGTCAATGTGTCGTGCAGGTTCTAAGCAAAATAGGTATAATATTTCATCTAGGGAATACGCATTATTCAGACAACAGTTTGTTAAAAATATTACAGAAACTAACACTGGAAAGCAAAAGAAACCATTATCTGATGAGCATAAACAAAAATTATCCAACAAGACAAAAAATATACCAAAATCTGAATTGACAAAAAATAAAATGATTGCAGCCTGGTCTGACAGAGATAGGACAGTTAGTGAATCTACAAAAAAATTGTTAAGTAAATCTAGTTCACTATTTTGGAAATCGGATACTGCTAGATATATACAAAGTGTAAAACGTAAAAAATTTTTAGAAAATAATCCGCATGTGGTTGCCGAACAGATTACTAGAATAAATTCTATAAAAATATGTGAGTTTTGCAACAAGTCATCAAATATAGGTAATTACTTTAGATGGCACGGTGTTAATTGCAAACTAAATAAATGATACAGGAGAATTAAAATTACTAAAAAACTCGCAGAATTATTTGAGCTACCGGAAGAAGAAATCGGGGATCTTAAAATCCCTATCCCCGAATATGCTGAAGATGTAACTATGAATGCACTAGATACACTAGAAAAAATAGAAAATGCTCTACCCCAAGTTCGTGGATTAGAGGCAAGTGATATTGAAATGGATGAATTGGCTAATTTAGCAACAAGTAGTTACAAGGATTTATTTGACTTGGGCATGCAAGTGGATAGCAGATTTGCTAGTGAGATATTCAATTCAGCAAGTAGTATGTTAGGACATGCTATTACTGCTAAGACTGCAAAGCTTAACAAAAAGCTTAAAATGATTGATTTGCAGTTGAAAAAAGCACAATTGGATCAAAAAATAGCTAGTTCAACTAAAGAAATCGAAGCTACCCCGGTAGGTGAAGGGTCATTATTGGATCGTAATGAGATACTCAAATCCATATTGGCAAGCAAAAAAACGCAATAAAGATAAATATTATATAGGAATAAAATAATGAAAAGCCTTCGTCATTACTTAACAGAATCAGTTAGAACATATCGTTATACGATTAAGATCGCCGGCGATCTTGATAAGAGCTTTCTCGACATGTTCAAATATAACTTAAACAAATTTGATCCGGTGAAAATCGAAGATCCAAAAACTACACCAGTACAAAAAGATCCATATGGTTTTCCTGAATTAGAAAATGAATCAGTTACAATCATCAAAGCAGAATTCAAATACCCGGCTACTGAACCAATGATTCAACAAATGGCTCAACTACTAGGTAAAAATGTTAATCAAGTTCGTGTAATTACAACAGATTACAATGATAGCATCAATGCAGAAAATGATAAGTATGCAAATGAAATGGATGCTGAAGAAAAGAAAGCATTATTAGATACCCCTGAATTAGAAGATAATGGCAAAGAAGCTAGCAAAGAATATGCTAATCAATACCTAGATCGTGTTGTTCCAAAGAAACCTAGCATTGATTATCAATTTGATGCTAAACCAACTACTAAATCTGTAAACAAAAGCAAAGAAGGTATTAATACACAAAGTCCAATGAGCAAAATGACTAGACCATTAATGCCACCAACAGGACGTTCAAAATGATTGATTTTAGCCCTGCCCAACTTACTTGGATAGTTATTGGTGCTTGTAGTTTAGGTGGCACTGGGTATCTAACAATTGATACAAAAATGCAAGATTTGACTACTAAAGTAGAAGTTACAAATGTAAAAGTAGTTGAGATGTCTGATAGAGTAGCTGAGTTAAAAGCCCAACTAACACGTATCGAAGATAAATTAGATAAGAAATAAGGATAAAGATAATGGATTTTAAATCATTACTACAGTCAATGGACGCTATCAGCGAAACAGTACATAAAGGTACCTATGGTACAAGTCATGGTAAAGAAGATGTACGTGATCAGTATGGACACAAAATTGGTAAAGTAAACAAAGATGCCGAAACTAAAAAAGACGAACCAAAAAGAACTCGCGGTCGTCCAACTAAAGCTGCAAAAGATGAACATGGTAATGATATCAAGCATGATACATCAGGAATTCAATCAATGTTAGGTTCTAAGCCAAGTGGTAAAGTTGGTAAAGTTTCAGCAAAGCACAAATTAAAAGATTGGATTGAGGCAGTAGAAGCTAATCAATTGAACGAAGGTGACCAAGTTACAATTGCTCCTGCAAGTGCTAGCACACAAGTTATCAAGCAAGGTGACAAGACATTAGGTACAGTTAACAATCCACAATTAGCCGGTACAATTAAACAAGCTATTGGCCAAGGTCAAATGACATTGAATCCGGATGAAGATATGACCGAAGATGGTGGCGAAAAATGGATTCAAAAAGCAATTAAACATCCTGGTGCATTCACTAAGAAAGCTAAAGCGGCTCATATGGGCACACAAGCATTTGCAAAGAAACATGCACACGATTCAGGTACATTAGGTAAACAAGCACGTTTAGCACAAACATTAAGCAAGATGCATCACGAAAGTGTTGAGGAAGGTGCTAAAGTTGATCGTATGGTCGCACATGTTAAAGCCAGTGAAAAGAAAGCTGGACACAGTGACAAAGAAGCAGAAAATATTGCATGGGCAACTGCTAACAAGCGTGGCATGTTAGACAACAAAAACAAAAAGAGTGTTAAAGAAAGTGTATCTTTAGAAGAAAATAAAGATTCATTGGAGCACATCATTAATAGATTTAAGTACGAAGTTAAAAATTTCCTTAAAGGTGCTGAAATGGATAATAACTTGTATGACGCATTGTATGACTACTATGTACATTCAGGTGAAATGCCATATGGTGTAGCTAAGGCACGTGAAGGAGATCCACATGAATGGGTAGCATCTCGTTTTGCACAAGATAGTGCAAAACATGTTCAACAACAGCCACAACATACACCGTGGCATGTAGATCCAATTAACGCTGCAACTGATAGAGTTATTGGTGGTGCTGAAAAAGCAGGAAGTTTCATTAAAGGTTTGATGGCACCTAAGAAGAATCCATTTGAAAGCAAAGATATGAAAGATAAACAATTCGAAAGTTGGGAAAATCAACTCAACACCTTATTAACTGAAGGACTAACAGTATCTTCAAGTACTGGTCAACAAGGTCAACCTGATTCAGTTAGTGTAACTGCTAATGATGAAGATGCACAGAAGTTATTATCTGCACTAAGACAAGCTGGTATAGGTGTCTTTGGCGGCGAAGAACAACCAGGAAGCCCAAGTGCTTATGGTGCACCTCAGCACGAAGAAGAGCCGGGTCATGGAACAGAGATTCCGGCTAGCCCTGAAGTAGTCGGTGATGGTGATGACATGCTTGCATTGATTAAGAAAATGACAGGTATTCAAGGTGGTTCACCAAAGCAAGGACCAGAAGGTACGGCATCAATTGATTACGAACCTGAAGAAGATGGAGAAGACTTAGATCATGACGGTGATTTAGACGAACCAGGTGAAAGAGACTATCAAGGTGATGAAGAAGTTTCTGAAGGTTTTGATCCAGTAAAAGAAGTAAAAAAATCTGCTATAGAATATATGCAAAGTACTGGAATACGCAACGTACATGATTTAGATGCAGAAGCTATTCAATATATTGGCGATGAAAATCAAATTAATTATGAAGAAGTTTGCAAGATTCTTGGTTGTGAATTACCACAAGAATTAGGTCCAGTTAATGCCGATGACGAAGTTGATGAAGGTAATGCATTTACTGGCGCACTTGCTAAAGCTAAAAAAGATGGAATTCAACCTGGAGAGAAAATTAAAGTTGGTGGAAAAGAATATCCAGTTAAAGAGGAACATGACCACGAAGATGGTGAAACTTGCAATGAATGCGGTATGTATGAATGCGAATGTGATTCTGGAGAGCAGGTAGAAGAATCCTATGCAAATAGTGATGATGATAAAGCATTCCAAGACTTACAGTATATGTTACAAACATTAGCAGGTGGATTGAATGGACCAAAACGTACACAAGCTACAGGTAACATTCAAAAGGTCACAATGGAAGATACAATTTTAAAAGATTCAGCTAATTTATTGACAGATTGGCAAAAACTAAGCGGTATAAAATAATAAACCGTACGTTAATCTAAACTTTAATAACCCGGTTCTCCGGGTTATTTTTTGGGTATATGTATATATAAAACTGATAAATACATAAACAAGGTAACATATTTATGGCTCAACAAAATATTGATTATGGGTCTTTCCCAAACGACCCATCTGCGGACGCAATACGAACAGCGTTTCAAAAAATTGAAAGTGATATAGCTGAATTATATCAATACGTAAGTGCCACTGGCGTATATAGTATAACAACTGGCGCAGGATTAACACACGATAGAACAACCGGTAATGTTGTTATTACTGCTAATATACCAACAATAACAGTTCAAACTTCAAATAATTTATTAGTTTCAGTTGGTGGCAATGCAAATAATATTCCTGCAGGATCACAACGTGCTACTATTTCTTCATATGCTACTCCCTTCACACTTAATTTAGCAAATACGATTACAACTGGCAACGCAAATATAGGTAATGTTACTGTTACAAATCTAGCAGTAACAGGTAATGTAACGACTAGTTTGGTTCCTAATGCTAACAAAACATACAATTTAGGTAGTCCAACAATGCGTTGGAAAGACTTATATTTGAGTGGAAATACAATTGACTTGGGCGGAGTACCAATTAGTACTAGCTCCGGTGGATCAGTATCAATGGGTAATATCAATACTGCCAGTATCGTAAGTAACACAGTTAGTAGTAATGTTGTAAATACAACTACATTGGGTTTAGGTAATGGTGTTACATTATCAACTGACGGTACCAGTGTTGTTGTATCAAATGTTGCAGCGGCTGGAAATATTTTAGGTAATAATTTAATTGTAACAAGTAATATTGATGCAGGTAATATTAGTGCTGCTTATGTGGCAGGTACTATAACAAGTTCTGCTCAACCTAATATTACTACCTTAGGTAATTTAACTGGGTTAACAGTGGGAAATGCAACTATTGCTAGCAATGGTGCGGTAACTGCAAATAGTCTTTCTTCAAATTCCGTGACTAGTAATAGTATTGTTATTGGTACTGGTAGCAGTCAAACAATTATTACTGCTAATGGAGTTACGGTAACAGGAAATGCTACATTACAAGCACCGGGTGGGAATACACAAATTGTTTATAATGTTAACGGTGTTGCTACTGCTACTAGTTCATTTACTTTTGATCCAACCACCAGTTTACTAAGTGTTGCAGGTAATATCAATGGAAGTAATTTAGTATCAACTGGTGGACTTTCAATTGCGAGTAATGCAAGTATTGGTGGTAAATTATCTGCAAACTTAGTTGCAGCAAATTTATTTAATGCCAATGCACTAAACATTAATAGCGGTGCACTACAGGTAGATTCAGGTGGATCCCTTACTAGTGCAGGAAGTGTAACTGTAGCAGGTGGTGTTGGAGCAAACAATGTTACTGCCTCTAATAATATTACATCAGCTACATTAACTACTAGTGGATTGCATACTGCAAATACATTGTTTGTTACACTAAGTTCTAATGTAAGAGGTACGCATACTTCTATATATGGTGTAGCAGAACAAACTCAAGTTATTGGTAACTCAACACCTGCTTTGGGTAACGCATTAACTGTAAATGGTAATAGTTATACATCCGGTACTCATACAATGGGTACTGCCAGTTTCAATTCAGGTTTAGTAGGAGGAGGTAGTCCAGTTGCATCCACTGCACTAACTATCAACGGCAACTTATATACACAATCAAATGCAAATATTCGTGGAACACATACTTCAGTCACAAGTGTTACTGAACAAACACATACTGCAAATACTTTATTAGTTAATTTAAATTCAACTACTACCGGTACACATACTGCGGGTAATAGTATAACTGTTGGATTGCATACAACAAATACTTTATTAGTTAACTCTAATGCTAATATAACTGGTAATAGTACTACTGGTAACACAGTAACATTAGGCACACATTCTACTAACACACTTCAAGTTGGCGCTAATGCAACAGTGACTGGTAATACAACATCAGGTAATATTACAACACTCGGTACACATACTGCAAATACTTTATTAGTTAATTTAAATTCAACTACTACCGGTACACATACTGCTGGTAATAGTAATACACTTGGTACACATACTGCAAATACATTACTTATTAATTTAAATTCAACAGTTACTGGTAACCATACAACCGGTAATAGTATTACGTTAGGTACAACAACGTCAAATACATTACTTATTAACTTAAATTCTACTACAACTGGTACACATACTGCTGGTAATATGAATACGTTAGGAAATCATGTGGTTGGTGGTGGTAGCCCACAGCCAGGATTTGGTTTAACTGTTAACGGTAATAGTTATACGTCTGGTACACATTATATGGGTACAGGTTCATTTGCCAATGGTGTAGTTGGTGGCGGTATACAATATGGTACTAACTCACTAACAGTTAATGGTAATGGGTACACATCTGGTAATTCTACAACAGTAGGAACACATACTGCAGGCAATAGTGTAACTACAGGATTACATACAACGGGTAATTTACAAGTTAACTCAAACGCAACAATAACTGGTAACTCAACAGTTGGTAATAGTGTAACAAACGGATTGCATACAATGGGTAACGGTATAACTACCGGAACTCATATCATAGGTAGTAGTTCTGGTCAATCCGGTAACGCATTATCTGTAACAGGTAACGGATATATAAGCGGTAACTCATATACTTTGGGAACACACGCAGCTGGTTATATTAATGTTACAAATGACGCAACAGTGGGTGGGAATAGTTCAGTAACTGGAAATAGTTCAGTAACAGGTACACATTTAATTGGTGGTGGTTCATTACAATCAGGGACTCAACTAACAGTTAATGGTAACTCATATACTGGTGGAAAACATACTGCGCTAAGTGCATTGATTGGTATAAGTGGATCATCAGTCCCCGGTTCTGCTTTAACAGTCAACGGTGTTGTAAGTATGAATGGTAATGCAACGGTTGGTAACATTACTGCTGTGAATCAGGTAACAGGTAACGTAGTTACACTAGCAGGTGATTCATCAGGTAATGCAATTGTAGCTTCTGGTGCAGCAATTATTGGTGGAAATCATACTGTAGCTGGTAATACTCAATTAAATCAACCTACAACAATCGGTGTATATCTACATATAGCAAGTGCATCTACATCTAGCGGAACAAATACTGTAACATTAACATTTAGTACTTCACAGTTATATGCACCGTTCTATACAAATCAAACAATTGTATTGTCTGGTTTTACAACAGGTTCTTACAACAATCAATTTACAGTTGTAAGTTGCAATAATATATCTGTTACTATTAGTGTAACAAATCCACCTGCAATTACTGTTGGAACTAATGCATTTGTAAGAGCCGGTGGATACATTGCAAATGTACAAGGTAGCATTAGTATATTAGGTAATCATCAAATAAATGGTACAATGATTGCAGCTGCTGCCTCTATCACCAATGGTGCTAACATCGGAAGTTATGCTAACATTGGTGGTGCATTAATTGCGTTAACTGGTAATTACGGTGGTGGTAATGGCACTATAGATGCTAGTGGAAACTTTACAGGTAAAACATTTACTGCAACAGCATTCGTTGGTGATGGTGGTAATGTTGGAAATATTCAAGGTGCTAATGTTCAAGGTATTGTTTCTAATGCATTATTAGCTCAAACTGTGAATCTATCATGGGCAAGTAGTACATTAACTGCACTAAGCGCAGGTACTGCAGGTAAACTTGCAACAGCAATTAACATCAATGGTGTAAGTTTTGATGGTAGCGGTAGTATAACAGTTACGGCAAATGCTACTACACTCACTGGAACTACATTAAATTCATCAATAACAACTAGTAGCCTAACAAGTGTAGGAACATTATCTCAGTTGGGTGTTAGTGGTAATATTAATATAAGTACTGGTGGATATATTAATGCAAATGGTTATTATTTAACAAGTATTGACTTTAATAAGACAGTAAACAAACCAACTACGCTAGCTGGTTACGGTATTACTGATGCTGCTAACTTAACATATCTAAATGGAAATTATCAAAATAATAGTCAGTTATCTAGTACATTAAGTAGTTATGCATTATTATCTACTTCTAGCTTAACAAATTATACTACAACTAGTGGATTATCTTCAATCATTAGGGGTAATGTTAGTGCAACTGTAGCAGGTTCTACTAGCGGTGGTGGTTCATTATCTTATAACAGTACTAATGGAACATTTACATTTACGCCTGCTGCAATACCCACTAACACAAACCAATTAACAAATGGTTCAGGATTTATTTCATTGGGTGGTCTTAGTGTAACTACAGGTGGTGCTAGCGGAGGTGGTTCTTTATCATACAATAGCAGTAGCGGTGTATTTACATTTAATCCTGCGTCAATACCAACAGTACCGACTAATACAAATCAATTAACTAACGGGTCTGGTTTTATAACATTAGGTAGTATTAGCGCAACAACAACTGGTGCTAGTGGAAGTGGTTCTATATCATATAACAGTAGTACAGGTGTAATATCATTTACTCCTCCTAATTTAAGCGGTTACGTGACTGGTACACCTTGGACAAGTTATGGTTATATAACTGGTACACCTTGGACAAGTTATGGTTATATAACTGGTACACCTTGGACAAGTTATGGTTATTATACTTCTGGTTCAAGTCCGAGTTTTACTAGTACAACTACTAGCACATTGACTGCGACTAGTGCAATTTATTCATACGGTGACATTACTGCGTTCTATTCTGATGATAGATTAAAAACTAAATTAGGTGCCATTGAAGACGCACTAGACAAAATTGATGAATTAGAAGGTTTCTACTATGAAGAAAACGAAGTAGCAGAAGCACTTGGATTTGAAAAGAAACGTCAAGTTGGTGTGTCAGCTCAAAAAACACAAGGTGTGCTACCAGAAATTGTTGCACCCGCTCCAGTTGACAATCAATACCTGACTGTTAAATATGACAAGTTTGCACCTTTACTCATTGAAGGTATCAAAGCATTAAGAAAAGAAATCAAGTCATTAAGAGAAGACTTGAATGAAGTTAAACAACAATTAAAAGGTGAATGATGATTACATTAGATATATTACAACAGTTGTGCCCTAAAACAAAAAAATCTGTTTTAGAGTTATATGCAACACCCGTGCATGAGGTGGCAGACTATTATGACATGTATGCAAACATGAATAGAGCGGCTGGATTTGTTGCACAAATTGCACACGAGTCAGGTGGATTTAATTTTGTAAAAGAAAACTTGAACTACGGTGCAGCTGGATTGATGAACACATTTAAAAAGTATTTTCCAAATCAAGAAATTGCAAATCAATACCAAAGACAACCTGAAAAGATTGCTAATCGTGTTTATGCAAATCGTATGGGCAACGGAGATGAAGATAGCGGAGATGGATATCGTTTCTGTGGTCGTGGACTAATTCAATTGACTGGGTGCAGCAACTACACAAAATTTGCTAGTGATTTGGGCATTAGTGTAGAAGATACAGTTGCATATCTAGAGACACCGGCTGGAGCAGTTAGTAGTGCAGGTTGGTTCTGGGATCAAAACAACTTAAATCAATATTGTGATAGTGGTGATTTTGTTATGTTAACAAAGCGTATCAATGGCGGAACAATTGGTATAGAAGATAGACAAGAAAAATATAAGCTTGCATTGCAATTGTTACAAGGATAAATATGGCTAGTCCAATTTGGTTAACCCCAGAGGGCAGTTTAGGTAAGTTTTTTACTGATACAGACTTAATTGTTAACTTACTTACAACACCTGTATATCCCTCAACACAAATCACTTACAGTATTATTAGTGGTGATTTTCCACCTGGCACAAGTACCAATCCAGTTGGTTTAGACACAAACACAGGGGTAATCAGAGGAACTCCGCATAACGTACTCAACGAAACAATTTATAGTTTTACTATACGTGCTACTGATGAGTACAATAATATAGCTGATCGCACGTTCTCAATGACGATGATAAGTGATAATCAGCCAAAATTTATTACACCACCCGGTGTTATACTACATGTAGTAGATAGTATATATGTAAACTATGACTTACAATATCAAAATAACAATACTGCTAATCCTGTCATTATTTCACAAACCTCAGGAAATTTGCCACCGGGCTTACAACTTACAACTACTGGTAAGATATTAGGATATCCGTTACCTCCGATTAGTTCAATAAATGCATTCATAACAGAGACCTATACATTTGTTGTTCAAATAGCAAGTCCATTGGGTAATGACACACAGACCTATAGCATTCAAGTTAGTAATCAACGATTAAATAACCCACCTAATACACGCAGACCTGTCATACTGAATACAGAACCTTTAATATATCCTGTACCGGCATCTGACAGTTTATATGATTACTATTTAGGTGAAGATGCAGTGCTACCTGATTTTTATACAGGTGATTTTTTCTCATTTAAAATAATTGGTTATGATTTTGACAATAGTCCAATTAGATATAATTTTAGTAATTTGCCTTTAGGTCTGACAGGTGATAGCAACACAGGTTGGATCACTGGTAATCCAGTACTACCTAATAAAGGTATTATCACATTTGACTTCTTTGTTACAGTAGAGAAAGTTGGTAATACTGTATTCAATAGTGGACAGAAAAAATTTACTATTACTCTTATCAATAGTATCAAGAAAGATATTGTTTGGATAACACCAACTGATTTAGGCATGATTGATAATGGCAGTATAAGTACCATCAATTTCGAAGCATCATCTTTACAATCATTGAGTTATAGATTCATCGATGGTACTCTCCCGCCTAATTTATCTTTGTTGGATACTGGTGAGTTAGTAGGCAGAGTTGCATTTCAACCTTTAACTGAATTATTACCAGTAGGTGCTACAACAACGTATACATTTACTATTATGGCTTATAGTCCACAGTACTATTTGTTAACAAGTACACAAACATTTACATTAACTGTATTTCAGAAATTTGATCAACCATTAGATAATATATACATTAAAGCTTTACCAAATGCCATTGGTAGAAAGATACTGTATTCTTTATTGAATGATAGTACTATCATACCAGACAATATGATATACAGACCCAAAGATCCTTATTTTGGGAAAAGTAACGAAGTAAAATATATACATGCTTATGGAATGCAGTCAGGTGATTTAGCAAAGTATACTGATGCAGTAAGCGAAAATCATTATGAACGTAAACTAACATTAGGTAATATAAATTACGCTATTGCTCGTGATGATAGTTTTAATATACTATACGAAGTAGTATATAGTGAAATAGTTGATGAGTTGAGTACCAACGGTGGATTACCGGATCAATTACTTTGGCCCAAAAATATTAACTTAAGGCAAGGTGGTTATTCAATTAATAATACTAATCTATATACTACCTCAGGTACTGCATATACAAGTTTTACACCTGGTTACGCAAGAGAACTATATCCTAGTAGTCTAATTAATATGCGAAACCGTGTTACAACTATTATCGGACAGAACAATGATATTAGTTTATTACCTAAATGGATGACTAGTCAACAAAGTAACGGAGACACATTAGGTTACATACCTGTTTGGGTGATATGTTATGCACTCCCGGGACAAGGGCAAAATATCGTTGATTCTATCAACAATAAATGGTCACATAAATTGAATGAAATTGATTTTACTGTTAATCGTTATGTAGTAGACAAAAGCATGAGTTACAATTGGAATGCTAATTTCATTAACCCATTCTGGTCTACTCTACCTAGTGCAACACCAGTACCGGATTCACTAGACAAATATGATCTAACAATTTTGTTCCCTAGAAAAACAATTTTACCAATCAATGTAGAGAACTAAATAAATAACGGAACACAAATATATGAGTAACATTAACACAAACGCTATAGACCCAACTTTCCCTGTACCGGGTGTAAACAACACCTCACAGGGATTTAGAGATAACTTTGCGAGTATTAAAAATAATTTAGACACGGCAGCAACTGAACTATCTGATTTGCAAAATAAATCATTACTAAAATCTGCACTTAATGGGCAAGTTATCAACAATGATATGGCAAATACACTTGTAAGCAATATGGCTACACAAGCATTTCGCAGTACAAGTTACTATTTGGGTAGTAGTATACCAACAAGCCCCTCAGTTGTTGTAGCAGATGTAAGCAGAGCTGATGTACATTATGGTATTGTTGTGGGTGATACTATCTTTCAATTTGCAGGATGGAGTCCTACAGGAACACAAAGTAGTATAGAATTACATTTGTTTATTGCAACTGGTGCAGAAGGTTCGAATATTGGCTTTCCGACAACTGCATATGATACTAGCAGTAGTATCACTAGTGGCATGAAAAAGAGTGTGTACATGTTAGAAAATTATTTTAGCACATATGCATCTAATAGCGCCCCTCTTACTATCACTTTGGACACAGTTTTAACCAGTGTAACTCATACTAATCAAGTTAGCGTTCCTGCCGGTGTAAAAGAGTTACAGTATAGAGTTAGCAGTTTAGATTGTGGAACAACAATAGATATTGAGCCAATCAATAGACCACAAAAAGCTACTGCTATTAATATGAGGTCACCGTCTGCAATTGGACAACCAGGTGACAAAATGGGTACAATTTGTACTAATGTGGTTGCAGGTAATGTAGTTTTGTATATGTGCAAAGCCGATTACGATGGTGCAAATACAATTTGGCAACAGACTACGTTTACAAACGTCACATAAAAATATTGGTCACTAATAGTTCTATTAAATATTTGTATGGAACATCCTTTTATAACCGATCTAGATAAACTATCAATTGATGATTTGCAAGAAAAAATATCAAGTCTAACTAGTAAACTAACCTTTTCTAGTAGAATGAATCATCATACGATGAGTCATCAATTACTGATGGTGTTGGAAAGTTATCAGAATGAGTATAATAAAAGGATGGAAGAGATGTATAAGAAACAAAACATCCAGAATAACATACGAATATCAAAAGAGAACGAATGACAGCAAGAATACAACGCAGTTTTGACTTAGTTATGGGTACTCACTTTACGGGTGAGTTCTATATGAATGTCTATGAAATAGATATTTATTTTAATGTAGAAACCGAATCAATCAAAGAGCAAAACATTGCATTAGAAAGAATCAAATATTTTATAACTGAGTGTTTGGAAAATTCTATAGCATGTAGTGAAACTGAGACCAATGCCATTGAAAATTATTTAAATGCTAATATGAAAGTATGCACACTTCCAGAAGAACCATATGATCAAATAATGGGCATCATGCTAATGACAAAATTAAATTCAATAGCTGAAGGCAGATTGGTTGTTAGTGATATATCAATATGTTCACGAATGAGTGACGGAGTTAGTTGTTGTCAAAGTTTAGATGACAATATGGGACCTTTCTTTGACAAAGGTTGGTGGAGTGATAGTTCTACTAGAATCAATTCTTATGTTCCAAAGAACAAAGGAAGAAAAGTGGTTAGATTAGGTAAACCAACTACAGACTGGGATGAAGTATACTTAAGTTGGCAAGAAAAGCCACTCATCGTCAAAGAATTAAGTGTAAGCACCAGTGAAATTGTATTTGCGCAGTTTGATAATAAAACGGACAAATAATTCTTGCACTCTGTCAAAGAATGTGTTATTATATTGTATGCATAACGATAACTATGGTAGACAAATTTTAACCGAAACTGATATTTGCAATGCTTATTTACGGGATCCTCGTAAGGTAATAGATGCAGTATTTGTAGATAAACCAATATTGTTTAGTGACATACTTGAGATTGAAAATTTACCTGAAATAGTCAAGTATGATCCGCTTGATATATCAGTAGAAGAATTTGATACTCAGTTACAAAGCAATTGGTATATGCCAAAAGAATACAATGATTTAGACATTGCAAAATGGGTATTAGATTGTTGCAAAACAGATGAAGAATTGCAACGAGTTGGGCAAGAACTTCTCTTGTTCCAAGAACGTGATATGTTTCCACTATTAAGATATTGTAAATACTTAGTAGACACAATGCGTAAAAACAATATTGTGTGGGGTGTGGGAAGAGGAAGTAGTGTGAGTAGCTATGTGTTATACCTACTAGGTATTCATAAAATCAATAGTCTATACTACGACCTAGATATAAATGAGTTTATAAAATAAGGAGATAATATGGTATATAGATCAGCATTAGGAAAAACAATAGACATGTCTAGTGTAGTAACCAAAAATGAAAAAGTTCGTGCGGTTGGCAACATGAATGTAAATGCTAGAGGTGATGTTATTAACAACAATAATGAAATTATTAATGACACAACACAACGTGTAAAAGCACAATACAGTAAAATTGTTAATCAAACAGGATCAGCTTTTACAATAAGTTCTGAACCAGCACCAAAATCAAATCTTGTACCAGATGAAATTTTAGAAGAATTGACACCAGAAGAAAAAGAATTTGAATTAGATATTGAAGAACATGATGTTCCAAAAGAACCGGTGAAATCTACTAAGGAAGGCAAAAAGTGACTTTAGCATTTGAACCTCATAAAATTGAAAGAGATAAGTTTTATCCTATCGGTAAGCACATCATTGTTAGTGATATGGAATTCAATGATAGGATAAGTAGTGGTGGTATTATTCTATTAAATGATAATAGAAAGAATTCTGGTATTCGTCCTAGATGGGGAAGGGTTTATGCACTAGGCCCTGACTACAATGATGATTTAGAAGTAGGACAGTGGATTCTGGTATCACATGGGCGTTGGACTCGCGGAATTGATGTAGAAGATGAAACGGGTAAGAAAACGTTGCGTAGAGTCGATGCAAATGATATACTCTTAGTTAGTGATGAGTATGTTGAAGATACAACCATCGGTGAAAAAACTGACGCATAAGGAAATTTAATGAATTGGTTAAAAAATAAATTAAGAAATTGGTTAAATAGTGATGAGTTGATTGAATTATCAGCAGTTAAAGCTAGTAGAAGTAGAGACAGTATACAATCTACGGGCATGAACTTTACAATTTATCAAGCAAATGGTGGTACAATTGTTGAGATTAATCAGTATGATCATAAGAATGATAGAAATGACCGTAGCCTACACATTATTACCAATGAACAAGACTTGGGTCAAGGTATTGCACATATTGTAACTTTTGAAATGTTAAGACGATGAAAAACTCACTTTGGGTAGAAAAATATAGACCTCAAGCAGTAGAAGACTATGTGTTTGTAGATGATAGACAAAGGCAACAGGTACATGGTTGGATTAGTGATGGTTCTATTCCGCATTTGTTATTAAGTGGTGATCCAGGTACAGGTAAGACTACATTAGCAAAAGTACTAATCAATGAACTTGATGTAGAAGAATATGATGTATTGGAAATCAATGCAAGTCGTGAAAATAGTGTTGATATAGTACGTGATAAAATTGTTGGCTTTGTACAAACAATGCCATTTGGTAAGTTTAAAGTTGTATTATTAGATGAGGCTGATTATCTAACACCAGCTGGTCAGGCAGCGTTACGTAATGATATGGAAGCATATCATATGACTGCAAGGTTTATTTTAACATGTAATTATCAACATAGAATTATCCCAGCACTTAAGAGCAGATGTCACGAGGTTCACATCAGTAAAACAGATAAAGATGAGTTTACTGCAAGAGCGGCAACTGTATTGGTTAGTGAGAACATTGACTTTGATTTAGATGTTTTGGATAGTTATGTAAGTGCAACGTATCCAGATTTGAGAAAATGTTTGAATCAATTACAGGTTAATAGTAGCACTGGGAAATTGATTGCCCCACAAGCAGTGGGCAATAGTGAAGATGAGTTACTATTGGCGACAACTACATTATTCAAACAAGGTAAGATCATTGAAGGTAGACAACAACTATTACAATATCTTAGTTTGTATCCTGGTAGAATCGAAGACCTCTATCGCTGGATGTACAATAATTTAGATTTGTGGGGCAATACAAATGAAAAACGTGATGCTAGTATCATTATCATTCGCAACGGGTTAGCAAATCTAAGCTTAGTTGGTATCCCAGAAATCTGTCTAGCAGCAACTATAGTGGAACTTACAACATGAGATACTTACTTATTACATATGTTAAAAAAGCAACAGGTCAAATTGATGAACAAGTTGGTGTCTCACGCAATTTGAAACCACGTGACTTGACAACTTGCAATATTATTTTAGACTTTAAAACTCAAAAAATTGAAAAAGCATTGATTGATGGTAAACAGGTTGATACAACTTGGGATATGATACAAGATTATTATAGTCAAGTATATCCTGCATTGATTGATGATTTGCGTAGGGATAACGGGTTACCTTCACTTGAACCAGTAGAAATCACAGAACCTCCCCTACAATAAAAAAGAGGGTTTATGAGCCCCTCTTTTTGTTCCCTTATTTGTACAATTTTAGTACATGTTCAATGATTTTATGTCTCTGAACATCTTTCAGTTCAAAGTTACATAATTGCAACCCTGGAATCACCCCCTTCCTCAATCGATTTTGTAAATCCATTAGCCCATTGTCGGCTGTTTTACGATCGGCTTGTTCAACGTCGCCAGTAATTACAATCTTACTGCCGATACCGATGCGGGTCATAATCATTTTGAGTTGACCAGGTGTGCAATTTTGTGCTTCATCAAGTATTACATAACTATGTTTAAAGTTTCTGCCTCGACAGAATGCTAGGGGTGCAATTTCCACTATCTGTTCTTCTAGCATGTGGGCAATTTCTTTTACTGTGTAATACTCACGTAGTACATCTAATAACGGTCTAGTCCAGGGTTCCATTTTTTGATTGATGTCTCCAGGTAGAAATCCGTGTTTCTCATCATCAACTCCCACTGCAGGTCTTGATAATATAATGCGATCTACTTTTCGATCTTTTAATGCCTTGATTGCAGCCAACATAGCAAGGTAAGTTTTACCTGTACCGGCAGGTCCACCAACCACAACAATATCAGTACTTTCGTCTAATAATGCTAGCATGTATTTTTCTTGGTTGACTGACTTCGGTATAAGTTGAACCGGTTTACTAACCGACTTTGGCTTACTTTGATTGAAGTTGATTGTTTTAGATTCATTCATGTAAAATGTTTGGGCATCTGATTTCTTATTGTGTGAGTATCGTGTGTCTTGTTCCTGATTGCGTAAAGCACTAGTTTTTCTTTTGCTCAAAGTTTTCTCCTTAAAAGAGCTAAGTTCTCATAAAACTCAAGTATATTTAAAGGCATTCAGATAATCAATAATGTGATGCTTATTGTGTACGAAAAAATGATAAATATTAGGCTGACCCCAGAAAAATCTTAAACTCATAATCATTTCAATATTGATAAATACTAATTATGAGTAATAATCCAGCCGACAAATTCTTTGACAACATTGATTACCCTAGTATTATTGACAATATTAAGGGAATATACACCAGCGATGGCTCAATGAGTACCTTGCTTGACTTTGAGCGTGTGCTTGATGAAGCAGATTTATATGCTTACAAATACTGGGAATTGGGTGAGTTAGTCAGCGGCCCAGAAATCAACAAATATACAGTTGCTTGCATGTTTATGTATCCTAGACGATTAATGCCTGATCCAAGGGGAGCAAAAAGATTATTATCAGTTGGTTGTAATATCAAGTTCAAAAAAACTATAATTGAAGTACCAATGGCAATCAAAAATGAAGGTGACTTTAAACCCGGTACACACTATCCTAAAATGGAAGAACGTGAGATTTGGTTAGTGCGTATTGAAATGCCAAAAGAATTGATGAATGATATACGTGAAGGATCAATTGACTTAGCAGGACAAACAATTGATTTTGACGAATTAGATGATGCGTACGATGATAATTTGGACCAAGAAAGCGTTAAAGATCAGGATGATGATAATAATGTTAATATGGCTCAACCAGGAATGGGTAGTATGCCACCCGGAGGCCCAATGTAATGAGACATCTTAAAGAAAGTTTAGATTACCATGATCTTGAAGGTCAAGTAGAACCAAAAATATCTGTAGACGAATACAGTGCAAAAGTAGGCAGTGATGCAGATATCGTAACACTTGCTTTTATTATCAAGGGAAAACAAGCAAGCAATGATTTAGTCAGTTGGTTTGAAAGAGGTTATAATTTTATTATTGATGCTGATGTGAGTGATGGTGAAATAAAGCCTGGAAAATATGTTGTATTTGTAGAAATGAAAAGAAGAACATCAGTACCTGAAAACATCGTAGAGATTGTAGAAGATTTAGAAACATTGACCGATTTAAATGTTAAAGATTGGACAGTAACAGTTAATGAACAAGACTATGATTGTGATGCAGAGCAGTTGAAGCAAGTAATCATACTAAGTCCACATGAATATCGCATAGAAAAAGAAACAGATTTAAATGAAATGCGTGAGTTATCCGGTGTAACTCCAACAAAAATATATGGCAAAAAAGATTCGTTACTAAAAGATTTTATATCAAAGGCAGGTTTGTAAGAATGGCAACAACATTATTAGCAAAAAAAGCAGACGGAGAAAATCCAATAGCTACTGATGACGATCACCATGCAGCATTAGCGAGTGATCC
>Ga0208739_1000179_pt1 | contig 21907 bp, 22 predicted proteins | sample CryBogCBE27Jul09_FD_184566 | JGI IMG/M metagenome (GOLD analysis project Ga0208739, IMG submission 184566) | Freshwater microbial communities from Crystal Bog, Wisconsin, USA - CBE27Jul09 (SPAdes) (version 2) | ecosystem: Environmental > Aquatic > Freshwater > Lake | place: Crystal Bog... | reverse complement strand
AATTACTTTTTCTTTCTTGGGTCTCCCTCTTGGTTTTTTTTCTTTAATTACTTTTTCTTTCTCGGGTCTCCCTCTTGGTTTTTTTTCTTTAATTACTTTTTCTTTCTTAGGTCTACCTTTTTTTTTCTTTGGTTCTTCAGGATGTATAAATTCAACCTCTTCATCAAATTCTTCATCATTCATTAATTTTTGTTTAGATGTTCCAAGGGGTAATAAATTTTGTAATTTAAAATTTATTTCTTCATCTTGTTCTTTTAATTTTTTATCAATTTTATTTCTTTGTTTTTCTTGTTTTATAATTAAATCACTTGCTTTTGCTGTACTAACATGATGAGTTATTTTTTCTACTATTTGTTTTTTTGTTAATTTATTAAAATCTATATTAGGATACATTTTTTTTAATATTTGCTGTAATTCTGCTTTTTTTCCATTCAAACCACCTTCAGATTTTGCCATTCCGTATTCTTGATTAGGATTAACATCATAACTTGCCAATGTATCTAAATAATGTAATGTTTCTAAATCTTTTTTAGACATTGTAGATTCAAGATGTTTATATACTTCATTTCTTAAATCATTTTTAGTATGTTTTCTTGATAATTTAAAATGTGGTTCTATTTTTTTTAATATATGATAAAATTCTTCTTTAGTTCCTGTTAACATGCCACCATAAACTCTTGGATGTCCTGCTCCCATTATTGCTCCCATTATTGCTTTTTTTAATAATTCTTTACCAACTGGAACAACTACATCATTAAACGCAAATTTTCCAACATCATAAAGTGTATTCCCCAATGCTTTACCAGCAGGTTTAATATATTTATCATAAACACCACCCCCAATTTCTCCTTCATCATCACTTGAAAATTCACCTTCACTTGATTCACTCATTAAATCACCACCTTCACATTCACTTTCAGTTTCACATTCACTATCAGAATATTCTGATGAACTATAATCACCTCCTTCTAATGGCATATTTTCACCTAACATGGCACCTCCTCTATTTAAAATTGGTCTATAAACAACACCAGAATATAACGGGTCAGGGTGTAAAGTATTACCATTAATACTACCATATCCTAATGGATGTTTTTGAAATGATGGACTACCGCCACCTTTTAAAAAATTAATAGGATGATTACCTCTTCTATCTCCTAAATTATAAGGTTCTTTTTGTGATGATACAAAAGCATTCATATCCATTTCTGGTCGTGTTTTAATAAAACTATCAGTAATATCTTTCAGTTCATTAATAATTTTTTGATTTGACAACATTGACATTTTTATATATATATATTATACATATAAAAAATAATTAAAAAAATAATTAAATAATAATTTTATATATTTTTATCTTAATAATTTACTTAATCTTGATTTAGACATGTGATGTTTTTTGTGATGTTTGCCTCCTTCTTCATCTTCTCCGCCCATTCCTAATGCTTTATGAATCATGTGATGAGGTTTCATATTTCTAAAAAATTTAGAAATTCCAGCGAATCCATGATGTAATTTTCCTCCAACTGTTCGTTTATATAATTCTTCATCAATAATATTATGATGTTCTTGTTGTTTAGCATCAAGAACCATTTGTCTATCAAGTACAGCAGTAAAAATGCTACTACTTCCTGTTTCACTTACGAAATAACCTGAATTTAAGCACATGATTATCCCCTCTGGTTGAATTGAAAATGGAAATTGATTTTCAAATGATGTAATTGTAATCTGCAAATTGAATTGACCAATTGAGCTATTACTTAATAAAGGATTTAAACTGAGATATTTAGAAGGGTTGATGGTAATCATGGAACCAATGGTCGGAATTGTAACGGCTACACCATTCTGTATAGCATTGGCTCTTCCACCAAAAGAATAGAATGATTGATGACTTCCAGAATCAACACTCATATTATACAGATTTTCTACTAAAGCTGATGATATTAACCCACTTTGATTGTTTAGAGTTATACTAACACTATTTAATTTAAGGAATGAGTCGCTATATGCCCAATTTTGCTGAGAAATTGGAACTCTCAGTGCGAAAACAAGTAAATTCGGAATTTGATTGAGTTGTATGTTTTGGAAGGTTACGCTTCCTGAACCACCAGCAGGAACAACGGGCGAAGATGACGCAGGACTGATATATCTACTATAATCTGAATAACCAGTAATTGAACGAGTAGAAACTTTAGAATATTGTAAATCTGAAAGAGTTAAAAAATTGAACATTAGTTTAGAATTAGTAAATCCTAGATTATTTGATGATGGATTACCTAAAGTAATATTAGTAATATAAGATGCTAAACCATTACCCGCATTATTTACATAAGAATTACCAGATGCCCAAATTTTTTTACAAGCATTATCTATATTCAGTGTCATTGCGATATTGTTCGTTCCTAATAAACCAGCCTTATTGAAGTCTTTATTGGCAAAAGGCGACAGTCCTAAAAATGGTTCAGTTAACCCTTTAAATGTTACGTAAATTATCCATGTATCAGTGGTAGCAGTTGAAATTAAACTTGAATCAGTATAAACACCCGCAATATAATGATTTACTGTAATAGTAGCAGGATAAGCACCATTTGGTATTCTAGAATTATCATAAGATGCTTCATTATAAGATGCCATAGGATTGGAATTAGTTAATATAGCATCGGAATATAAACCCCAGAATTCATTTACATAATCAGGAGAAGTAGAATTTATTTTATCAGAATTTTTACTATCTTCAAGTAATTTTAAAAAAGGTAATACATCTTGATAATTTGTTGATGATGTAGCATTATTTATAGTGACTTGAGCAGTTGTAAAAAGGGATTGAAGCGGATAACTATTTAAACTATCAGTTAATCCATATTGAAATGCTTGTTTAGTTGCTGGAACATTACCACAAGTAATAGTTAAATTTAAATCTGATTTTAATAAAACTCTAGCATCTGAAACAATCGCCTCCGATGGAATTTGTATATTCGCTGTTAGATTGGAATTAGACGCCGAATTAAAAGGGAACTGCTGATAAGTACTCTGAGATGCGGAATCAAATACACCAAACGTCATATCATTGGTTAAATCGTTTATACGGGAATCAACAATATTAATTGCTTTAATTTCGTGAGACATGTTATATATAATTAATATATATATTTTTTTTTTGAAAAATATTTAATTTATATATTTAATTTATATTCTTTAGATTAGAAAATTTAGACTTTTTAAAAAATCCTATTTTAACAGAAAGGGCAGAACCACTATTTAAATATATAGGGCTCATATAACCGAATGTACTTCTATAATAAAATTTTAAATCTAAATTATAAAGTGGATTGTGTCCGTCTAATTCAAAAATTTTATATTGTGCTGTTGGATTATATACAATATTTCTTGTATATATTGAATCATTAACAGAATATTCTAATAATATAGATTGTGTTTGACTATTATAATTTGATGGTTCAAGAATACCACTATAATATAATGCTGGTGAGAAAGTTTGACTTCTCATTATTGGTATTGTTTGTGTTGTAATTACTAAAGATGTAATTTGAGACCATAAATTTATACTTTGTAATTCTTGAGTAAATATTAAAACATTATTATTAATTATTGATGTAGTATTATTTATTAATAATTGTTCATATGCTTGATTATTTAATTTTACAGTTAAGGATGGTAAAAAAGAATATAAATGTAATAAAGCACCATTGAAATATATATTTATTGGTGTTATTGCCACATCTTGATTATATAAAGCATTATCACATGTAATAGAAAATAATTGTGTTTCTGGATTATATTTTATAAATGGTTGTTGATTATTTGGTAATATTGGAAATGCTATTTGTAATTGATTATAAGCAGATTCAAAAGCATTATTAACAAGACTACAAAAATAATTATATGAATATACAGAATAATAATTTGAATCATTTTCTTGATATCCATTAGGATATTGATTTGGTGCTAATGGTATTGTTGCGGTTTTATTTTGAGGACTATAAATAACTGATTGGTATATTTCAGTTCCGTTATATTCTAAAACTAAATCGTATATTGTTAAATTTATATTTCCTTGACTTGGAACTATAGGAACTTCAATCACTGGTGTATTTGTATTTTGAATATTGAATTGAACTATAGCACCGTAATACTTATCAGGATTGTATAACCATGGGATTGTACGAGTTTCATTATATTCAGCAGGGGTTGTAGATATATTATAATTTGAATTAATATTATTGACTAAAACATCTACATAAAAAACATCTGGGGATTCTTCTAACATTATATATATATAATTATATATTATATTTTTATTTTTATTATTATATAATATATTTTTATTTTAATAAAAATATATTTAAAGAAAAGATATGCAAAAAGAATATTATGAAACTAATAAAGATAAAATTAAAGAAAATAATAAAAAAATGATATATTGTAATTGTTGTAAAAAAGAAGTAGGTAAAAATAATATTTTAAAACATTATAAAACACAAATACATATAACTAATAGTAAAATTAATATCTAAGTCTTGATATTTAATAATATATTTATCTAGATTTAGATAAATCTATATAATTTACTGGAAATATCTACTAAGTAGATATATAATAGATATGTATATGTAAATATTTATAAATATTTACTGTTAAATATATAAATTTATCTACTTAGTAGATATTCTATAGTAAATATCTAATTATTTATCTAGAAATATCTAGAATAGATAAATTCGCCCCTTATTTTTAAAATTTATTGTTAAATATAACCAATTTTACGCCAATAATTAATACTCTCTTGTATAATATTAACTGGGACTGGTTTCTTTTTTTTAAGTTTTTCAAGTTTTAATAACATCTTAAGACAAAAAGTCACTATATCTTAAAACATTATACACGTGTATACTTTTTCGTTTTATATACATATATTATAAGGAAATTAAAAATATTTTTTATAAATACAATATATATAATGTTAAATTTTCCATGCAATCAGTGTTGTGTTTATCAATATTATGAATTCAAACATATTATAGATGAACAAGAAAAGAAATTAAATAAAGTAGTTTTATTAAATTGCTGTATTGTATTAGTTTTTAGTCTTATCAGAGTCATCATCTAAACCCGCCTCAATTTCTTTTTCTTCTAATTCTAGTTCTGCTTTTATATCACGATGTACTTTTATTAATCCATAACATAAATTTACTTCATCACATTTACTTTTTAGACAATATCTAACGACTAAACCAAATGAACCACATACTAATGTAGAAATAGTTACAAAAAAAATTCCATCGAAAGTATTAATCCAAGAATCACTCATATAATATAGATTTACATTTTATTATTTTATAGTCTGAAAAGTCACGGGATGTTTTGGATATTAATATTATATATAATTTAAAAAACTAATTTGTCCTAGTAAGATTTATGTTTAAAAGGTTGTAAGTTTTTAAAACCTTTTATTATTTGTTTTTGTTCTATTTTATTTCTCAAATCTTTTTTATCTATTTCATTTACCAATAATGGCGTAGACTCGGATATTTTAATCGTAGGGCGATATACAGGATACTCTCTATTACCAATGTCGACCCATTTTTCATCCATCCATCTTTTTAATTTACGTTCTGAGCCGTCATCTTTATAAGTTCCACCCAAACGTTTATACAATTTTTGAATGTACATACTTTTATACGCTGAATTATGTTTATAGATTTTATCAGCATATCGCTTAACATATTCATATAAATCTTTATTTATTGGTATTGGCATGTATAATATTACATTATAAAAAAATAAATATATGATATAATATTATATAATATATTATGAAAAAAACTTTATTTCACACAATAACGATTAAAGTACCAAGTAATCAGTTATTTATTGGTAAAAATGGTTCAGTTTCTATAGTACAATCATTAACAAAAAATAATGCAATAACAAAGCGTTTAGGCATTCCATCAATCACATTACAAAAAGATGAACATATTTTACATCCTGAAATAATAGAAGACGGCGACGTAGAAGATTATAATGATGTTAAAGTAAGACAAAAGAAATTAAAAATGATTAAAAAAAGATTAGAAGAATTACCAAAAAAGAAATTAATAACTAAAGAAAAATTAAAATATGCACTGTCTCAATTACCAAAAAAAGCAAAACAAGAAGAAATTGAAAGCGAAATTGAAAGTGAAATAGAAGAAGAAAATGAAAATGAAGATTATTATTTAGAAGATTATTTAGAAATTAAAGAACCAGCTGAAACAGACAATAGTATACATAATCAGATAATGGCGATTATATATAATGAAATGTTTAATATAGTTAATAATATGTACACTGTTAAAGAAATGGAAAAATTTCAAAATGAACTTAATATAACATATAATACATATGAATATATTAAAAACTGGTTTGATAAAAAATCAAATTCACATGTTACTATAGATTATTCTGATTTTGTAAAATTATTAATATATCCTCTTTTATTAAAACAAAATATAAAAGTTGATAAAGTTAAACTAATGTTATTTTCAAATAATATAGCAAATGATGCAATGTTTAGAAATTATTTTTTAAAAAATAATGAATTAAATAAATATACTATAATGAAGACTTTTATAAGTAAAAAAAACCCCGAAATTATTAAAAAATTATCAAAAAATAAAGAATTTGAAAATTTATTTGAAGATTTACAAAATACTGCAGATGTTAGAGGACATACTGGTTTTCAAAATCCTTCATATAAAGCAAAATCTAAAATATTACAATTTTTAAATAATCGTAAGATAAAAAATAAAAAATAATCTATATTATTCTTTATAAGTAAAAAATATATTTTTAAAAATGGAAAGTTAATACGCCTAACATATTCCTCATTATATATTAGCAAGAAGTCACGGGATGTTTTGGGTATTAAATATTATATAAAATAAAAATCCGAAAAGTCCTAGTAAGTTTTTCTATAAAAAGACAATATGTAAAGTAAATCTATTTTGGGTTTTATTAAAGTATAACAGACTAATAACTAATTAAAAAAAGAAATTCTTACAATGTTTCTTTTTATATGCTTTAGAACCTTTCGCAACTTCAACATTATTTTTTTTAATTTCTGGTTCTGGTTCTTTAATTTGCATAACGCCAGCATCTAGTGGATTTTCTCCAAAATGATAATCATTGTTTTCTTCTTCTTTTGGTTTTGGTTTTTCGTAGAATTGTTCAAAAATTAACTGACTTGGTTTTTGAACTAAATCAAATTTATCTTTAATTTGGTTCTTTTCTTTTTTATAATAAATTATTTCTTCAATATGATGTAATCTAGTAAAAGTATAAATTTTATTTTCTTCAATACGCTGTCCATTATAACTTATTTTAAAAGTTAATTTATAATTTTTTAAGATTGTATTAATATATTTTTCTTTTACTGATGTATAATTAAATGCTTTTTTACCCGTATGAAATACTATTTGATTTTCTTTTTTGAAAATATTTTTATTTTTAAGTTTTTCAGTAAATTGTTGATAGGTAAAAACTACATCATCGTACACGTCTTCAATTCCGACATCTTTAAAAAATTCTTTAATTAAAAATACTTGTTTTCTTTTATTTTCTGTAAAATTATCATCAATATCTTTAATATTATCTTCATCAATTAAATAACTAAAATTTTTAATTGACGATGGACAATTATAATAACATTTGATAAGTTCTTCAGTCAACGGGTTATTAATTTCAAATTTTAATCCTATTTGTTTTTCCAATACGCTTTTATTAATTTTAAAATGCTCTTCTACATCTTCTTCTTGTTTATTTTGTTTCTTTAGTAATTCTCCTAATTCTGATGTGTTTATGATATCGGCACTTATTAACTTATCCTTTTTACTTTGTAATGTTTTTTCAAATTCTTTACGTTCTTTGTTTTGTTCTTTATTGTGTATTATTTGTTCAAAAATTGCTAATCCTATAACTTCATAATATTCTGAATGTTGAATTTTATAACCTTTTTCAGTTGCTAATTTATATAAATATTCTAAAAATAAAGGTTCGATTTTATTTAATTTTTCTACATCATTAAATATAGAATTAATATCAAATAGACTTAAATCTAAATCTATTTTACTCTTACCATCTTTATAAATGACTTTTAATTTTCTTGTTTCTACCATTGATTTTTTAACTTCATCAAAAGTAAAAAAACATTTTAATTTGCCGTTTATTCCATCATTTAAAACTGTTATTTTATTTTCTATTGGGTTTCTGATTCTTGCTAACATTTGTAAAAAATCTCTTTGACAACATGACCCGCAACTAATAACACTAAAAATTTTATAAAAATGATTTTCAATATTAAAACTTACCCCAGCGGTTATAGTAGGACTATAAATAACGACGTCTTTTTTAATCCATTCAGTATCAACATTTTTTAAATCTTTTCTATTAGTATTATCAGAACCCGTATAAATTCCAATTTTTAAATCTGGAAATTTATTTTTTATCCATTTATAATAATGTTCTGCTTTTTGACTTGTCATGCTTGCTATTGCTATTTTTTTATTTGATGATAATAAATCATATATTTCATCTTCAAATTCATTTAATTCATCAGTAAAATATAAAGTTTTATCATTTCTTTTATTAAGATTTTCAATATTTAAACATCTTTCAAAATGATTTAAAAAATGATAACTTCTATTTTCCAAATCACCATCTAAACTAATAATATTAGTACATTTTTTCAATAATTGTTCTAAATATTCAAAAGTTCGTCGTGCTTTTCCTGAAAATGTAGATTCACTATTAAATTGATTCAATAAGCTTTCTATTTCATCTAACATTATCAAATCATATTGATGAACAATTTTATAAAATTCTCCGTTTATTTCTTCATCCTCTTCTATATCTTCTAATTTTAATAAACTTTCTAACTGTATAATTAATCTATCAGAATCTAATTTATTATTTCTATAATCTTCAAAATTTAAATCTTTAAAGTTTTTTATAATATCATCGGATAAAGTTTTTCTAAATGATAACCATAATATTTTTTTAGGTTGATATTTTTCAATTACTCTATGAATTAATTGTGTCTTTGATGAACCATAAGGTGATTTAATATTAATAGATTTGTATTTATTATTTATCAATAAATCATCAAAATATTTAACTAAATCATCATCAATTTCTAATTTTTTATTTTTATCTTCAATAGTTAAATATTTTTTATCAATTTTAATTAAATTAATTCTTTCTTTTTCTTTTTCTTCATTTTTATTTTTAACAATATAACTATAATATTTAATATTACATTGTTTGACCCAATACCACAAAGACTTGATAGTATAAGTATTTTTTTTGAAACTTGCCCATTTATTTATAACGTATTGCTCATCCTCGAATTTTGGACTCCTTTTAGTTATTTCTATATATTTTTCAACTGTTGAACCAATATTAAATAAAAATTTGCCAAGATGAATCCAATTTAAATAATTATTTATCCATTCTACAGTCAAACCAGCTAATAATAAATCTAAATCTTCAATATTTGATGGTGTTATTGTTTCATGTACTTGTACATTTTCTTTTTTTACTTTTTCTTTTTTTACTTTTTCTATTTTTTCTATAGTTAAAAACTTATTTATATTTTTTGAGTTTGTTTTATCAACATAATGAACAACAAAATCTTTAATTTTTCCATTTACAATTTTATGTGGTTCTTTTCTTTTCCCGTTACTCATTCCCGATTGATTAGGTAATCTAAACCATATAGTATTATACACTGATTCATCAATTTCAATATTATATTTTTTAAATTCATTAACAAAATATTTAAGATTTGGTAATGTTGCATAATATCTTGGTATAGTTACATGATAAGAATCAATTTTAACTTTAGTTTTTTTATCAATTTTTTTATCATTAATTGTATATTTTATTTCTCTTTTTTTAAGTTCTAAACCTAAATTTTTAAAAATTTCTAATATACAATCTAATACAGTTTCAATTTTTAAATCTACTTGTTCAATATCAAAAAATATTTTAGTTACTGAGTCGGCGTTTCCGTGTAAATCATTATTATATACTCGTTCATTATAATATCCGTCAGTTTCAAGTAATTTACATATTTCATCTATAGTTAGTGTCCTTCTGAATTCGTCAAATTTAGTCAATGGTGCTTTTGCATAATTTTCAATTCTATATATTTGATATTCCATATTATATATAATATATAATTAGATTTTATTTTTAAATAGTTTTAATTAAAATTATTTTTAATTAAAAATTAAATATTCTATATGTTTTTTTATTTATAAAATTATTCATCTAAAAGTAATATAGCCATCGCTGAATAATTATGTAAATCTATTAAAGTATCCCTGATGCCTTCATCATTAATCAAATTTACGCCATTTTTTGTTATACTCATTGAACGTTTTAATTTATCTTCAATTCTCATTAATACACCTATTACACCATATTGAGCAAAAGCATCACCATAATCAATATTCTTTTTTTTAAATAGTTCAAAACCTTCATCTTGAACAGTTTTCATTTGTTCAAGTCTTTTTCGTTGTATTTCAACTGCTTCTACTATTTTGACTAATTCCATTATTATATATAATATATAATATATAATAATTTTTTAAATAAAAATATTTCTATATGTTTTTAAAAATATAAATTCTGTAATGTTGGATGTAATTCATCTTCTTTAATTTCAATAACTTCAACAGGTTCTACAAGAATTCTTTTATTTTCTCTAATTCTTTTTTGTTCAACCTTCTTTTTTAACATCTCTTTATATTTTTCTGGTTGTTCTTCTTTAATTTTATTATAATATGTTTTATTATTTTTCTTAGCATTTTCTGGATGTTCCTTTATCCATTTTTTAGAACATTCATTTGTTCTTTGTTTTATCTTTAAGTATTTTTCATATCCTTTTTGAATTTCATCAATATTAATATTCATTCTATATATAATATAATATAGATATTTTTTTAAATACTTTTTTTTAAATTAAAATTAAATTTATATTCCTCCAAAACCGTTGCCATTAAATAGAATATATGATACATTATAGACAGTAATCGATGCCCCTGTGGTATTAACTAATTGGATAACTAAATTAGTTGTCGCCCCTGCTGTTATTTGTACATTAGAAACAAATACCCCAGATGCGAAACTTCCAGTAGCATTTATAGATGCTATAGCACTTGTTGTAGCACTAGAACCAAAAGGGATACTACTTAGCGTAATATCTGCAGTCCCACCATTTGCAGGAACAGAAACACTATTATTTTGAGATACTCCAAAATATACATTAGTGATATTAGTAGTTGTTAAAGAAGGTGATGTAATATTTCCACCAGATGCGATATTAATATTATTACAATCTAATTGTCCAAAAAATGAGAGGTTATTTTGTGATGGTGCTGTTAAAGAAACCTGAGAGCCAGAACTACCAAGAAGAAGAGTATTTGTATTTACTTCTTGAACTTGTAAAACATTTTGTGTAGGACAAGATAAGGTGACGGCGGATGAAGGAGTTTCTAAAACAACACCACCACCTGATTGAGTAATTAAATAAATATTAGAGCCCGCTGCCTGAACTGATGGATTTCCTACAACATTAGGACCAGTTAAATAAACAGAATTAGTTATTATATTGCTTGTATTTATTTGACCATTACTAACTGTTGTAGATTTTGGAACATATCCAGAAGCATTAGAATCAATAGCATTATTAATTGTTAAACTGTTTAAAGTTAAATCTTGATTGAAAATAGTTTTATCACTCATATTATATATATAATATATATATATAAAAATTTTATATAATAAATTAAATTTTTTATATATTTTTTTCTTTAAAAAAATTTATATGTGTTTTTATATAATTTTAAATTTATTTTATTGATAGCATATAAAATAATTAACTGCTACAAAAGGAGGAGTTATATTAACACCACTTAAATTACTTATTGGGTCTATTGATTGAATATTATCACCATAGGAATTTATCCCTATATTTGTATATGCTGGATTAGTATAATATAATGACCCTTCATCAGAATATAAATATTGTTGAACACCTACTGGCGTTATTGTTGATGGTGCGGATATATTCATTGTAATAGTGTGGTCATGCCCCCCATCTATGACAGAATGACTATGTGGCGGTACATATTCAAGAATCATAGAAGGGGTTAATTCAGTACCACCACCGCCCCATTTACTTTGATAAACATAATTATTTGTTGCTCCTGATTGTCCTGCTCCTGATTGATAATTACTTTGTGCTAAATTTGATGGAACACCTGAACCATTACCACCAAGTGGAAAAGCATTTTGAAAATTAGGTAAATTAAAAAGAGTACCACTACCACCATAATAATAACCAATAACAGAAAATAAAGATGAATATGTTGTCGTACTTATTGCTTGTCCATGACAAATTAAATAATTAACTGGTGCTACTGATGAAACTGATATTTTTATTTCTCCTACTTGTCTTACTTCAACTGGAAAAACTCCTTGACCACTATATGAAATTCTTGGTTGTGAGAAAAAAGTAGAAACTCCATTTATTGTTGGAACTGTTAAAACAGGAACAGATAAAAAACTGAATGGATTACTTAATGTAATATTTCCACCACTTGAAGATGTTAAAGAACCAGTAAAATTTGGATTATTTACAGGCAGAAAATTAGTTATAGCAGAAGCAAAATAATTTTTTACATATGTTAAATTTGCTATTAAAGAACCGTTTGTTTCACTTACTGATTGGTCTTGTGCCGTTGTATTATTAAAAAATTCTTGTTCTTTTACTCTTTGATTAATTCCAGTATTATAACTCATTATATATATAATATATAAATATATTATATTTTTTTTATATATTTATATTATATATTATGGCATCAAAAACAATATTTGACACGGATTTTCAATTTAATAATTTAAATTTATCTAAAATAATTTTCAGCGACAATTCACAACAAACCACCGCTTATTTAGGTAATTCACCAGAACCAAGACAAACAATTTATCCAATTACAACCTCTACTATTTTATATTGTAATAATGGATTAACCGCCGTTACTACTTCAGATTTTCAAATTGTTAATTTATATACTGTTTTTGTAGGTTCATTATATTTTCAAAATCCAAATAATGAAAATATAAATTCAACAGAAATTGTTTTTAGTAATACATATTCTGGAACTTTAGAAATTACTTTATTAAATGATGTTGCATTACATCCTATTATATCATCTTCTTCATTTGCGTATTTTATACAAAATTCGACAGGCGTTTTAACATATGGAACTTTACAACTTAATAAATCAGGTTCTTTAGTAGCATATTTTGATAATGTGAATATAATACAACTACAAACATATACATTAAATTTTTTTACTTTTCAATATGCTTAAAATAAAAAGTTAACGTGCCTAATATATTCCTCATTGTATTGTATCAAGAAGTCACGGGATGTTTTGGGTTTTTATATTATATAATAAAAAAATCCAATTTGTCCTAGTAAGTTTTTCTATTAAAAGACAATATGTAAATCAAATCTATTTTCGGTTTTTATATATTTATATATCATTATATCTTTTAATATCTTATTTTTTTTTACCTAAATCCTTGACAAATTTTATTTCTTTTTCTGCTATTAAAACCATTGGATAAGTTTTACAAATTGTAATTGCTCTTCCTTGAATATCGCCCAATGCTTCTATTTCTGCTTTATTAAGTCCCAAATATTGGTTTAAGAGGTATTGTCTTGTTCTACCGCCTAGTGTAGCATTAAAGAACGTAATACTATGAGTCTCATTAAGGATAGATTTAGTTTGTAATCCATTACAAGCAATATGTGATAAATAAATTACTGAATTTTTACAATGTCTTCCTGTATTTAACATTTTACCTAATAAATCCCTCAATTTTAAAACCATCTTTTTATCAGTAATACAATCTGTATCATCCCAAATAACCAATGAGTCCCGAAAGTCTTCAGCATCTAAATCAGTTTCTAAAAATTCATCATCTAATTTTATTCTTTTAATTCCTTTTATTTGGTCAATACTTGAATCATTATCTAAATATGATAATAAATATATTGGATTTTTAGGAAACATTTTTTTATATTCATTTCCAAGTTGAGAAGCAAAAAACGACTTACCAGAACCAGATGCACCAACAATATACGCAATAAAACGTTCTTTATTTTCATCAGGTATAAATTGAAATTTACCTTGATTAGGTTTTAAAATGATTTCTTTATAATTATTTGTAGATGAACTATTTTCATCTAATGATACTATTTTATCTTTTTTCTTACCATCTATTTTTATTTTAGCAATTGGTATTCCGTCATTTTCAAAATTAAAAGATGCCATATTCTTATTCTATATTATATATAGAGAATAAAAAAATAATGAAAAAAATATATACATTTAGATATTAATTTATATACTATTTTTAATTTTATCTTTTACTTTTTTATCAAATGTTAAAAGATGTTTTTTTACACCAGAAGCAATATATTTATCTTCGTTTATTAATCCTTCATCCTTCTTTTTAAAATTATTTATAATTTGTAATTCCATTTGTTTTGAAACATTTTTAATAGAATTGTCATATCCATATTGTCGTTTTAATTTCCTTTTAAGATTAGGCATTTTATATATATAATATACAAATATATTATTTTTTAAAATTATATTTATTTATATAATTTACATCAAAAGATACTCATTTGAAAAAGTTGAAATCATACCAAATTTTAATAATGAACAATCTAAATTACCTACAGCACTAGCAGAATTAGAAGAAAGAGAAACAAATAAAACTTGTTGATTTGGTTGATAGTCTCCTTTAGGATTTTGATAAGTTGAAGCAATTAATGGACTATAAGAATAATTACCCCATACATTAGCAGAATTAAAACTTAAATTTTGTAAATTTCCAAAACATTGAACAAAACTATTAGCACTCGGTAAAACAGACGGAACAATAGTATATGATGAATGATACCACGGACGATAATCGTTAGTACCTGTCGGTTTAGTATAAATTGTGATGTACGGCATGTCTCCTAAATTAACACAATTTGAAAACATTTCATAATATACACCTTTTAAATCTGCTACTGTCATATTTGGTTGAGGTGGAAAATATAAATTAAATTTTGAACCAGTATTTACATTTTTCATGTACCAACCAAAAACCCCATATGTATTTTGATATGTTGAATTTGTTGATGGAATTATTGTAGAATCAGCATAAATAGCAGGACTTGAAAAAGTTAATTGAGGTACAACAACTTGAGCAAGATGAGAATTAATATTATTAATGGCGGTTGTATTACTTGCGATATTTGAGGTATTAGTTGCGATATTTGAGGTATTAGTTGCGATATTTGAGGTATTAGTTGATATTTTTGTATTTGTTGAAACACCATTAAATAATAAATCGGTTGATGTTATTTGAGAATTATTACTATCTTTATCTGTTATTTGATTATATGGATAATCTCCATTTTGTAATGTAATATTAGCATGTGTAGTATCACAATTTAATAAAATTTGAGCAGGTTGTTGTCTATTTACATAACTATTTGTTAAATCTCTTATTGTAAAAGAATTAGATGATAAAGAATTAGAAGCACCGATACTATTATTAACAATATTAAAATCTTTTGATGTTTCAAGACCATTTAAACCCATTGTCAATAATCTTTGAGGGGCAGTTGTTGAATTAGCAGTATAAAAAGAATAACCACCTACCTTATCAGCACTGGCATTTAAAAAATTAGTTATTAATGTATCATCACCAGCAATTCCTAAATGTTGATACATACCTTGACTTAAACCTGTACTTGATTGAGGAAAACCAACAAGAGCAGGGGTATTGTTTAAATTACCAGCGAGTACACCTTGTGCATTCAATTCACCATTTGAAGATAAAGTTTGAACAGACATTTATATAATATTAAACTATATAAAAATTTTTAGAAATTATAATAAATATTACCTTATTCACTTTTTATAAAATATTAAATTCTATATTATATATTATTTAAAAATGGGTTCAATTTACACACATATAAAAATTAATACTTATAAATGGTGGGGTATAATTCAAACCTGTTATATTACTTATATTATCTATTTCTTGAACATCTCGCCCTCCTGAATTCATACTAATATTTGTAAATGCTGTATCAGAATAATGAGACCCGTCTTGATTAGCACTTTTTACATAATGTGTCAATCCTGTTGTAGCATATGGTTGAAATTCATAACCTATAATATGATAATGTGGTTGATTATTCATTGTATGAGTATGCGGAGGCATTACATCAATAATTGGAAAAGTTGAAATATTACCAAATTTTAAATAATTATTTGTAGCACCTAAAAAACCATTTCCACTAAACAAATTTGAAACTGGTGAATTATTAATTGTATTATTAGCACCTAAAATAAAATATTGATTGATATTAGGTAAAGCAAAATTAAAACCTGAACCACCATAATTATATCCTATTATATTAAATAATTCTGGATAATCTGACGTTGGTATTAAATCTCCATTACATAATTTATAATTAGATGGTGGAATTAATAATGATGTTGTTATTATAGAACCTATTACACGATTATTTTTTTGTAATAAAATATTATATTGATTTTGTAAATTATTTATTTCATTTTGTAAAATTGTTAATTGGTTCATTTGAGATGTTAAACTAATATTATTTACTTCTTGTTGAACTGTTTGAAATTCTGTATCAACATATTCAATACTTGAAATATTATCACCTGATAAATTCCCTTCTACATTACTATTACTATATAAAATATTACTTAAAATATTTTGATGAATACCTGTTTTATATGACATATATAATATTATATTATAAAAAATTTATGTATTAATATATACGAAAACAGAAAAAAAAGGTGGTGTGTAATTGACTCCCGAAATACCAGAAATTGGGTCAATTTGTTGTATATTTGTCCCTACATTATTAATAGAAACATTGGCATCTGCTGAACCTGAATTTGTTGTTTGTCCTGCTGTAAATTGGTCATTAATAAATGTAGTAGTAGAAGGGGCATAGCCACCGTAAGCGATATCGCCGATACTGTGACTATGTCCTGGGTCATTGATATTATGATAATGTTGTGGTACATATTGTTGAATACAAAAATTAGGAAGAACTGAACCTGGATAAGTCCAACTATTACCACTAATATAATAATTATTTAATGCTCCAGTAGTTCCATTACCTGATATTAAATTTGATGCGGGTACATTATTTAATGAACCGTTAGCACCTAATAAAAATTTACTTCTTAAATCTGGTACATTAAAATTCGTTCCACTTCCTCCATATGCGTATCCAATAACATTAAATAAATTTTGATAAGATGAAACTAAATAAGACGAACCATCACAATATAATGAATTATTCGGAGGGGTAGAACTTAAAGACATTATAAAACTTCCTGTTATTCTTACAATAGAATTTGTTAATGTATTTATTTCAGTTTGTAAAGTATTTATTTCATTTTGTAAAGTTGTTAATGTTGAATTAATTGTCGCTATTTCATTATTTATAGTTGTAATTTCATTATTTATTGTTGTCGTTTGTGAATTCACATAATTAATAGATGATAAACTATTTAAAACATTTATATCTACTTCTACAGTCGTATTATTAGAAAATGTATTATTTAAAACTCGCTGAGAACATCCAGATGAAAAACTCATTTTATATATAATATAAATATATATAAAATAAAATAAAAATATCAAAAAATTAGACTCCTATTAAATGTGAGGGGTTTAATCTATTTAATATATTCGGCGAATGTTCCTTTAATAAATTAACCCCTTCTCTTGGTATTGTTATTACTCTATCATTATTTCTTGTTAATAATGAAACTACATCTGCACTACTTCTAATATTATATTCATTTGGTAATGATTGTTCTCTTAAATTAGCACCATTTAAATTAATTATTTCATATATTTTATTACCATAATCTTTACCCATTTCACGGGTTATAATCGCTGATTGAGAATGACCAATTAAAGAAATTTGATAATATGGATATTCATTAATTACTTTTTCAACTGTTTCTTTAGCATGTCTAAAACGTCTTGTTTGTCTATAATTTCCCATTACATATTGATAATTATTTAACCAATCCAACGCCTTATAAGTTCCGACAAAATTAATAATAATTCTTTTTTCCTTTTCATTTACATATACTTGTATTTCATGAGATGATAAATTAGTATTTAAAATATAATCATCTCCTATATTATGTATTTCTTCTCCTTCTGTTTTTTTATAACCATTATTTATAGAATTATAAATTATACTAACTGGCAAAGAACCGCCCATTTCGCCATATTCAATAATCAATATAACACCATTACTAAGTTTTTTAGAAATATAATGAGAATATTTTTTTGGTTCATATTGTCTAAATCTATAATATTTTTTTGTTTCATCTATTTTTTTAAATTGAAAATGTTTTTTAATATATTGAATTGCTTGTTTTTGTGTAAAATATTTTTTAGGAATTAAAACAGATTGAACATTTGAATGTCCTGAACCAATATCAAACCAATCATTATTTTCTTCTTCATTTGGTTCAATAATTTTTATTTTATGTTGTAATTTCTTTTTAGGTTCAATATAATCTAAACCAAAATTTAATTTAAAATCATCTAAATTGTTTAAATCTTCTTCATATTTTCTATTATAATTAGGTTCAAGAAACTTACTATTTTTCTTTTTTTCTTTTTTAGTATATGTCTTCCTTGTAGATTTATCAAATTTATATAAGATTAATTCTTTTAATTCTTTTATTGTTAATTGATTCATTATATAATATATATTTATATTTTTTTTATTTATTATCTATTTTTTATTTATTATCAATCTTGACGTATTGATTAGATATAACATTTGAAGAAGTCCCCATATTATTAGCAGTTTCTTTTAAAATTTCCATTGGTTTTTGAAATTTATCTGTTAAATAAATATTACGAAGCATAGAAACAGATATTTTTTTATCAAAAATTCTATTTAAAATTCTTGTAATACTGTTACCTTGTTTTAATTCTTCACCGTTATAATCTACGAGTAAAAAGAAATTCTTTTCTTTTCTTAAAGGGTGTAATTTTAAATATTGTAATAATATATTTTGTAATAATTCATTTACATTAATTTCTTGTAATTGATATGTACCCTTGGTCTTATAGTTATAAAATAAAAATTTACAATTAACAGGTAAATAATAATTAAAATTTTTATAATCTTCCGTCAAATCTTTAGATGATTTTATTACACGCATCAATTGATAGTCTTTTAGTCTCCTGGGTTCATTTACAACATATAAACTTAAAACGACAAAATCTAATATATCATCCCATTCTTTCTCATTTACTTTTTTTAATTTTAATAATGGTTCAACTTTTTTATAATATTCATCAAATGTTTCTTTTACTTTATCTTGACTAATCCAATTTTCCGCCTGTACATCAGATTTAGTATTATTTACTTTTAATTCTTTATTCAATTCCATCATCTTTTCATAATAAATTTTAAATTCTTTATCAAAACCTTTTAAACCTTTGATTGTTGATACAATACTTATTAAATATGTTCTTTGTGAATTTGGTTTTAAATGATTTATTTTACTCATTATATTTTCTGTTTTCTTTAAAAAGTTGTAATTTTTAATTTCATTTCCATCATTTAATCTTGAAACATTTTTTGAATATATGCTTTTTGATGTATCACTAATTTGTCTTTTACTCATTATATATATATATATAATATATTTAGATATTTATTTTATATAAAAATATATATTTTATATATTTTAATTTAACTTGTATAATATACACTTAGTAAATCATAATTATCATTAAATTTTTTTACTTTTCTTTTCATTATATTATGAAATTCTTTGTTAGTATGATAACCGTTTTGAAATGTATAAATTTTTAAAATTACAAAACGCCCGCATGTGCTTATATTATCGTCCCATTGTTGATAATCGTATTTATTATTTGAATATTTAACAGGTTTTAATAAATTATATAAATAATCAATACTTTCTCCATATAATTTTCTTTTTTCTTTTGAAATAAATTTTAATTCATCTTCTTCTTTTAATCCGTAACTATCAAAAAATTCAAAATAATTCTTATAACGTGTTAAACAAGTCCAATGTCCTATATTTACATCATTTTTTATATCATCAGTGAAAAATACAACAATATAATCTTTTTCTTTTGGTAATAATTCATATATATTATTATATTGTCGTAAATCTTGAAATTTAATTATTCGCAAATCTTGTCCTAATATATTTTTTAAATCATCAGAACTTACCATGTAATTTGTCATAATATATATATTATTAGTATATAAATTAAAAAATTAAAACCTAAAAACTTATTTACTTTACATATTAGCTTTAAATAGAAAAACTTACTAGGACTTTTCGGATTTTTATTTTATATAATATTTAATACCCAAAACATCCCGTGACTTCTTGATACAATATAATGAGGAATATATTAGGCGTATTAACTTTCGATTTTTTAAAAATAAATATTTCATTAAATATATTATAAGGAAATAAAAATATATAGATTAATTTAATTCTATATTAAGTTTAATAAGAAAAAATAATATCTAATTCTATTATATACAATGTTTATTACTGATTTGAAATTAGGTCAAAAATATGAAAAAAAACTTTTAGAAATGTTACCGTATGATTCTTTCACTCATCAGTGCGGATATTGTAAAGAATATGATTTTACAATTACTAAAGATGGTATTGTAACTAAATATGAAGTAAAATCTGATAGACGAGCAATAAATACGAATAATATTGCTATTGAATATATGTGTAATGATAAACCATCGGGAATTACATCAACACAGGCAGATATTTACGCATATTTTATAATAAAATCATCAGAATTATTTGATTTATATTTAATACCAACTAAAGATTTAAGACAAATGTTAAATGATAAAAAATATAATCGACAAGTCAACGGGGGCGATGGTTGGCGTTCAAAAATGTATTTAATTTCATTAAATCAAATACAGCAATATTTATATAAACAATAATTTTAAAAAAAAAATATATTCTTATTATAATATGAAAATAATAAGAATAGAACAATCACCTATTAAACATAAACGATTAAGAGCATATTTAGAAGATGGTTCATTTGTAGATTTTGGATTAAAAAATGATGACGGTTCATACGGTTCAACTTATATTGACCATAAAGACATTAAGAAGCGTCTTAATTATTGGATGAGACATTATGAAAATAAAACTGAAAGACATTTAATCAAAAATATGATTATGAGTCCTTCGTTATTAAGTGCTTATATTTTATGGGGTGCTTATCCATCAATACAAAAAAATGTAGAATGGTTAAATCATAAATTAATATAAATTATGTTCTTTAACGTATTTACTCGCCTGTGATAATGACAGACCTTGTTTTTTCATGATTTCAGCGACAATATCACCGCGTGCCCTATTACCTTTTTTATTTCCTATTAATTTTTCAATTTTTTCACTTTTAACTTTTTTAGTTTTTTTAGGTTTTTTTTTATCTAAAATTTCATTAAAAATATTATCTAATTCTTTTATTTCTTTTTGTTTCACAGGTCGCCCTCTTGGTTTTTTTTCTTTAATTACTTTTTCTTTCTTGGGTCTCCCTCTTGGTTTTTTTTCTTTAATTACTTTTTCTTTCTCGGGTCTCCCTCTTGGTTTTTTTTCTTTAATTACTTTTTCTTTCTTAGGTCTACCTTTTTTTTTTTTTTTTTCTT
>Ga0208739_1000175_pt1 | contig 22293 bp, 31 predicted proteins | sample CryBogCBE27Jul09_FD_184566 | JGI IMG/M metagenome (GOLD analysis project Ga0208739, IMG submission 184566) | Freshwater microbial communities from Crystal Bog, Wisconsin, USA - CBE27Jul09 (SPAdes) (version 2) | ecosystem: Environmental > Aquatic > Freshwater > Lake | place: Crystal Bog... | reverse complement strand
ATAAGCATTAATAATACTACTATAATTAATAGTTGGCAAGAAGATGGTGGTAGTTTCAGACAAGGCAGTATTAATTTACCTGCTGGCGCTGTTCCAATTAGTGTTTGGTATTATGAAAACGGTGGCGGTGCATTAGTCAATTTTCAATGGTATCAAAATAATAGTTGGCAGGTTGTTCCTTCCACAAGTTTGTATACCAGTATGCCGGCACCACAGTATACTAGTTCAATTACCGGCGGCCAGTCGGCTCAAGTTTCTTCAGTAGTCACTAGAATGTCCGGTGTTACTACTGCTTCATCAAATAGTATTTACATTAATCAAACAGGAAACGGTGATGTTATTAACATTACACAAGTTGGTTATGCTAACAAAATTGATGGTGCAAATTATAATAGTTCTACTGGAGTAGCAGGTTATCAACAGTCAGCACCTATTACTGGTGGTAGTAATAATATTACTATACGACAAGGTGATCCTATGGCAAAAACAGGAAACAATTTAATAGATTTAGCTGCAATTGGTGGAAACAACACACTTAATTTAAATCAAGGTACAGATGTTAATGGAAATTATACAGGATTAGACCAAGGCGGACACTATCAATTTGATTATATCAATGGCAGTTATAATAATATTACAGTAGTACAAGAAAATACTGGCGTATCAGGTAATCAATTTTCTAGTTTAGTAGTTATTGGTAATTTGAATACTGTTGGCATCACACAAACGGGTAATGCACAAAAACAATTATTTGCTAGTGTGACCGGTAATAGTAATACAGTTACTACTAGTCAAACAGGAACAAGTAAAGATTATCTTAGTATAACCACCACAGGTAATGGTAACTCAGCAGTAGTTACTCAAAACAACAGTAGTGCTTCTGGTGCTAACGCTGCCACAATAGTTCTAAATAATGCAGGTGCACCAGCTTCAGTAAACGTAACACAAACTGGTGGACAAACATATAACATCACTCAAACTTGTGTGACTACTTGTGGAACAGTAACGGTACGCCAATGAAAAAATTATTATTATCTCCTTGGACAGCTTTATTAACACTCATATTGTTGGTTTTTATTCGTGTGCAAGATCCAACATTTGTTGAGTCGATTAGACTTAGATATTTTGATACACTTATATCATCTAAAACTATAACACAATCACAAAATATAAGTGTTGTTAATATTGATGATTCTACAATAGAACAAAAAGGTCAATTTCCTTTTCCAAGAGGACAATATGGAAAAATTATTGAGGATTTGTATCAACGTGGTGCTGGTCTTGTTGTGTTTAATGTTTTCATGCCTGATGGCGATAGGTTTTTTCAGGATAATATACTGGCTAACACACTAAGTAAGTATCCAGTAGTATTGCCACAAGTTGGTTCTTCTGATAAACCAAGTAAAATAATTCCTTTTAGACCAGGAGTTTCTATAATTGGTGAAGGATTTTCTGGTGTAAATTACAATTCAATTCAACCAAATGTAAAGGTGCTAAATGAAACAGCTGCTGGTGTTGGTATTGTTAATACTTTCCCCGAAATTGATGGCGTCACAAGACGTGTACCTATGGTCCTCAGTTCGGCCAATCTATTGTATCCCTCAATGGGGCTTGAGGCGTTGCGTGTATCTAGCGGAGATCCCAGCTTCCAAATTAAACTTAACGAAAACGGAATACAAGCACTCAGAATTCCTAAATTTGGAAAAATCTCCACCGATTCAGTCGGTAGAATTTGGGTCGACTGGTCAAACAAACCAACAGAATATTCTTTATCAAACTTACCAAAAAACTTCAATGGTGCCATCGTCATTGTTGGCCTCACAGCCAAAGGTCTTAATAACCCCGTTGCAACAGCTACCGGCGCAGTCTATCCACATTATCTTCAAGCAGCAGTATTAAACACCTTAATTTCAGGTACAAACATCTCCAGACCAGACTGGTCAGACGGAGCCGAGTTATTATACACAATAGCACTTTGTATAATAGCATTATTCTTTACGAGGTATACACATGGTTACATCGCAATTATCGTTATGGGAATTGCATCCTATGTCCTTGGCCGTGAACTCTTTAATAGAGAACAATACTTACTTGATGTTACTTTCCCACTTTGCACCATTACTCTTGTTTTCGCACATGGTTACGTTGTCAAATTCCTGTCAGAACTAAAACAAAAACTACAAATCAAAAAACAATTTGGAACATATTTGTCGCCAGCTCTCGTAGAAAAACTCCAAAAAAATCCAGAATTATTGGTTCTTGGTGGAGAGTCAAGAGAACTTTCAATTATGTTTACCGATGTTAGAGGTTTCACAACAATCTCCGAACATTACGGAAAAGATGTTCAAGGTTTGACTAAAATTATGAATCGTTATATGACAGCGATGACCAAAAAGATTTTAGAAAACAACGGAACATTAGACAAATATATTGGTGATGCACAAATGGCATTTTGGAATGCTCCTGTTGATGAACCAAATCACGCAAAGAAGGCCGTTAAAACTGCATTACAAATGATGGAGAGTTTAGATGAATTTAATAAAGAAATTACCGATGAGGGTATTCCAGCTTTTGGGATGGGTCTTGGCATTAATACTGGTACCGTTGTTGTTGGTAACATGGGTTCTGACCAGCGTTTTGATTACACTTGTCTTGGAGATGTTGTTAATCTTGCATCCCGCCTTGAAGGACAGAGTAAACCATATGGTGTCAGAATTGTTCTTGGACCCCACACAGCCGAACAAGTCAAAGAAGAATTCCCGGTTGTTGAGTTAGATTGTATCGCTGTCAAAGGTAAAACAGAAGGTATAAAGATATTTACTTTAGGTAAACCTAATTATAAACATCAAACGTACTTAGATTGTTATTACTCTGGTGATTGGACTAAAGCAAAGAAACTCTGTAAAGAATTGATTGAAGAAAACAATGAATTGAATCAATACTACAAGAATATGTTAGAAAGGCTGGAAGAAGGTCTTCCAGCCAATTGGGATGGTACTTATCGTGCTACTTCTAAGTAATTAAGCGTAAGTTGCTGGATCTTCAACTGCACCAGCGGTGTGAACTAATTCTTCGTTATGGTCATAAACTTTAATAGCATGGCAGTTTAAGCTTCTAGCAAAGTTCATGGCTTGCTCAAAATTAGCAAAAGAATTGATGAAAGACTTTAATTGACCATCATTCCAGATGTGAGATACGACTTTATGAATTGTGTGCATTTGGTTTTCCTTTAAAGGAAGTATTTATTCCAAATCTTTTTTGTCTTATTTGTGTAACGTTTCAGATGGTACTGATTCCTAAAGACATTTAACTGTGGATGTTTATAGGCTTTCATTAGAGCTCTGCAAATATCTTCACTATTTGTTGGGTCGGCATTGTTGAAATAACTAGACCATGGAATCTCAGAAGAACCAATCAAAGGTATTCCTTGAGAGGTCAAATCAGCACCAACAATATTAAATGTTTCAGAAAAACTACATTGTAATCCAATGTCCATCTGTGAACACAATTCTAAGAATTCTTCTCTTGGTGTCCATTGATGATTGATTAATTTATGACCTTTTTCGTGTAGATGCTGAAAGAGACCTTTGAGATTATTTTGAACTGGACTACCATTCATTTCGATACGACCAGCATTGATATGGAATCTTAGTTGTTTACCTAATTTCTCGGCAAATTCAATGGCAGCAAATGCTTGTACCATATGATTCTTTAATGGTCGCACGGCACCAAAACAACAAATATCAATCCAATACTTGTCAGTATCTAGTTCTTTCTTTTTGTATGCTTGTGGATAAAAATTAGGCAAATAAATTACTTTGTTTTTACCCAAGTATAATTGAACTTCTCTCAACATTCTAGGTGCATTACAAGCAACTACGATATTCTTAAACTTAGCATAATCACCAAGCCAATCCATTGCCATTCCTTCTCCTGCCATAAAAGGCATTTCAGAATGTAAACGAATAATCCATTTAACTTTTGGATGTAATTTTTGTAATACGGAAAATTTTGTTGGAACAACCCATAAGGCTTCAATGATTACATGAGTTGGATTATGTTGTTGGACTAATCTATCAATACAATTATTATCGATAGCAACTTCCAAAACAGAATCAATGCCACAACCAAGTAACATATCATTCATAAACTTGGCTGAATTATATAAGCCAGTACTTAATCCTAATTTGTTATGTACCTTCGCATTGAAATCTTCTCTGCGCTTGAGAATGAATAATATTTTTGTCACAATTTAATTACCTAGTCAATATATTAAATGTTTATTTAGTTATCTTCCCCTTCCACTCCTTCGCATTGGAGCGGAAGATTTTGGTGCTACAGGACCTTTATTTTTAATATTAGGAATATTCTTACGGCCTTCTACCATTGGTACTCGTTTGGTGCTTGGTTTTACCGGTTTAATTTCTTTAGTCATAATATCTCCTTATTGGTTGCGGAGGATGGAATCGAACCAACGCCCCCTGGATTATGAGTCCAATGCTCTACCTCTGAGCTACTCCGCTATACCTTTACTTATTCTTTCACCAACTCATAGTCCCACTTACTAACACCACATTCAGGACAAGGCACTTCATCAGGCAAACTATTCCAATCTTCTACGGATAAAATGTGGCCACAGACCACGCAACGATAATATTCCATTATAGTGTCTCCAAAATTTGTTTATAGGCATTAGCATGACGTTCTTCAACACCTTTAAGTGCCTTGAAACGCTTCTCTGCTTTTTCTAATACTGCCAACTTTGCTTTGAATTGTTCAGCGTGTTCTTTTGATTCAGAAATTTGTTCAACGAATTCAGTAGATGCTTGAGCATTTTTTTCGCTGATAGCATTTTCTAAGAACTGAGGATACATTGTAGTGAACTCATATGTTTCACCTTCAATGGCTTTTTCTAAACATTCTTTTGTAGATGGTTTACCGATGAGTAATTCGAGGTGACCCCAAGCGTGGAGAATTTCTTGGTTTGCTGTATGTTCAAAATGCTTTGCTACTTCTTCAAAGCCTTCTTCACGAGCAATTTTGGCGAAATAACGATACTTGATATGAGCCATTGATTCGCCAGCCAATGCACTCTCAAGGTTTTGTAATGTAATAGACATATTTACTCCATAGTTAAAATATTATGTATATCTCAAATCAATAAATTTTAGTTATTGCCTTTATGATATGTTTTGATGATTGTTATTAAGAAAATCAATTATTGAGGATACTGTCGTGTGTTTAATAGGCGTGTCGTAGATTAAGCGTTTAAGGCCATTCTTTCGAACTCTACCACCGCCTACCCCAGCTTACAGCTTCCTTCCGTTCTCAGCATACGGAAAATCTCCAGATATTGGATCATACCGCCGGGGTGTTGATGTTCCTTGACAGTTAGGATTGCTTATCCTTTACCGCACATCCTCAATAATTGGCTCCAAAGGCTGGGCTCGAACCAGCGACCAAATGATTAACAGTCATCTACTCTACCAACTGAGCTACTTCGGAATAAAACTGGAGCGGGATATTGGAATCGAACCAATGTTATCAGTTTGGAAAACTGAAGTCCTACCATTAAACGAATCCCGCATGGAGCGGAGTGATGCTTTGCTCACCTAACAAAAGATGGTATCTTTTATCGTACTATTACTCTCCGCATATGTAATACTATAACATCTTAATTATAAGAAGTCAATACAAAAGTTTGGTATATTTGATGGTGCCCCAGCACAGAATCGAACTGCGAATTGATGATTACAAATCAACTGTTATACCATTTAACTACAAGGGCTGGGTGATTGTGTTTGGTGCTTGAATCCACGGTGACCCCGCTCTTCATGGCCGGTTCTTGTTTTGGTCGACATTAACAAGTTTTCGGTGTTCCATTGTAGTCACTACACAATCAAAACTATTTCCAGCCTAATGGCTCCATTTCAATAGGAGAATCAGGATTAACTACACCAGTAAATACATTCCACAGTTTTTCTTCTGTGGCAAATTTGGTAAATAGTCCAGATTCCATTCCATGAGCTTCGATTTCCCATGGTTGAACCCAATAGTCTGTATTATCAGGATCGATCCTGAGACCTTTCCAGCGAGTTAAGGTCTCGTTTGTTTCATGATAAGCATACTGTTTAATATGCGTCATTTCATGTGCCAGAGTCTTTAGGATCTCAGTAGCACCAATACCAGGATGAATCTCTATTTCAAATTCTCTAGCCTTACGAGAATCGTTATACTCCAGAATAGAAGCATAACCATAGGCCTCTATTTTTGGATTAAATTTAATCCGTAAGTATATGTTTTCCAACAATTTTTGTGAGATAAGTTGTTCCGCATAGAACAATACGGCACGTTTTACATAGGGTCTGAACCGCTTTTTATCGGGACAACCAACTATACTTAGCTGCATTCAGGTCACTCCTTAGTAAATTGACCTAATAACTAGCATGACCTATAACTTCTCACTCAAGCGTATTTATCGCCTTGCATCTCTTGTAATAATATTATAATAAATCTTTTCAGGAGAAAAGAAAGATTGTAGACAATCCGTAACCCTTTGATTTTCAAAGTCTTTACAACTGAATACATCAAGGTAGAGGTCTCCATTATGGTCTAAGAGGTGTGCCATAATATTGGAAGTCTCAATTAACTGTATGGCCGTGAAGCCTGCTTTTTCTGTATTATCTGCAAAGTGTACCACTTGTGGTTCACCAAAAGGTACCATTTCAATCTGTCTTACCAGTTCTTTAATAAAATGACTGATGTATTCAGGATCTCTGGCTCGGTCTAATTGGCACCCTTTGGCATCAACGACCATATGTTTACCCCAACCTTGCATTACCATTCTCCATTGTCGAACCAAACACGGATAGTGATTGGTAATAATTCAATCAACAAAGCATCTTGTTCCCAAACCTCATTGGTTTTATTGTATTTGAATGAGATTCTCCAATGAAACGGATTTAATTTCAAGGTAATATTACAACCAGAGTACATTAGCCAATCCATTACAATCCTTTCAAAGTATACTTTGTGATTTTATCTTTTAACATTGAAGGTATATCTAGGTAAGGCCATTCCAAGTAGAAAGGACAACCATCATTACCCCATTTATTGTCATGTAGATATTTTCTAACAAGTTTTAAATCTTCTTTGCTGCTAGGTTCAAACAATCTGCGTTGATTAATATTCCAAATTTCAATACGATTCATTTCACATACTCCATATTATCTTTACGCATATAATGTACCACCTGATTTTTCTTTGGGTCAGGTATTTCTCTTACGACAGGAAGAAAAGTTACACCGTCAATCTCATTGGTTGCCCAATTTGAATAGGTATAGAAGATATCCGTACCATTTTTGGCACGAACTTTTTTAAGTATGGCTTTGGTGCCTGTATGACCAGGTCTAAGATTCTTTTTCATGATATAATTATAACTCAAAAATGGGGGTCAGTCAAGACCCCCTATATTATTTGCCAACCGGATAATTTAACTGTTCCCATTCCTCATCGGTAACGGGCCACCAGTTATTCATCTTTGGATTTTACGGCAATCTTCTTCACCATATCCTGTGCTTTTACCATATTTTCTAGCCAGACTTTAAGCATACCATTTGCAATTTCGGCATCTTTAATCTCTACCTTATCGGCAAGAGTAAAGGTACGATTGAAACTGCGATTAGCAATGCCTTTATAAATGAAACTAGATGGATCTTCATCACTTTCAACAGCTGCACCACGGATAACCAACTTATTACCTTCTAAGGTAACTTCAATGTCCGTCTTAGCAAAACCAGCAACTGCCATTTCAATGACATACTTGTTTTCTTTGACTTGTTTGATGTTATATGGAGGGTAACCAGGTGTTGCCTTGGCGACTGTCTCAGAGATATCACGGATTTGGTCTAATACATCATCAAAACCAACTGTGAATGGATCCAAAGACTTATGGAGGGAAGCCCATTGTGGGAATAAAGATAAAGTTGCGCTTGTCATATTTTCTCCTTAATTTAAGCGAGGTTATCAAAACTGCCGCCTCAAATGAGCACGGCACATAATTGTATCAGTATTTATACTACTTTGTCAATAAGAACCTGGTTTCTTACCAATATTGTATTTTGGTGTCAATTCCCAACCATCCTTCTCTTTATGAGACAGGATCTTAATTTGGGAAAGAAAGATTGGTGCTGGTGTTTCAATCTGTTTTTGATTTACCACTTTTACCAGTCCCCAATCTTGTAACAACTTGGCAATGGCATTCCTACGAGACAAGTCATTTTCTGAGATATCAGTAGGTTTACCATCTAAAGCAAACAGTTCTTTAAAGTGTACGATGTAATACTTGCCTTGCTTATGTAAAATATGGCAAGACTGGTAGAGTATTCTATCTTTTTTGGAAGCTACACCGATGCGTGTAAGAGTTTCACGAACTTTAAGGAAATCATCTTTTTCACCTAATGTAACTTCAACTAAATCTATAATTGAAATCATTACTTGGTCACTCCGCCTTTTTCTGTTTTTGTTCTTATTTCAGCGATTTGGTCATCATTTAGAATACGCAAAGCTTCTTTGGCTTTTTGGCTATTATATCCAAAGTATTTTTTAACGGCTTCTATATCTTTGTCGGCCAACGTTTTCTGCCACGGTTGGAATTTCCGTTTCATTGACCTGATAGTATTTAGATAAAACAAATACTGCATATCTTTATCCAACGCTGGATTGATGTTCATCTCGTTGGCATATAGAACACAGTCTTGGTGAAATGACAAGGCTCGGTTGACTACAAAAGGTACATAATCTTTATAATCATGTTCATCTTGGAATGGATTTTTCTTAGTTTGTAAGATTGAAGGTACAATCTCTTTGAATAAATCAGGCATTTTTGGATTCCTTTAAATAATCTAAGGCTCGCAATAAACCTTCAACATTATCACCAAGCAAACCAATACCAGTATTACATTTATGGCAGAGCCATCCTCTAAAAGTATTTTTTATAGGATCATGGTCTAAACATAATTTGATTTGTTTATAACTTTTGTCAATTCCAATTTCTTCACCGCAACAATCACAAGTGCTTGACATTGCTGGAGCAGTTTCACGAATTTGTTTTACAAGTCTAATTCTTTCTCTAATACATTGTTTACATCTTCCGTCCATGCCATCAAATCTTGTTGGATGTTTTCCAAATTCAGAAAAAGGTTTTTCTTGTTTACAATAGATACAAGATTTTGTTTGTTCCATTATTTGAACTCACAATCCACCATAATTTCTGTGAGGCAAGCCACCATGTTCAACTCATGGTCAGGAACAAATGCTGCTTGATATTGATATTTTGCCAAATGAAGTACCAATTGTGGCACAGAATTTGGTTTTAAAGATTCATAAAGACTTTCATATAACTTACGATAAATCTTGACCGGATCGTTGTCCAGGTTGTTTGTGACCCATTTGCGAACAGAACCAAAATCTTTTTCTTTTAACGATGTAACCAACTCGCTAAGTTGTATATCAGCAACAGAGGAAAGAATACCAGTATCGATACTTCCAGAAACGGCATATCTCTGAAGTTCATTAAGAACTCTACGATTGTCCGGAAAATGTTTTGTAACAACTGCGGCGACAACAGATTTGTCATAAGGAACTTTTTCTTGTTCCAAAATCCATTCAACTCTTTTAAAGAATGCTGCAGCCATCTTTTGTTTAGAACCGTTGATTTTAAAATCGATAACAGAACAACGAGAGTGGATTGGATCGATAATACGATTTTTGAAATTACAGGTAAAGATAAACGAACAGTTGGAAGAATATTCTTCAATTGCACCTCGCAACGCTGGTTGAGTTGAATTAGGATTAAGATAGTCTGCCTCATCTATGATGATGACTTTGCGACCACCCATGAGAGAAACCGATGAAGCATAACTTTTGATTTTAGTACGAAGAACATCAATACCAGACTCATCAGAACCATTGATAACAATATAGTCGCAACCAATTTCTTCACAGAGGGCTTTTGCAATCGTAGTCTTGCCAACGCCGGCAGAACCCGATAATAGTAGGTTTGGTATTTCTTTTCGATTGACATACTCTTGAAAGGTGGATTTAATTGCATCTGGCAAGATACAGTCTTCCACCCGTTGTGGCCTATACTTCTCCACCCATAATAAATGCTCGCTCATTCAAAACTCCCATAATATAATTAAGATAAAACACAATTTACTACCATTCTATAATCTGAATTCTTTGGACAATTTCCTCCGTGAATTAGATTTGAATCAAATATAACTGCTCTGCCTTTCTTTGGTGTAACTCTCGAATGTTCTTTTATAAGACCAAGAGGTTCACCTAGAAAATACTTATCATAAAAGATTGTATCACCATCTGCATCATTTACATAGTACAATAATGTTTTTCTGCCAACACTATTATAAACACCATCAAGCAGACGCATACCATCAGTATGAGGTTGTTGTCTTGTTGGTCCTGCTTGTGGTAGTAAAAGATTGGCTTTGATTCTTTGTAGGAAAGTATCCGTCTCTCCCATTCTTTGTTGGTACTCAGCAATTAGAGGTGCAATGTATTGAAAGAATTTACTTTCAATTTCACCATCACGAGCAAACATATGACGGAACTGAATATGTTCTTTGAACGGTTCATCAATATAATAATGTTCATCCAAAGGATATTCACTTACAGACCAAGGAAAGAAAGTCCAAGGAAACTCATGACTAGTTAATAATCTTACGATGGAATCTTGAAATTCCACCGAAAGAAAATCATCAATGACTAAAGGTTCCATTAGGCAGGTACTACTGTGCCTTTTTTCTCATTTGCAATCCAATACTGAATCTTATCTTTTGTATTGGTGAAATGGGTTAGACCTTTGAAGGAGATTACGGCAGAATATGTGCCAGGAATCATTTTGAAATTGTCTGTATTATAAACAATCTTATACTTCTTGCCATCGCCTGTGCCAATCTCAAGTGAATTGGTGTGTGCGGCATCATTTTCTTGGTCAAAAGTAACGATTTGAATTTTATCGCCATCAGATTCAACGGCAATATTAGGAGACTTCAATACAGAACAAGTCTTTAGAATCCACTCGTAATCTTCTGCTGTCAATGTAAACTCAACATCTTTAGTAGGAAGATTCAAAGTTTTTTCTGGCGCAACAGTAATCATTGAATCGGCAGTTTTACGATACTTGATTTTCTGACGACCATTTTGAAAATTGATATTCTTCTCATCAAATACCAATTCTGCTTTGTCTTTAAACAAAGAATGTACTGATAAGAATTCATTCAAATCTTCAACACAAAACTCATCATCAAAAGCATCTTTGATTTCTGCTTCAGCCATAACATTCTTAGAACCAGAAATGGTTTTTAGTGTATTGCCTTTTTTAAACTTTAAACCTTGATTGATTGTAGCAAAGTTTTTAAGTACTACGAGGGTTTCATTTGACAGCTTCATTTACTTCTCCATTATCTAAAAAATTAATTGTATCATGTTCGTACAAAAACATCAAGCAGCACAGCGCATGTGCCAAGTGATTCTTACCAGTTTCTTGGTCATTTTGTTCACCAGATTTCCAAGCCCACAGATGCCGTTGTGCAGCATCAAAATATCTACGCTTGGAATCTGGTACCCATTTCCAATTATCCGGTTCATACTTCTCTGCACCAAAAGTTAAAATCTCTACTGTTGCTTTAAGTGCATTTGGTGGCACTAAACCATACTGCAATTTCCCGCCATCAAATTTACGACCACCTGTGGTTGCGGTCTGTGATGCTTTTACTTTATCAACAGGAGGATGCTCAAATTGATAATCTGCCGGACCATAAGATGTTTTTACTGAATTATCATGTAATCTTAATGTATAAGGTTCATTGGTGACAGTATTCTTTTCATAATCATATCTCCATGTAGTATTAGCCATTGTTTTAAAATTACTTTCTAAATGTTGTTTCATCCAATCTTCTGGCGGCTCATGCACAGTATTTTTACCATCAAGTGTTCTCATTACTTTTCCTTACGATATAAATCTCGAATTGTTTCAATACTAGAAACAGTATTTGCTGGAATTGCACGATAAGGAATCTTACGCAACAATTCTCTTAGTTTTTCAATGTTATACATTACATTTCTCCGACATAATTAGCAACAGCCGGCATATCTCCTTGGAAGTGATAAGTTCCAATATGAGATGTTCTCATCCATGGACAGAGATGGATTGTACCACCGATTTTACGCCACATCTGACAGAACATATAATCTTCTGATAAGTAACGGTCTGAACCTCCGCCTGTAATAGAATCTTTGGAATCAATTACAGTATCAAAGAAGGCATGAATGTAACGAGAACCATCAAAGTGTGCCTGACCAACGTGGTCTGGTTTGTATCGAATCATTGGATATGCTTCTTGCATTTTAGCAAATACTTCACGCTTAATCATCATGAAGCCAGTACCAATTTCTAATACTTCAAGCGGCTCAGACACAGTAAATTGTGCCGTACCTTTAACAGGATTGAAAACATAATCACCTGTTACTTTTGCCAAAAGGTCAGCATCAATATCAGGATTCTTTTTGATTGCTGTCTTAACAGATTTCCACTTAATTGCTTTCTTAGGATAAGGACCGCCTGATACATCTTTGTCCATAGCCAATAAAGCGATTACATCTTGTGGATTGAAATGAATATCAGAATCGATAAACAACATATGAGTGCAATCGGAACGATGGATAAATTCGTCAACAAGATAGTTTCTTGCTCGTGTAATTAGGGACTCATTGAATAAGAATGAGAATTTGATTTGTACGCCATACTGCATACACATACCTTGTAAGTCAAGGCAAGCTTTCATATAGAGACCGTGATTTTGGCCGCCATACATTGGGGTTGCTACAAACAGACTCTTTGTTTGTAAATCTTCTTTTTTAATTGAAATTTCCATTTGTGCTCCGATAATTTAAAAAGGGGGACCGAAGTCCCCCAACACACAGATTAAGCTAATGAATAACCAGCTTTGAGTGCAGCCTTAACTAAACCCTTAGTTGGCTTACCCATACGATAGAAAGCAACTTTCTTACCATCAACAGTTTTCTTGTTGGTGTAGATTACATGACCTTCTTGACGGAGTTCGTCAATGCGGGCGGTAACATTGGTAATGCCGAAACGGCGTTGTGCTTGTTTGACAGTAAAAGTGTTGTAACCAGAAGGTTGTTGTAAAGCGTTCAACATCTTTTCTTTAGCAGATAAATTGCTCATAGTAATACTCCATAGTAAAGTTAAAAAATCCTTGCGTGTTGCAAGTTCTCACATCATATCATTATGTATGTGTGTTTGTCAAGCATTTATCGACCAACTTGTGGTAAATATTTTGCTTTGGTTTCTTCCCATGATAGGTAAATCAAATCATCATAGAAAAGAGTTTCATATGAAACATTGCCTTTTTTCTGTAATTGCCGAATACGACCTTTGGCATACTTTGTTTTCCAAATGGTAGACAATGCTTCTTCACTGGTATCAAACGACTTTACCAAATCTTTATCTGTAATTTCTTTACGGAGAAATTCATTGGTATTATTATAAAGTGGACTAAAGTAAATACCACGTTGGTGTTCGGTACGAATCAATTCTTTTGGTATTTTTAGTTGTGAATAAGCAAAGTTTAAAGACCTATTCTTATGGTCACGTTTTAATGGAAGTCCTTGTGGATTTTTTGCTTCCCACCATTGAAAATATTTGTGTGTGTGATTCTTTTTTATCCAGTCAAATACCATTTTTTTAGTTGCTCGAGTTGGTTCAAAAGCCACAGAACCAGAAGAAAAACCCATAGCATTCCAATGTTCAAGATTATCATACTGAGAGAGACCTCCAGATTTTGTTTTTCCGTAGAGTGACGTTGTAGTAACGCCAACAAGAGTGTCTCCATATTGTTCTTTCCAATCTTTCTGTACGGTATCAGATAAACACATTAATGCCAATAATTTTCCACCCATATAATTAAAGCCTAGTGGTTGTAATGGAACAATTGTAGAACCAATTGCAGTATGATTAATCATGTTTTGTTTTGTTTTTACATCTCTCGACCAACCAATTGCATTATCTCTCGGAGTTAAGTCCAGGAAGTCTGAGGAGATGCAGATAACACCAAGGTATTTACTTGTTACTTCATCGGCAACAATGTAGAATAGATTACGACCAATATTACTATTGTTTTTCATTGTAGAGGAAAAGGTACGAATGGCATTCCATTTTTCGGCACCAGGTCCGTTTGAAAGAACCATAATTGGTTTCAACTTCTCGTAATCATCCGGTTCTTTTGGCATCCAGAAATTCTTTTTAACTTCTTCAACCAATTCTTTTTGTTTTGGATCTACCATTTCTACTGAATCTCCAAATAGTGTAGAAGTATCTTGAACAGGATATCTTTCTTTAATTTCACACCATTTTTGATACAGAGTATATTCACGAACATCCATATCAGAAGCATATTTTAAATCTTTAATTAGGATTTCTTTCATCACTTCTTCATCGATATGTTCAAAAGATTCTTTTGGATTTTGTCTCTGCCAGATTTCCCATTGCTCTTCTGGAGTTCCAATTGTCTTAGTATTGACAATAGATTCTTCTTCGCCGAATAATGTATTTACAACCTCAATTTTTTTAGCCATTATCTTAGTCTTAAACTTTTCATCAATTTACTGCGTTTCTTTTTACCTTGCTCCAATGCCAGAGGTTTAGCACGGCTAGTATACACGATACCATTCATGTGGTCAAGCTCGTGTAGGAAACAACGAGCAGATATGCCAGAATATGTTGCCGTTCTTTTTTCACCATTAAAGTCTTGGTATTCTACATCAACCATAGAAGGTCTGGTAATTCTCAATCCCATAAAAGGGAAAGAAAGGCAACCTTCTACCATATGTGCTTCGCCATATTCCTTAACAAGTTTAGGATTAAAGTGTGCCACATAACTATCACCTGAACCCATTACAAAAACACGATGTTTGAATCCGCATTGATTGGCAGATAAACCATAACCTTTATGTAACTTACAGGTTTCAACCAAAGATGAGGCAAACTCATTTGGATTTACAGGTGGATTGCTGAAATCAAATTCAGGCATCACTTCTTTAAGAATTGGATGTTCTTCTGATACCAATTTAAATGTTGGTACTGTTTGTGTAGCAACGCTAGGATTTCGTGCCAGTTCTTCCGTGTTAAAACTAATTATTTCACTCATTTTGCAATCCTTGAAAAATTATTATGCTTTTCAAATTTAATAATCGACCTGAACTTGTCAAACAATTGGTCGCCTTTATGTGAGATAACAAATACATTAGTATCTGTTCCCATTTCGTGTATCAACTTCAAAAATTCTTCTGTACCAACACCATCTAAAGATGAATCAAATACTTCATCCAGAATCAACAAGTTGGTATTTGTTGAGTTCTTCAATTTAGCAATCTGTCGCCAAGTAAACAATAATGCCAAATCAATACGCATCTTCTCACCTTCAGAAAAGTTGGCATAAGAAAATTCATCACGGTGTCTACTCTTAATGGTTTCTTCAAACTGTTCATTGATATTGAAGTTCACAAAGAAGTCCATGGCAGTCAAATACTTGTTAATCAATTTATTCATGATAGGCAAGTATTGTTTGATAATCTTGGTTTTAATACCAGTATCTTTTAATAAAGAACCAGCGAATTCATAATACTGTTTTTGTTCGGCTAGTTCTTCCTGTTTTTTAACCAAAGCACTAAGTTCTGATTTAAGTTCTTTAAGTTTATCATTCTCACTTTCGATGCTCTCTCGAAGCGTAGATAAATCTTCAATTTCTTTTTGGAGTTTAGAAATGTAAGTGTTGATTGCTGATATGGTAGAATTGTGTTTGACAATTTCATTATTATGTTCTTGAATATGCTTGACTATTTTTTGGATTTCTTCGATACGGTTGTTCGCCTCTTGGATTTTTGTTTCAATATCCTGGATTCCAACTCCAATTTCTCCTTTTGTTTTATCGATTCCACTAAGCTGGCTATGTCGGAAGGTGTCAGCAATACTTTGTTTGCAGGTTGGGCAGTCGTGGTTTTCTTCATAGAATTTATACTCCTTATCTAATTTCTTTAAACGAAATTCTAATTTAGATTCCAACTGTAATAATTTGGAACTTTTCTTTTCTACGGCAAGTTTATCTTGTATCTTGCTTTGTAATACATCAATATGTTTTTGAATTAAATCAATGTCTCTTTGTAAGGTAAAGTTTTGGTCTATACTTTCCTTAACTTCTTTTTTCTTTTTCTCAATTTCGGCTTCAGAACGGTTCTTATGTTCTTCAATATTTTGTTTCTGAAAGTTAATCTTTTCAGTTGTTATTTGCATTTCATATTTGTTCTTTGTGGTCGACTCTTTAATTTCAGACATCTTTTCTTTGACCATACCATTCATTGATGAGAAGATACCAATGTCAAGTAAATCTTCAATGATGTTTCGTCTATCTGCCGGAGACAATTGCATAAAAGGAACAAACGATGCCGAACCAAGAATAACGACCTGAGTAAATGATTTATAGTTTAATCTAAGAATAAACTTTTCTAGGTGTTCTTGGTAATCTTTGGATGCCGCATCTTGATTTAGTAATACATCATTCTGATAGATTTCAAATGTATTTGGTTTGATACCACGAATGACTTTATATTTCTTTTTGCCAATAGAAAACTCAATCTCAACAACAGCTGCCTGATTGTTGATAGAATTTAATAGTTGTGGTTTATTGATTTTACGAAATGGTTTACCAAAAAGACCAAAACACAAGGCATCCAGAATAGTGGATTTGCCAGCACCATTGTTACCAATGATTAATGTATTTGGCGATTTTTGAAAATTGATTTCGGTAAATGCTGCGCCAGTTGAAAGGAAGTTTTTCCAACGGACTTTCTCAAATGTAATCATGTATTATATAAATTTAGGACCTAATGCCCACACTACAACAGATTTTCTAGTTCCCTTAGTGACAGGTGCAACACGATGAATCATAAAAGAAGGAAAACAAATAATTCTGCCTGCGTGCATACCTTCAACCGCTTTAGCTTCTTTTTCTTGTCCTTCATTGAAATAAAAGTCACCACCTTCAAAGTCAACACCTGGCTCATTCAGCAATAATGTTAAAGAAAGTTTACGAGTGCCAAACATATTGTAGGGTTTATTAATGCCTGTAATTGTATCCATATGAAAGTCGTAACGACCTTGTTCATAGTCATCATATTCTGTATATTGAAAAGAATCATACCCATTCAAATTAAAATTATAAAATTGATTGTTCAAAGACTCAATTACAAAATTTAAACGATTAAATATCCAAGAGGTATCTTCATTTTTTACGTCATAGTCATAAAACTTAACATTCGACACTCGAACTTCTTCATCTGGTGATTGGACAATTTTGGTGATTCCGGTATTGGCATCAGTTTCTTGTCCTTTAACAGTAACTCCTCTTTCTACACCTTGATTTGAAAAATAATCACACATCTTTTTCAATTCTTCTGTTGTAAAAGCGTTATCCCAATAAGTCCAAGAATAAGTAATTCTTTCTCTTTCAGTTGGATTATTATAAAGTGTTTTATACATTATGCTTGTTCCTGATTAAGTGCCTCAATATACAATTCTTTTAATACTGTTTTTAATTTTTCATTATCAATGTTTTCATCGTGGATATTATCCACAAACTTATTAATGATTGTAACAGTATCTTCTGCTTCATCAATCATATCATCTTCTATACCTTCTGTCAAGTCATTAAAGTCCTCGGCAATGGTAATATCGATTGGATTAACCTTATAAAGATTCTCCATGAATCGGTCAAACAGATGTGGATTAGTTTTGTGAATTACCACAACCTTAACATAGGTGTTGGCATACTTGCTTAAATCACGACTGGTAATTTCGGTAATACTATTTTCTTTATCATTATAAGAGATACGATGGAACATTACATTAGGATTTTCAATAAACTTCATGTCGAGGGTTTTCAAATCAAGTAAATGAAAACCACGGACATCATTGTAATCTTGCCATGTAAGTTGATATGGATTCCCAAGATAATGTATGTTACCATCAGAAGAACGGTGGTGATAATGGCCACTAAGAACCATATCAAATCGTTTAAATACATCACGATTTACTCCTTCATGTGATGGCATACCTGGATGCATCAAGAATCCTGGTATTTCAAAATGACCCATAACAATATTTGCTTTGGTGTTTTTCAATATCTGCATAGATTCGTCATGGTTTTCTGCACAAATCCAAGGCATCATACAAATAGGAATATCAATACCTTCAATAGTAAGTGTTGTTGGTTTATCAAATACCGTAATGTTATGGTATTCTTGTAACAGCAATCGAACAGAATTTACTTCGTTGGTATTTTTAAAATAGGTATCATGATTACCTGCCAACATGAATACTTGAATATCCATATCTGCCAGTTTGTCAAAGAACATTTCTCTGGCACGTTTGTAACTAAAAAAGTTTACATACTTACGGCGGTCAAAAGTATCCCCAAGGATAAACAGAGTAGTAATACCCTCAGACTTGAGAGTAGGAAAGAATGTTTCTGAATAAAACTTCTCATAGTAATCAAGAAACTGGATAGAATCATTACGGGCGCCAAAGTGTTGGTCGGTAATAACTGCTACTTTAGTTTCGGTCCTGTTTTTTGTTGTCAACGTTGTCATAATGTTTAATTTCAATTACTGAATCAATAGGTTTTAAATTGCGTGAAAATTCAATTGCTTCATGGAACGTTTCAAACGCCTTGAATCTAACACCACCACTAGAAAGGGTATAAGTTAATTTATACATTATATCACTCCTCTACGAACTTTTCAATACCTTTGGGCTTCTTTACCGCTTTCTTTGCCTTTTTGGTTTCTTCATAATTGCCAATAAACTCGGAGATGTTATCATATAACTCAAACTGTCTTGTGGTACCATCTTCAAGTTCCATCATTTCAAACTCATCTAAAATACCCATCTGTTCGGTAGCTTTGTACTTGACATAGGTTTGTTTCTTTTCTTTACTGATTCTTCGTAAAAAGGCAAAGTAAATGATTTGGGTAAAATAGGCAAATGGATTCTTAGACTTTGCTGGATCAAAATTTTCAAAGTACATTAAACAGTTTTCAATGCCATCTGAAATCATTTCATCACGATAGGTATAGTTTATGAAGTTTGGCTTATGTGAAAGACCTTCAGCAATCTTCATAAAGCATTCGCCAATGTAATTGGGAATAGCAGGAGGTGCTGTTTTGTTCTTCTTTGCTAACTTACAACCTTCTTTATAATCAATCAGAGCCTTGAGAAAGTCTCCGTTATTAACATATTCTTTTTTCTTAGTCGCCATAATTACCACATAATGTTATTGACATACGCTTGACAAGTGTGTATAGTCGAGTATGTCCTTGGTTGAAAGTATTAATGTAATGTATTTCCATAGTGTTGTAAGTCCTCAAATTCATTTATCATAGATTGCAATTCATCGTCATCCATCTCGGAGACTAATTCTTTAGCTTTTAACAACTCTTTAATCTTCAATACCGTATTAATATAATATTCACAGAACTCCTCCTCAGGATCCATAAAAGAAAGAATATCTTTAGAATGGATTTCAATCGAGTTCTTTTTAAGTAACTGTACTGGTAACCAATGTTTCATAACTAAGCCAGATTCTCTGCCACGAAAATCTAATCCAAATTCCATTGGTTCTTCTAAAATGTATTGTTCATTACCATGTAAGGTAACATTGGCAATCAAATCAGTTCCATTTTGTAATTTAATAATTTGTGTTTTATACTCAGGCATTTTTTAATCCAATCTTGTATATTTTAAAAGGGAACTGCTCTTCATTATATATCTTAGTTCTTTCCACAAAATGTTTAAGGGTATAGTTCATATGTTTTTTATGTCTAAGGTCATCCGAAATATCGTATAACACCGCTATTTCTTTTCCTTCACTTTGTCGTAGGCCTCGTCCAATGCTTTGCAAAGTTCGAATGCTCGATTTAGTTGGCATTGCAAAAATAATGTTATGCAAATTCCTAATATTAATACCAGTACTAAAAGTCCCAAAAGAAGCCACAATAATAGCATCGTTTTCAGTCTCCATAATCTTTCTAATTTCTTCACGGTCAGAAGTTTCTGTGCCGCCATAAACAAAAAATACTTTTCTATTGCCAATCTTCTCTGTTTGTCTTATCATATCATACAGTATCCTACCATGTTTGTCAACCATTTGGAAAAGAACCAAAGTATTTTTACCTAAGCTAACTGTAAGATTTTTAATGAATTTATTTCTGGCTTCGTGTGAAATGAGATATTCAATTTCTTCTTGGTAAGTTGCATCTTTTATTCGTAATGCTTCTTCATCGGAATGTTTCAACACTAAACACTTAATTTCAAATTGTGAAAGTTTCTGTTGAGTGATTAACTCTTTTGTGGTAATTACTTTACGAACAGGACCAAAAAGACCTTCTAACACCAGTTTGTGTGTTTTGGTACCATCAAGTGTGCCTGTAAGACCAATACGATATTTGGCATTAACACAAGAGGTAAGAATTGTTGTAAGAGATTGTGCTTTGAATAGATGGGCTTCGTCACCAATAATATAATCGAACTGCTTAAAATATTCTGGTGGCATCTTATATAATGATTGCCACGTAGAAATGGTTAAGTCTTTGTCAGATTCTTTTTCTTTACCTTGGTAAATACGGTGAACATTAGTCATTTCACCATCATTGTAATCACCAAAATCAGAATATAATTGTTCAACCAAAGATGTTGTTGGAACAATAACAAGACCTTTTAAATTTTGGTATTTGTGTAATTGTTGGAAGATAAGATAGATGATGAGAGATTTGCCAGAAGCGGTAGGAGAAACCAACAAGGTTCGTTTCTTTTGCATGGCATGAACAAAAGCATTTAACTGATGTTCTCTTACTTCGATTGGTTTGCCGTTTGAATGAATGTTTAATTGTTCAGCAAACTTTTTGGCATGATAAACCGAGAATTCATCTTCAAGGTCTAATTCATGTTCCAATGTATAGTTTCGTTCTTCACAAAACTGTTTGATGTAATCTAAAAGACCGAGATAGATGGTATAACTTTGAAGATTGAATAATCGTATCTTACCATCCCAAATACGATTACGATAGGCAGGTACAAACTGGTAACCAGGAACAAAGAATGTGAAAAACTCCGATAACTCTTTGGCGATATGTTTTTCGCAGGTTACCTTGGCATAGACTTCATCCTTTTTAGAGAGTACAATATCACTGCCCGCCAATAAATTTCTCCCATGAGATAAAGTCACGCAACTGCCATGTTCTTTGTTTCAATTCATTCATAATAGATTCAATCACCGAAATGGTTTCTTCATGATATACTTTCTTTTCCAATAGTTTAATCAAATCACTATCGGCCTCTAAGTATGTAGTAATGTCGGATTTGAGTGTAAATTGAAATGGTTCCCAACCGTATTCAGCCAATTCTTCTTGTGACATCTTGCCTGTATAATACTCCCATTTGACTTTACGCATACGGAGATAATCAAAATGTGCCTTCTTTGAGGCAATTTTGTGTTTAGTAAGAATACTGAGGTATTTGTTGTGTAGTTTAGGTATCTTTAACAGTTCTTTACCAGGCTCTGTCTGGTCCATATCTGCATCTGATTCCCAATACTTTAATACTTGTTCAAGATTTTCCATAATATTTTCAATAGTTTAACACCAATTTAATATATTAACATACTCAATGTTAATTGTCAAGCATCTTCAAAGTCAAAGTAATCAAATAGAAAAATGGCATCGGAAGTAATGATATCATCTGCCGACATTTTGGTATCAAACTGAATGTCCGATAGAGAAATGGGAAAACAATTATAATAACGGACACGGAATAAAGGGTTATTTAATGCCGAAAGAACCGTCAAAGTGGCATCAGAATAAGACTTAGTACCGGTAGTTCTCCTACTTTGTAGTGCCGCCAACCTATTCCGTTCATCCGTGCCTGCTGGAGACGCAATGGAACGAAACCAAGAGTGTAAATCTTGCCACGACTTCATTGGTTCATCCACAGTAAATGTCATGGCCAATTGATTATACATCATCTTGGTACCAGGTGCATTCACATCAAGACCAGGAAAATTCAATGGGGCTGCGCCTAGTTGCATTCCAGGTATATTTACTGACTGGCAGAAATACTGGACATTAGGGATTCTATCAAAC
>Ga0208739_1000171_pt1 | contig 22847 bp, 14 predicted proteins | sample CryBogCBE27Jul09_FD_184566 | JGI IMG/M metagenome (GOLD analysis project Ga0208739, IMG submission 184566) | Freshwater microbial communities from Crystal Bog, Wisconsin, USA - CBE27Jul09 (SPAdes) (version 2) | ecosystem: Environmental > Aquatic > Freshwater > Lake | place: Crystal Bog... | reverse complement strand
TGTACATCGTCTAGGTCAATAGCATGTGGCAATGGATGATGGCAGCTGGTTGTTTGTCCGCTGCCAAGCCATATGGTTGCGTTGTACCATTTGGCTGCACAGAATGATTCACTTTTGATATCAATCACTCGGCGTTTGTATTCTAGGTCTGTTTCGTTATTGATTTTGGGCATGGTATCTACACTCGTCCCAGAACTCTTTCATCTGTGGGAATGTCTTTAAAAAGTCTGTGTGTCTACGTGCATCGTGTTCATTGAAGAAGCGATAGAAGTCTGCACGTTGTAGTTTAACATAATCAGGATCCAGTTTGCTACCTGCTCTCATCCAATCTATATCGCGGCGTAGACGTTGTATCTCGTAGTCTTTGAATCCACGAAATGGTTTGTCTGCTGTTTCTCGATTCAGTTCCATCCAATCTGCTACTCTTTCTAGACGGTCAGCATACACAGGAGGAAGTATCTGTAGACTTTGCCATGTGGGTGTGCGTAGCAAGGGCGTGTCAAACCAAACTCGTTGATATGTTTTGCTATAGAGTATGCGTAGTTCCAGTATCCATTGCAGCAAATTTTGCAGTCCCAATACACTGAGATTGTTCATTGTGATAATGAATGTCAAACTGTTGCGATTTGGGATACCGTACAAATAACGATGAACATTCTCAAACAGGCGATTATAGACTAGCCCATCACGAATGTATTCGGCCTGTTCGTGTATGCCTGTGTCCAAACTGACATACTGCATAAAGTGTTCGATTTGTGTATCGCACAGGCGTTTAACATAGTCATAGTACTTGTCGTACAGCTTAGATTCTACACTAAAGTTGCTTGTTACATTCAAGTGCAGGTCGGGTTTAGGTAAGGCCAACACATAGTCGAAAACTCGATACGTATTCCGGTCCATAAGCGGCTCGCCGCCAGTCATGCGAAAATGTTTCAGTCGAGGATACAGAGTTGGGAACCACTCCCAAAACGCTTCCACATACGGATTGTGCTCTCGGGCAGGTATGGGTCGTCTCTGGCCCACAAAATAATCAGGTGCGTTGTGAGGTACGCTAGTAGGAAATGCGCCGTAACGACTGGACTCGTCGGCCCAGCTAGAACTATACTGAGGACTGCAATAACTGCAACGTAGATTGCAAGCACTATTGAAGTTGACTTCAACATAGCTGGGAACCACTTCATCTTCAAGTCCGGTACTGTTTTTAATTGTGGCATAGTGTTCTGCGGCCCAAGGTTCGCCGCTCCTGTAATGTCTATCGCTTAGATTGCCCAAGTCTTCTTGTGTCCAACAATAGTTACATTCTGCGGGACGTTCATCTTTCAGCATTATGACCCGCTGCTGTTTCTTGTGCTCGGTGTTGTGTAGTGCGCCAGGATTCGCTTCGAGTGGCTCAACAGGAATTGCATGTAGCGGCGGATGATAGCAACTGTTGGTCTGTCCTGTAGTAAGGTGTAGGCTAACCTGCTGCCATTTGGCCAAGCACAGTGCTGGACCTAGTTGGTCCCGCATGTCCTCAGCTGCTGTCATGAATACACTTTTACTCACGAGTCATTATCCCTTGATTTTTAAAATTGCTCTTATAGTGATGTTTGAAGAAGCGACTTTGTTCTGCATTCAAAGAAGTAATAGGTAAACCCAGTCTAGTCTTTAATGCTCGTTCAACTTCATATGTGAAGTCTTCGCACATATATTCTATTGCACTGTATTTGTTCCAGAGTTCTTTGAGTTTTGTAAAGTCTTGGACTTCTGTGTAGTCCCAGTCTGCGAGCATTGTGAGATAAGTGCCCAGTCTTGCTCCATGGATTGCCATGTGCCCGTTTTCTACATCACAGCCAACTGTCTGCCAGATGCAAAGGTTATCGTAGTTCCTTGAGACCACACGCGAGTTGAACTCAGCGAGACTTGGTCGTGCGCCCCGGTCCAAACACATTTTAACACCCTCACGAAATCCTGCACGCCATGCCTGGAAAGGAGTTCCATTTGGATACGTAGTGGAGAAACAGTCCGCCATTGCCCAGTACTGCGGGTGAAAGCAAAATTCCACAAGGGTTTCAGCGGACCCGTCGGAGGCTTCGTGTGTCCGCATGTTACGAACAAAATCCTTAGTCCACGAGCTAAGTCCGCCATTTCCATATTGTAGTCCATTTATCGTGTTACGTGCTCGCCATCTAAAAACACAGTTGCGAGTATTGTCATCCAACACCAACTGCTGATTAAAAAATGCTGGATCCGGGATGTTGTCACCATCAATGAGGATAAATCGAGCTGTATCGCTTGCATCAGCGGCAGCTTTATGCGCCGCGTCTGATCCCAATACGCCATCGACTCTTTTTGCCCATGGTACCATGTTTTGTATAGTGGCCCAGAATTCTTCTTTTTTTGGTTCGTCATAGGTTAAGAATATTACATCCAAGTCTGCTACATCAATCTTTTCTGTATTCATAGTGTTCTGTATCTTCATAGTCGTCTTCAACTACAATGCCAGCATGGCCTTTTGCAACCAAAAAACCTGCTGTACTCTTACGTAATTGTACACGATATACTGCATCGCGGTCAATCTTTTTTAATTTGGCATCGACTACACGGTAATCAAAATATCGGTCATATTCATCTCGAGTGACTACCAAATAGTCGGTGTCCACAGGATGGTTTTGCATGGTGCATAGATAAATCTCGCCTTGCTGGTTGTAGTGTACTCTATGCTCTATGGCTTCTGGTGTTGTCTTATCCAGTAGAGATTCAAACTCAGCCCAAAACTCGTTGCTCATAATACTCAATCAATTCTTTGGTTGCGTATGACTTGTCATGGTAGTGTACAGGTGCATACTGATTTAAGTTGTTGATACGAATCACATCACCGTCACGTTCTGTCATCACAGTATCAATCCAACTGCGGGCGTCGCTCCAGCCATTGAAGCCAGACTTCATGTGTACAAAGTTGATAAAGTCCATTGAAGGCATTGTGACTGTTTCTCTGCCCATGATTTCTGCTGTGATGGCATAGACTACATCTGTGCTGGGTACGATAGTGTCAAACTGTCGTAGCTCTTGCGATATCTGTGCCCAGGTGTAAAATACGCTTCGTGCTACTGCAAAGAAGTCTGTGCTTTCTCTGCTGTATCTAAAATACATGAGTCCGTTGTAGACATCAGGTAAACTGTTGGCATCCAATGCTTCTCGGTATTTGCGAACTGTGCTTCTAAGGCCCGCAAAAGTTTTTGCACCAGTACTGAGACAAACGTTCTTGAGTCTAAAAGCAGTCCACCAGTGGTCAATGCTTTGTGTGAACAACAAGTCGCTTTCCAGTTTGATGGTTTCTTTGAATGGAGTGTAGTAATCAGCCGTGGCCTCAAAGCCGTAGGGTACGTCAAAAATACGATCTGTGGAATCCATAACAATCACATAGTCAAACGCTCGTCGATGTTGCGCTGTGACTAGTTTGTTAGTCGCTGGGTCCACAATTACAGCATAGCTGTTCTGTTCTTGTGTTGCCTTGATGTTTAGGCACTGTAGGTATGCCAGTTCAAGGTAGTTGGTATCTTTGGTGTTGACCGCGAAAGTCACAAACCCCTGTTGTTCTTTAAATTGTGAGCTCATTAACCAGTTCTCGGAAGTTGTCGGTTTGTAAGTATGTTTTGTCCATGACGTGTATATTTTGATGTGGTAGTACCAAGGCCGTGTTGGCTAGGTGTACATGTATCTGTGTTGTAGTGGCCGCTATGCGTTCAATTGGGCTAGACACTGTAAACATGCGCCAAGGTATGCCCTGTTGTTCGTTAACATGATATCCGCTCAATATTGTGTTAGCTATGGCAAAGGCATAGTCGTTGCGATAGTTGCCTTCTCTGATGTTGTACAGCAGACGATAATAGTTGTAGTTGCGCTGTATCTTGCCCACTAGTTCAAACAACATTTGGGCTCGCGGGCTTTTTCTGAATAGCACCACTGTGGCCCAGACAAATGGCAAGCTGGTATTGCCCATCTGTTCATAGCTGGGCCCATTTTCATCACTGTTGTGGTGCATGAGTTTATAGTCCCAATCGGTCTCAAACAGTTTGAGCAAACTATCATCAAGTACTAGATAGTCTGTGTCCAGCACAACGGTTTCGACGTAAGGACTGAGTTCATAGGCAAGATAGCGACCAAAGTTACGCCACTGTACGCCAGCATCCTCTGTACGAAACGTGTGTCCTTGTGGATCAACTCGCACAATCTGATCGTAGGCAAACACAGGCTCAGCATCATGATCAGTGACCAATGTAATGGGCAAGCCCAAGTTCTTTTCAATCAGTCTACAGGTTTGGTCAGCAATGGCTACGTAGTCGACTTGCGTGTTAAACGCAAAGACCACAACGCCTTTAGACTTTGCGGATACGTTTGAGTTCGTCATGTGCTTGATGCCAACGGTTCATTACTTTTTGATAGTGTTGCTGTGCTTGTACCAAAAACACTGTACGATCAATCTCAATGGGATTTTGGTAAGTATCTTCCAAGTACAGCTCGTCGATGGGCCAAGTGGCCACAAACGCCAACAGTTCGGGTGTGACTTTGAACAAGCCACCATTATAGGCAAAATGTAAATCAGTTTGGATTTTCTCTCGCAGAATCTGTTTGTTCTGCTGATAGCTGGTTGCTTGACGTATTTGGGAAAGTAATTGTTCGGTACTCATCTACACAGTATAACTGACTACTGTGTAGATGTCAAGCCAATTAGGAGATAGTGACAGTGCCCCAACTGTTGCTCAAGTTGGTTGTTTCTGGATAAACTACGTCAATACGGTGGTTCCAAGTAACGTTGATACTCTCGTTGAATGCAGGTGAACCTTTTGCTGCTGAGTAGACTGTAAAGTCAAGATAAACAATGTTACCCACATCAGCATTGGATCCTTGAACACCGTTGGTACGAAGGTTAACTTGAATATAGTCGCCGGTGTATGCCGAAGTAGTACTTGTAATTTTTTGTATAGTGGTACCAGTACTTGCGTTCCAATAACCAATTGCAGTATTGTTGGTGTTCGATGTTCCACCTGAACCGCTACGGCCACCGTTGGTAGTGCCGCGGATGGTACTGATGCTGCCCAAGTTGGTAGAAATAAGTGTGACCCAGTCGCCGGATCTGTTGGTGCTGTCGCCATTAGTTGCACTGATATTGACAAAGTTTAACTGTCCGCCTGCGTTAAAAAAGTAACGTGCCCGATCTGCACTGGCAAAAGTACAGGTGCGTGTAAAGGTCCAAGTCAGTGCGTTAGTAGTGTTAGTAGATGTAAAGTTAGGGCTAAAAGTTGAACCAGTTGTAGTTGATCCCTGGCTGTTAAATGACGATGCACTTGAATATGCTGTGTTGATACTAGAACTAAAGTTACTTAAGTATGTAACCAAGCTACCCGAAGTTGGTGCACCAATACCTGTACCTGAACCTGTTTGGTGTGTACGAATACTGTTTAGTGTGTTAATGGCGCTGGCCCACTGTGTAGCAGTTACAACACCAGTGGCGCTGACTTGACTCAATGGTGTTTGACCATACCCATATTGACCATTGCCAACTGCCCAAATTGTATTAATCTGGTTTGCTGTGCTGCTGGGACTTGTACCTACAAATCCGTTGTAATCTGTTGCTGCAATCAAGCCGCCTGAACTATATGACATGTTGTTTATTCCTTACGAATTTAATTTTACTACAGCTTCAACTGTGCCTGGGCCGAGTGTGTCTTTGTTTTCTAAACTACGTCCGATAACATTCCAGGTTGTAATTTCGCTGCGTAGACCTGCACGAGCAAAACCGTTTCCTGCACTGACCAAACGATCGCCTTTGCGTACTGTACCAATCACTTTAACCGGAACACGTCCTTGCACTGCAATTGGGGGATGAGTAAGATCATCGCCTACTCGACTGTTCATAACAAAGGCTGCTCTAGTACTTATGACGCCGAACACATCTTCGCTTAAATCTTCTGTTGCTGCGGTGATTTCTGCTGTACCACCCAATTCAACAACCGTGCCAGGATCATATACTGCATCTGCTTCAAAGCGTTCTGCCAAGTCAGCGTACTGTGCATGAATTGACGTACCGTAAATGTTGTTCCACCAGTTAGTAATGCTGCCTAAGTTATAGCTCAAGTTTGCACTAGGTGTAATACTTGAACTGATATTAGCAAATGTAGTGGGATTTGAAGGGAATGTCAAGTTGCCAGTAAAGTTAACGTTACCACTTACTGTCATTTGTCCTGTAACTGTAAGGTTACTACCCACAGTAAGATTGCTACCTACTGTGAGGTTACCGCCTACAGTCAAATTGCTGCCTATACTGGCTGCATTGGTTACTATTAAATTGCCAGTTGTAGCCGAACTGGTGATGACGTTGGCGGCTGCTACTAGGCCAGGCAAGTTCAGTCCAGGATAGACTGTAGTAAGACCACCAACCAATGCGGGCGATGCTGGGGTAAATGCCACAGAATCGCTGCTGAATACTCCAGTGAATTTGTTGTTGACTGTGACATTACCCACATAGTGCGTGGTACTGACGTTGTCAACCACATTAAACTGGGCCAAAGAAGAAGTTGCTGGGGCTACGTTTGCTGTGTATGGGCCAATTGGAATCCAGTTGGTTCCGCTATAGACATAAAATTGAGTCTGTGTTGGATTCCACCAAAAGTCTCCCACAACGGGATTAGCAGGTGCAGTTGCACCAGTTTGACTGCTGCTGATAATTTTCCAGTTGGTGCCTTGCCAAACGCTCAGATGCTTGTTAGTACTGTCCCACCAGAGCTGACCAACCAATGGGTTAGTGGGTGCAGTGGCACTACTAAAATGTTCCATTAGGTGAATGAAGTTTTCGTTAAAAAATAGTCCGAACCCAGTGAAGTTCCTACCAATAAGATTTAAGCTAGTAGTAGTTGAGTCTTCGGTTCCATCCTGTAGTGTTAATAGAGGAGTTCCGTTTGTCAACGTAATATTGTAGGCCATTTGTATCTTTTCCGTTTAATTTACTTATTTATGCAAATTTAACCGTTGCCCCATACTATAATTACTGCCCCTGGGTTGCCATCAGCTCCGGTTTGTTCAAAAACGTCTGCTCCTGCACCACCTTGTCCAAAAGGACCATATACTTGAGAAGCCACAGTGATAGTTACACCATTGTCGCCCCCTGCCCCTCCGCTGGTAGCTCCATAGGTGTTTTGTGGTTGTGTCGCGCCTGTTGCGCCTGTTGCGCCCCCGGGACTGCCGCCGGCTCCGCCATTTCCGCCTGCCATAAAGTTCTCCTTATTGAGTATTTAACTGATCCCAAAGTTTTGACAATTTAGGGTAGGGATCAAGTCCCGACTGATCAAACAGATTTGCTGCTTCAATGACACACAATGCGTTAAAATCTTCTGCGCTTACTTCAATTTGACTACCATCTAGAGTAATCAACTTTCCATCAAACTCTCCAATATAAGATTCAAGTATGCCTGGGCGCGGGAGTTGACTGAATAATTCCGACAGCTGGGTGGCCTTCTCGCCTGCCACTGCTGCTATGCGTGGTTTATCTTCGACTGTCAAACGATTATTCCACTGAAAAATATTGGTTCCAAATAGGCTGTGTACTGCGCCAGCATTGCAAATATCTTGACTTTGTCCTGCATATTTTAAATGGTCGTATGTTCTTAGCAGGTGCCCTGTTAAACTGTTAGCAGAATGTGCGGTATTATCTGCGTTTACCAGGGACAAAAATTCTTGTATTTGATCTCTAACAGGGTCTATCGATTCGGCAGTAGTTATTTTAAACATCAGCGTCACACGCAAACTTGCACAAGCTCTAGTTACACCTTTGGCAACATGATATACATTACCATCAAACAATATGGCCTTGTTGCGTTTAGGTAATTCTGCGTACAATACTTGATCTTTATCGTAGAATACAGTTTCACCGCCCCAATCTCTTTTCCATTCTTGATTAAGATAGACCAAAAGAGTTTTATCTCCGTCGCGAATTGAATCTTTATGAGGGTAGCCCTCAACACCGTAGGTGTGCCCGTTTATGTAGCAACGTACCAGTCTTGCTCCAGCAAAATGATTTTCTTTTATATAGTTCCAAGCTGACAAAATTGGATCTGTCAGTTTATCAACTACATCTAGACCATTTTCGCCGCCGGCATTAGTAAAGTCAATGTTCCAATGACTAAATGGTATATCTGCTTTTCTAGTTGCACGGCTTCGCCAACCGTAATGCCAACCACGTTTTACTATTTCTTGATCAATTTGAGCTAGAATGTCGTGCGGTAGGAAATCATTAAAAGTTTGAATATTCATAAGTTGAGTGGGTAGTAAATTAACAGCCGCCGTCACCGTCAGTACTAGATACATCACCTGTACTACCCCAGCCGCCGCCGTCCCACGATGGTGGTGGTGGAGTATTATCATAGCCACCTCCGCCTCCAGCGCCGCCAGCCACCGAAACAGTACCAAAACTACCAGTAATAGTAGTGCCACCACCGTCGGTGCCTGCCGAAGGATCTAGTAGAGATTTTGTGGTCCAAATAATATTAGACATAGAATCTTGTACTGTTACTGCAAAGCCGCCAAGACCATTGGTTTTCGACGATAACATTTTTATACTGTGTATGCCTTGTGATAAACTCACTACCGCGGTATTTGATGTAGTGTATGAGTTTGCCGTAATCACGGTATTATTGTCAATGCTGACAATCATGCTTTCGGCAACTTGACCAGACACTGTATAATTACCAGAAGTCGGAATAATCAGTTCCCTCACTGATGTTACGTATCTGCCGTTTGGAACTGTACCAGTTGGGTCTGTCCAGACTGCATAGCTATTCATAAAACTACTCCACAGATAACTGGTAATTGGGTAAAAAATACTGGTATTCTTACTACCTGTACCGCCAGGAACACCGATAGACACAGTCAATGTTTCGCCAGGTGTAACTGTTAATGTCTGCAGACTATATCCACCAGAGCCACCACCGCCACCACCACCGCCTTGTCCAACTTGATAGTTAGAGACGCTGAGACCACCACCGCCACCACTGCCTACTGCTAGTACTCGGATACTGTAGACATGCGGAGGAACTGTTAAGGTATAAGTACCTGGTGTTTCGTAAATAGCATGTCCACTGACCAAGCCTACGTTAACAGTAACTGGTATTTGATAACGCGGTAAATTAACAGCGTTAGTGTAAATTACCAATTCATCGTTATAGGTACCAGCATTCAATGAACCAACTGGAGCTAAAGATATATTTCCTGTGTTACCAGTAAATGTATTAAAGTTAAATCCAATATTAATAGCCGAAAGATTGAAGGGCGAAAAATAACCAGAGTAACTGTGAGCATTTGTAATTAATAAATTAGCACCGTTCCCGGTGTTGATAATCTCAACAGTTTGAGCCACATTTGTTAGCCTGCCGCCGGGCGCTGGATCTCCTTGGTAGTAGAACAAGTTTGCTATTGAAGATACATTTGACCCAATGTCTGCATAGTCGGGTCGTACATTAGCATACACTGGATAAGATACATTGGCATAGCCAAGATATCCAGTATACATTGTAAACGCTAAATTTCCAGTAAAGTTACCAACTACATTGCCAAATATTTGTGTAGTGATAGTGGTACTTTCCCCGGGTGTTAACAGTAAGGGACTTGTAGGAAAGTTGTTGGCTACCGTGGTGTAATTATTTTGACCGCTATTGATATTGTCGTAGGCCACAATAGAGTTAATTACTAAGTCATAATCGCCAGTATTGGTTACCAATACAGATCGTGGTTGATCAACGTAGTGCTGATACGGAATTGAATTGATACTAGGTACGTTTGGGGAGAACACTCCTGCTGGTGTTGGATAAATCCGTTCCCATGTGCCATCCTCGTGTGCTACCCACCCAGTCTGCACAGGATGCCAGGTTCCGTCGGCATTTTTAATCCACATGCCCTTGAGCGGGAAATTTACCTTGGCAAAATTTGTTATAAATGTGGTCCCTAGACCATATTTGGCTGCTGAACTAGGTATAGTCATAATTTAGATTTGGAACCAGAAGTCTCCAGGATTACCTGTGCCGTTGGTCGGAAGACCGTTGCTTATTGTTCGACGACTGCCAAACCAAGGTGCAGTATTTCCGTTAGCAATAGCATTTTGCACAGATGACATTGTGGCCAATTGTGCTGTGTTTGCACTGGGCAGAGAAACATTAGGCGCTGTAGGTATGCCTGAAAAAGTTGGACCGTAGCTTGGTGCCAATGGTGCTATGGCTGTAGCAATACTGTTGTCGTTATACTGTTTGGTTACTACACCCAAACGACTGACAGGATCGGCAGCAACCACTACTTCGTTAGTAGCACCGCTAATGGTAATCATTGCTGTACTGGTGCCATTGATGTTTGCATAAAATCCAATATTGCTATTGATGATGTTATTTACAACACGTACAGTTCCGTTGAGTCCATTACCAACCACTGACAAATTACCAACAACAATATTACCATAAAATGTGCTGTCAATATCAGTACGAGCATAGTTTACGGCTGCAACATTGCCCAACTGTTGTGAGTTAACTGCTGTACCGTGAAACAGATTATTGGCAATACCTGAGGCCAGCGTAAGGCCAGGAGCAATAGTTGTAAAACCAGTGATTGGGGTTGATGCACTCAGTGTAAATGTTGCGTCATAGCTGCTGACTGCCACTACATTGTTGTTATGATAAAATTCAATGATAGTATGATTAGTGCCAAGAGTGTCAATTACATCGGCAACAATAGCACCGCTTAATCCATCTGTTGCTTTGTATGCTGGGCCAACAAGAGTGAATGAGCTGCCATTCCACATGTTCAATTGTTGATTGATACTGTCCCACCATTGCGTTCCAACTACAGTTGTAGTGGGTGCTGTGCTTGATACAATAACTGGGCTAACTGGAATAAATTGTGTACCAGTGTAGATTTTCAATAGGCCAGTGTTAAGGTCATACCATAGTTCTCCCTGCAAGGGTTTGGCAGGCTGTGTGGTGCTGGCTTGATTTTGTAATAACTTGATAAAATTTTCGTTTTGATAAAGACCATACAGTGGATAGTTTTTACCAAATAGATCTAAGTCAGTGGCATTTTGTCCAGGATTAATATCTGGACCGTCGGCAGTGCCATCTTGTATTGTGACCAGTAGCTGTCCAGTTGTTGAATTAATATTGTATGCCATTTATTATCCAATCGCGCTCAAATTAGTTAGAGTTTGAATACGTACTGTGTAGTCTACTTGAATAAGTCTATTTGATGATTTTTGTACAGGGTGGAAGATAACGTGTGTTAGCATGGGCCCTGTGGTTGTTAGGCCACTTGATCCGTCGGTGCTGCGACCAAACAGTCCCAATTCATCAAATGTATATGTATCTGTCAGTGTTTGACTGTTGTCAAATGCACTTTGTCCTGCAGGTTCGCCGTAGTCTAGCAAACAACTTACTAAAATATCTGTGTAGACTTGCCCAGGAATGTGACGAACTTCAATATAGTTCTGTGCAGGATTGCTATTGGCAGGTGCAGTATCATCGACTACTTTACTGTAGGTTGCACTATACAAGTTGCTATTCTGCCCTGTGGTGTTGGGAGGCAGATATGTAATTACACCAGTTGGGTCAACGCTAGTACCGCCATTGCCAAAGTGCATTTCGTAGATGAAATTTTGTCCCTTGTTTGCCAACATGTAGCCCAATGCTGTACTGATGTTTTCATAGTGAATAGCGTTGCTTTTGTTAATAAACACTTCACCAGTTTCAGGGTTGAAAATTTTAATGTGACCGCGCACATAAATTCCACTTAGATCATCTGGCTGGCGTACTGTATCTTTGCTCATGTTTGGTTCTCTAGTTATTGTATATTTATCGTTAAATTCTGCCTACAACTACTTCTATAACACCAACTTCGTTGCTGTTGTAGTTGCCCAGTGCTTTACCTATTACTGTGCCAATTTCTGGATCATTATTGGACATGGCCACCCCAGGAATTGTGCTGGTTACCATGCGGTCACCACGTTTTACTGTGCCAACTACGCGGCAAGGTACACGGCCCGTTAGTGCCAGTGCCACAACGTGTTCTCCAACTAACTGTCCATTCATTAGGTAAGCAGGGTTGGTAGAAACAACACCGGCTACAGCAGGATCATTTGCAGTTTGACTTACTGTAACTTCTGTGTCTGTGCCAAAAATCATCACAGTACCAGGTGCATACACAGCGTCTGATTCGTAACATTCTGCCAAGTCAGCGTACTGTGCTTGTATACTGGTACCATAAATTGTATTGAACCAGCCGCTGGCTGATCCAATATTTACTGATGCGTTGGCAGTTGGGAATATGCTGCTGATGTTCAATCCACCGCTCATGGTCACGTTAGAGCTGGTAGTTGCACCACGTGCGGTAACTGTTGCTAGGGTATCTGTTCCAGTGTATACTGCACTCCAGGTAACTGCACCGTTGGCACTTTGAGTAATAGTGATGCCAGAACCTGCTACATAAACTGGTTGTATTGTCCACCAATTTGTGCTTGATTTAGAAATTAGTCCTACCGTAGCATTGTTTGGTACCACTGTGCCTGTGTTTATACTAGCAGCTTCAATTTGTTGTCCCGATGATGGGTAAACTGTAATACTTGATCCACTATTGTTGGTAACTGATATTTCACGTCCCGGCACGGCCAACGGTAATCGAACTCCGCCTGTGCCACTGACAACAAAAACGTTGTCTGTTGTAATTTGAGTAGCTGTGTTTTGATTAGTACCTGCTGCTGCCACATTGGCAGAGCTGAACAGTATTGCACCACTTGTAAGTGTTAAGTTCCCAGTGATTACTTCGTTACCGGCTACAAAAGAACCAGCGGAATACAGATTACCATTTGTTACAAGATTTCCAGCATAGACATTACCTGACACAAACTCAGACCCACTGGTTATTATGTTTGATTGGGCAGTTATATTACCTGACGCTGTGATAGTTCCCGTGGTAAATGTTGTGGTACTCAGACTAGAAGTGGTCAACGTAGTAAAACTGCCCGAAGATGCTGTAATGCCTGGTAGGGACGCAGTTGACACATAGTTTTGCAACGAAAGAGCGGTGATGTGTCCGGTTATCCCCGATGTTTCGACTGGCAACAGGGTGTTATCTGTAACAGAATTCTGTAACGGTAAGTTGGTAATCGTAATTGTCATTTTAAATTTCTATGCCTTTTGTATATTTATTTAGGTCAAGTTCTTGATAAATTGTGCTTGTACCGTTGTAGCTCCACCCAATCCTGTTCCATCTGTTACAGCTCCTGATGTAGGACCTGTTGTTTGTATGATGTTTCCGGCTGCTGGACCCAGGTTAGCAACAAATATTGATCCAAAATTGTCTGCAATACTAGTAGCCGCATTGCCCAATAAGTTTAGCCAAGATGTAGTATGAACTAAATTTCCCCCTGGGATAAGTTCATTTATACCTGCTTCTACTACGCTGGTTCCTGCTGTGTACACGTTGGCTGCGCCAGTTCCGTCAACAGCGCGACGAATGTTAAACAGTACGTTGTTGACTGTGTCCAATCCCCAGAACACAATCTTCTCACCGTTTATGTAGACCACGCCAGGCACAAGACCTGCTGCATTAGGAGCAGTAAGAGCGCTGGCATTTGTCACGTGAATGTTACTGTCAGTGACACTCAAGTTTGCGCTCAGTGTAGTTGTATGGCTTGCGCTAACTCCGTAGTACTGAGGCCACAAACTAGTATTAGTGCTTGCTGAATTTGCACCCATGTTATGTACTATACGATAACTAGCTGATGTCAAACCGTTGTTCAACTTGGTTGTGACCAACATGTTCAAGTTATCGTAGGTTACACCAGGAATCAATTCTTCAGGAGCATGACTACTATAGGTATCGTAGTAGGCACCGCCATCTAAATTAATAGCAGTATTGCTATTAGTGTAGGTATTATAGATGGTGCTGTCCAAGTACAGAGGATTATCGTAATCATAGTACTTCAATGATAAGTTAGAGCCCAGTGTGGTAGTTGGAGGTAGTCCGCCAACAATGATTCTCCATGGATCAACTTCGGTGATGGTCAATTGATATTGAGTTGTAGTGTCACGATTGACCAATATCAATGGTTCTCCTACTGTATAGTTCAGTGCAGTAAAGTCCAACAAGTTTTGATTTGATACTTGGTTAAACGATACATTGGCAGTTACCGTAGTGGTCAAGTTTGCTGAGTTGGCAAAAATATAATGAGTGTTGTCAAATGATCCAACTACATCGATCAATGTAATAACATTACCTGTGCTGGTATTGTATACAACGCCTGTTGCTCCAGTAGTTGCTTGAGTAACAATGTTTCCAGTGTAAACAACCACTGCATTGGCAGTGTATAAATTAACAGTTGGAATAATAACGTTGGCACTATAGATAGCACTGGTGTTGGCCCAAGTGTACATCAAATTGCTGTTGAATACACTACTGTTGGCTTCAAATGTTACGCCTTCTACTGTAACACCAGGATACTCTACTCCCGACATCAGCTGTGCCAAATCTTTGCCTGGCATACTAGCAGTTGGAGCGTAGTATGCTGTGACACGATCTGCTGCTGTACCAAGTTGGTCCGCGGTCAATGCAGTATACTTGGTATAGTCAAATAGATTGTTGACTACAACTGGACGAACGTTGCTGGCTATGCCATTTACTGCAATATTGCCCGAACGGCGTACAAAGTTATTGGTCAAATTGGCTACAGTAATCAATTGCAAGTTGCTGCTAATTGCAACAATTTGAGCATTGGCTGTGGTATTGGCTTGTGTAATATAGTTGCCAACGCTGGCACTTATGTTTCCGCTCAAGGTCAAGATAGCAGTACTGTAGACATTTGCAGTTGCTTGATATGCCTGTCCATTGTAGCTCACAATGCTGCTGTTGGCTACAGTGATATTTGGTTGCCATGTAACAACGTTGCTGGTATAGCTGACACGATCAAAGTTCATTGTAACGCCCAATGAGCGTACTGTGTTGTAACTTTGATTTACAAACTGTGTATAACTGGTGATAGTAGTTACATTGGTATGTAAATTGGCAGCATCACTGTAGATATAGTCAGTGGTATTAAATGTGCCGTTGGTGTCAATCAAGGTAATAACATTACCGGTACTGGCTGTGTACACAGTTCCGTAAGCATTAGTATTGGCTTGACTAATGATGTTGCCAACGTAGGCTGAAACATTGCTATTTGCAATCAGTGTTGTAGTTGGCAAACTCTCAATCATGTAGTGATTGTTAAGTTTTGCATAACCTGCCGCGCCTGTGCCAGTGCCGTTGATAAAGATGTCTGGCTGACTTGTGTAACCTGATCCTGGATTAATAACTTCAAATGCTTCAATCAGACCAGTGCCAAAGTTGACCACTGCCTGTACAGTTGCACCAGTACCGCCACCACCTAGTACTACAACATCAGGAGTTAAAACATAGCCGCCGGCTACAGTTGCAGCAGATACTGCGGTTGGTGCCACTTGTAGGTTAGCACCTTTGGCATACAAGTATCCATTATAGCTGTTGACTGTGGTAACTGCTGCGTTTAAGTTGGCACCATTGGCAAAGATAAATGTATTTCCGCTGTTGGTGAATGTACCAGAGACCCCAGTCAACGCAATAGTATTTCCTGAAATCTGGAACAAATTACCACGTGCTCCCGAACTTGGTTGTACAATTACATTGCCAACATTCATGTAAGGTAAGTTAGTGCCAGTGATTGTTAGTGTCTGATATGCAGTAACAAAAGTTCCAACCACGTTGGTCACGGTTATATTGCCACCTAGTCCGTTTACTACAGTACCCGAAGCAGTTGCCATGACCTGCACATTTCCTAGCGGACTCACTAGAGGGCCAAACAATGGTTGTGTAATCAATTGTCCAGTTGACAGTGATTCGTATCCGTTTACTGTCAGTGTGGTGATCAATTGCCCGCCAGTGTTGGCCACAGTGACGTTATTGATACTGTAGGTATGATTGTTATACCATTGGTTGTACTGTGGTAAAGTACTCAACCATGTGTTGTCAAAAGTTTCAGTACCGTTGGGGCTGCGATATCCGCCAAAATCAGCGATATATGTACTTGGAATATCAAAGTCAGTGGTATCACCATAGTACTCGTCGTTGCCTTGATAGTCAATCAAGTATTCACGAATACTGGTTCTATAAGGTTTGACTTCATTGATATAGCTCTCGTAATAGGTCTGATTATCTGGTACGTAGTTAGCTGGTTGATCCAGAGTACGGAACTTGTGCAGAATGCTGATAAAGCTAGTTTTAAATGCCCAATCAATGCTTGGTTGTTCTGTCAAGATATAGTTGATCAAGAAGAAGAACATCTCATTGTAACTGGCTTTTAGCGTATCAATGAATATGTAGTTCTGTAGTGTATCAAAAATAATACGTATTTCGTTGCCAGCAACATCAGTTGTATACAAGTTGCTGTTCAACTGTATAGTACCTTGTTGAATTCCAACTAGACTTGTAGTTGCATCGCTGTTTACACGATAGACAACAAACTGACCGTTGCCGTTGTTTAACACTTTAACTGTGTCACCAATGCTCAACAACAATGCTGCAACATCTGCCGTAGTGTTAACTACATAAGTAGGCAATACTGTGTGATCATAGCTGCTGTCGTACCAGTCTGCCTTGCTCCAGTAGAATGGTGTATAGTAGCTCTGCACAGAGGTCAATGCCCAGGCAGTGCCATTCCACGTATAAGTAGTCCACAGTCCTTGTTGAGTCTCGTCTGCCAAGACCAATGCTACATATCCTGCTGCCAAATAATTAGTTTCTACATAGCCAAGCTCAGCACGAGTACCAACTTGCAAATCATAAGTTGACTGATCAGGCAATGGTGCAGATTGGTACAGTCCGCTGATATTGAATTCTTCAACAATAGGATACTGTATCAATATGGCGTTGATGTATTCAACCCAATTTTTCAATGCTGCTGTTCTGTTGACAAACAGAGTTTGATTTGGATATACACCAAGACCAATACGACTTTGTGGTGCCAATGATGCATCAGGCACTGCGGCTCCGTTAAAGTCGATGCCACTTAGGCTATCAACTAATTTTTCAACAATGCGTACAGGTACTGGGCTATTAGCGTTGCCTTCTTGTACCAACTGATATTCACTGTGAATTATATTGGTATTCTTCAATGTATCATAATCTACATGAAGTACAGTACTGTTGCCACTCAAGTAGTTGCTGATGCCGTGTAGACTGATTGTGTCATCACGTAGTACCTCAGCATAGGCAATATTCTGCGCTTGCGGATTGGCAATCAAGTCTTGAATAGTACTGATGGTGTTGATGTGTACACTTTCAGGTTCAATACTGTTTTTGCCAGTTACCCAATAGTAATAAGTAGTTGTTGCCAACTTGCTGTTAGGATTGATTGTGGTAACCATGCTGTATGCACGATTATCGGGATACAGTGCTGTTCCTGGTCCAGGGTACAGATTAGGTGGCATATCACTTGCTACCCATTCGCAGACCTGTATTTGACTACCAGGGAATGTTGCGCCCCAGTTGTTGGCACGGTAGGTCAAATTGCCTTGTTCGTAATCTAAATAGCGTACTGCGCCAGTATTCCACCAAGTTTTTGTAACATGCTCTGGTCCCCAGAAATAATCAACACCATTGGCAAGATTAGGAGTTGAGTCAATTCCGCTGACTGCGTTATAGCTGGCTGGATCATAGGATGTAATATAATCTAGATCTTCTTGGGCAGCACCTAATATTTTGCCTTTTGCTGGGTCAATGTAGTCCAAGTTAGTGATGATTACATTGGTATTGGCATTGTACAGATACATTCTGCCGACACTGTTAATGTCAACTTTGGCAGTTTCTTGCTCAACAATATCCCAACCCACGTTACCGCTGAAATTGTTATATGTGTAATATGTACCTGCGCTTGGAATAGGTGTGTAGACGCCGCTAACAGGATCGAACGTCATTGTGTTGCTGTCACCAGGAGCACCAATCAACATGGTGTTGCCGTTCATTGCCACACTGTAACCAAATTGATCATTGCTGCTCAATTGATTATTTTGTAAACGTTGAATCAATACATATTGATCTTGTGCTTGCCCAGACAGTGTACCGTTTACAAGACCGTAAACGTAGACCATACCAGAACCTTCAATGGTGTCAACAAATATTTCAGTACTGCCGTCGAAATTAGTAGTTGCTGCGTCAAACGTTGTAATGTTTTGTGTACTACCACCATTGGCTGCAATTACCAGGCTTGAGCTGTCAGAGCTGGCCATGACTTGGCTTCCAAATTCTGCCACGCTGTCTTGTGCAGGATGTTGCAGAGTCTGTACATTGTTGTAGGCATTCAAGCCTAGATTAGCCAATAGTGTACCAGATCCTGAACTCAATATCAAACGTTGGTATTCAGTTACTACATTGCTGGTGATGGTCAGTGCATTGTAGTCTGTTGTAATTGCGCTGATACCAGGAATGTTTGCGCTGTTGACTGCTGCTGCAATGTTGGCCACAGTGTTACCAGTTACAGTAATGTTAAATCCATTGATACGGAAGTTGTCGCCTGTGTTGACAATTGGAGCATAGTTTGTGCTGCTAATGCTGCCATAGCTGGCGCCTTGGTTTACAAAGCGATATACGATACCGCTGTAGTAGCCAGGTACGCTGTAGCCAGGGCTGGCAACATAAACGTCTGCATCATTTCCGGCAATGTAGGTAGTTGTGCCAAATGCTGCGCCACTCTTAGGTGTAGGTGCTGTTAGTGTTTCTAATAGCTGTATCTTGTTGGTTTCAACGTTGATCAAGCTGCCAATAACGGGTGCATTGGTAAATGTTAAACTAGTGCCTGTAGCAGTATAACCAGTAGTAACAATGTTACCGTTTACAGTAATACGGCTTGTTGTGCCAATTGGATACTGTGTTGTATAGCTAGTGCCGTTGGCAATGAAAGATTCAATGCTGCGATCAAACACATAAACTGCACCTGCTGCACTTACTCCGTTAACTGCTTGATAAGGTGCGCTGACTGCAACTTGACGTCCATTGCTAGTTGTTTTTACAGTTTGACCAAATTTAGCCGCTGCACTGCTGCCCACTGTGATGGTGTTAGCGTATGTGTAGAAGCTGGTAGCATTGGCTTGATATACATACACGTTGCCTGCATTAGGAGCAGAAACATACAACCAAGCGCCATCTGCACTGGCATCAACGCTGGTGCCAAATGCGTCACTGGCATTACTACTCCATGGGCTTGATAGTGTTTGAATCCAAGGGAAGCCAACATTGCCGTTGAATTGGTGTACGTGCAAACAACCATACTGTGTGCCGCTACCAGGGTTACCAATGTACAGCAAGTTGCCTGCTGTGGCAAGACTTGAACCAAATAGTGTGCCGCCACTGCGTTGTCCAATGTTGGCCACTGCTGTCAACACGTTACCGTTGGTGATGTTGGCCACAAATGCAATCACGTTACCGTTGTTTAGAGTAGGCAATCCTGCTAGTGCAAAAGTGCCTGCGGTATTAATTGTGGCAACTGTACCAAATCCTGTACCAGTTGCATAGCTGTTGGCATTTAGCTTCATGCTTGGGTTCAATGGACTTACATTGCCCGACCAAGGTGTGCTCTTGTTATAGACTACCCAACCGCCAGTTTGATCATCATTGTCAACCCAAAGTTTGTCATTATTAATCCAGCCGTGTGCCGGTGTGATGCTGTTTAAATCTGTTGCTGCGGCAATACGAACGCTTTGTAGTTTATACAAAGGTCCTGTGCCAGTTATAGTAATGGCCTGTTGGATTTGTGTTGCATTTTGTCCGTAGAATACAATGCTGAATGTATAGGCATCAACTACATTGTACACACGGTAGAAACCGTCAACACGAGTATCAAACCCACTGATCATAACGTTGTCATTGAACATCAGACCGTGAGGATTGTTTGTTTTGACTGTGCCAATATTGTCTATACTGTAGGCAATGGTATTCACAGTATTGTCAGTTTCTGTCACGCGATACACATTCCAAGAACCGTTTAGATCAGACGCTGTCCAAATTGTTGAACCAATGCCGTATGAGTACACGTTGGCACTTAGTTGACCTAGACTGCTCAGTGTGCTGATATCAAATACTGTGGTTGTAACATCATTGATATCAACATAGCCTGCAGTTTGAAGATCGTTTTCGTAGATGCTGTTGGCATCACGATTCAAGTAGATTGTAGGCGTGTAGGCGCCTTCAGTTTTGTACAACTGATTGGGCTGTACCCCAATGATACTGCTGACGCTAGAACCGTTGTTAGGCAATAGTGTGAATGTAACTGGATCGCCGTTGAATGTACCTTCGGTCAGTACTAGGTCAATACTACGATTGTTATGTAATGCACCGTACTCGCCAACACGCATACCCCATTCTTCGTAGATACTGATGTCGCTGGTAATGCCGTTGAAACCGGCTGCGGTAAACGCATAGATAGAATTTAATGTGCCTTTTTCACGAATAAACCCTTGATAAAACTTGGCCTGTGTGACTTCGTCAATACCAAAGTTTGTCAAATAATCGCGTGGCTGGAAGCCAATGGCACTGTCACTGTACAAGTGGAAGTCGCCCAGTAGTTCGGGATTGTCAACATCATTAAAGCGATTGAACTTCTCAGCATTGTAGCTAAAATTAGGCAACAGGCCTGTTTTTAGTCCGTTGCCGGGTACCAAGGCCCATTTGGTAGTATCAAATGTTCCCGATGCTACAACATCTTGTAGTGCTGTATAGTTGTTGCTCTTGTATTGTACCAAACTGCCCATCAAGTAGTCTGTGCCTTGTTGCCAAGCATCCACTGTGGTATTGTTGAACACAAAGCCTGGAGGATTCATTGCACCTGTCCAAGCGCCAGTTTTCTTGCCAACCAGTTTCAATCTGTACTGTCTATTGCCCAGTTCGGGAACATAGATGACATCGTTGAAAATATCCACGTTGTCAAATATCATGACATGTTCGTATTCAACTACATCTACTTTTACCAAAGCCAGTGTTTGTCCATTATTTGCATTCAATACAAATGTATTGCCTGTAGCCAAGCTGGTACGGTTTACACTCAATTGGCTGTATTTGACAAAGTTGTAGTTGGTGTCAAGTACACGACTTTGCCCAGGATGATTTTGAATCTTGTCAACAACACCTGATGCACTGAATAATGTTACTCGGTTAAGTACCGGGCTCAATACCAGTACGCTACTGGCTTGCCAACCCTGCTGCACCCACATCAAAAATTCTTGTACGCTCAGTAACCAGTCACGTTGAACGCCAAGATCGGGGTCAACATCAGTGAAACGGAACCCAATGCCACGCAAGTAACGTTGGTAGCTCACCAAAAAGTCCACCACCTGTTGGCGATTTGTAAATTCAAATCCATAAGGTATAGTTACTTTGTACTGTTGATAGTCTTGATATATGACACCTTTTTCGTTCAATACTGTCAAACTGTAACTGTTATTATTGGCCAGGCTTGGAATAATAGTAAAGTAAGGTGCATCTGTATCAAACCCGCTCACTGTGTATCCTGTAGCAGTACGTTCAACAATGACACCACTGTAGGTTACAGTTTTGATAGGAGTTGACTTGTACAGCTTGATGGCATAACTCTCGTTGGGGATAACCACTCCGCTGTTGGTGCTAGAGGGACTGCTTTGTTCTGCAATCACCTGCATAAAAGTTTGGTCTGTAAAACCAGCCATTTTATAGGCCAATTGAATATTGACATTGTCAAGATATTCATACAGTTTGGTACCAGGATCAATACCTTGATTGCGTAGGTATTCAGCAATCCAGTTTATGTAGCCTGCGGCACGTAGTATGGTGTTTTTGCCATTGGTGGTACCATTTACATTGATTATTGCAGGTGTCACACGTTGTAGTGTGTCGCTGACAACATATTGATTTAGATCAATATTCTTATAGTAACGCCCAATGTCCATCAGTGTACCAAAGTAGAAAGCTGGTTTTGCTAGAGCCAAGGCTTGTTGCATAGCGTAAGGAAAATCACTGCTGCGACGCCATGCAGTTTCCACTGGTCCTTGATCGCCAATTTTAAAATTGCCACTGGCATTGTTACTGCTAAAACTCTTGACCAAGAAGTTGCTTGGAGGCAATAGTGCTCCGGTATAGTCTACTGGAATAATTGAACTTAATCCGGGACGTGCAAAACGTTTGTCAACAGAGACATCTCCGTTGTTCCAAATCAACCCAATTTCCATATCACCCCAGAGCACTTTGTTACCGCTGGTATAGGGTGCAGGGCCGTAACGTGTTTCCCACCATGTGGGCTGTTCGGTAAATCCAACCATTTCCCAAGGATTGGTATGTGGACGATCAGTGTCGTAAAAATACTTGTAGATGGCACGCCAGTATCCAGGCAGTTTGGCACCGTTAACGGTATCAACAAAACGATTGTAATTCCAGCTGAACGGCTCGCTGGCAACAAAAGTTGTGTTGGAGATATAGTCAACACGATTTCCGCCAACCCAAGTCAAAAAGCTGTTGGTCAATAACTGTGTAAACTCGGTATTGCTGTATTCAGTTGATCTAAATTTACCAGGTAAGAAATTGTATATGTCAAATACATTTTTAACATAATCAACTTTGATGTTGTTGTAGATGCGTTTTTCAAACTCCAACAACAAATCATCACGGTAGTCACCAAAGCCGGGAGTGATACTTCCATCATGCCCTTGTATCACATATATGGGACTGGCATAGGTTGTATCGTAATACTTGCTTGGGGTAAATTTAGGATATAAGCCCAACTTGGTTGGAGTTTCAGGAATATAGTT
>Ga0208739_1000169_pt1 | contig 23131 bp, 23 predicted proteins | sample CryBogCBE27Jul09_FD_184566 | JGI IMG/M metagenome (GOLD analysis project Ga0208739, IMG submission 184566) | Freshwater microbial communities from Crystal Bog, Wisconsin, USA - CBE27Jul09 (SPAdes) (version 2) | ecosystem: Environmental > Aquatic > Freshwater > Lake | place: Crystal Bog... | reverse complement strand
TTTATGCCCATTTAATGGACTTCTGAGGCTCTACGGGCTTGTATAGGGTGGCGCGGATGGCTTACCAACTATGATAGCCTATATTTGACCCCTGAGGCTCTACGGGCTTGTATAGGGTGGCGCGGATGGCTTACCAACTATGATGGCCTATATGTGCCCCCTGAGGCTCTACGGGCTCGTATAGGGTGGCGCGGATAGGTTACCAAACTGTGGTTACCTATATTAGGCCGTAGATGTTATACATCACGGTGTATGGGTTTGCGGATGGTTTTAAAAAGTTTTTTGATAAGTTGATCAAAAAAATAAAGATGATGTTTCAATATATAACATAAACTTTGTGATGTATAGTTGGGTGTAGGGTGTAGAGTGTATAGTTGAAAAAAATTCCATTAGAAAATATTTATATGATTTCCATTTTGCATATTTTTTTTTATGAACAATTTTATTTTAACTATACATCTATACATCTATACACCAGAATTAATATATAGTCTTAGAATCCCCTAATATTGAAATATAAGGGGTGTATAGTTGGGTGTATAGTTGGTGTAGAGTTGGTGTAGAGTTATAACATCTTGTTTTTTTATTCTAAGGCCATAGATATTATCTTCAAAAATCACAAAAAAATAAACATTCAAATACATACATTTATTTAAAAAAGTAATTGGGATATAATATCATTATCAAAATCATCACTTAAGTTATCATCCATTTCGTTTTCTGATATTGTTTCAGTTGTGGTTGTGTCCTCGTCATCGATAGTTTGTTCTTCATCTCCTAATTTGAAATGTTCTTTTAATTCTGCAAATTTAAATGTATAGCAATTGCCAGCCTTGAGTCTTGATTTTACTATAGGAGATTTTCCGCACTCTGATGCTAATTTTAATGTTTTTAATCTTAATCCCATTTTAATTGGGTTTGTTTCATATTTAAATCCGTTCTCTATAATCCAGTCATTAAAATCTTTATAAAGTTGAGTTCCGCTAATTACTCTATTTGGTGATTCCTTATCCATATTATTTGCGGTATATAGTTTTATATATTCTTCAACTAAACATGCATTAGTTTCCTTCAATGCTTCGTGGTATTCTGAGGTTGGGATTGGTAATGAGTTGAATGTTGATAACCCATCTAATGAGATAAAATAATCATATAGTTTTCTAATAATTTTAGTATTTTCAATAATCTTATAAAACTTATTAAAGTACTTAACATTCTTTACTGTCTTACCGATTAATTCATCACTGCATCGAACAATTAATTTTCTTCTGTCGTTCTTTCCTGTAGCAATTGGATTCTCGCCATTAGCGGTGCCTAAAAATCTATGATATGAATTAATAATATATTGGCCTTTGCCCTTTTGGTTTATTGGTAATGTTGGCTCTGTAATAAGTCCCTTAATCTGTGACATGTCTTTTGCTTTCTGTTTTTCTAACTCATCAACCGCAACTAAAAATGCATTTGTCATTAGTCCATTGAAACTTCCCCATACATCACGATCTGGTGCTTGACTTTCTAATACTTTATTATTGCCCATTATCTTTCTCAATAGATGTAATAAACTTCCTTTGCCCGCTCCTTCCTCAGATATGAAGATTACAAATATAGATTTGGTTTCTGGATATACTAACATTTGACCAATCCATCTAATAAAATAATTGTATATCTTAATATCGTGATTGCATAATATTTTAATATGATTCAATAAGAATTCCAATTCTTCGTTATATTCATCTGGCTCACATTGTTCCATATTCTCTGCTGAAAATGCTCTCCATACATTATAAACATTTGGCGGACAATTCTTAGGATATACATCCATATTTTCATATTTTCTAATCTTTTCATCGCTTACCCATTGTTTAATAAAACATTGTTGTTTTTCTTCATAATCATTTAATTTTTTGTTAAATACTGATTCGGTATATTTGATATGTTCATATGCTACAAATAATTCGCTCTTAGTAAATGTTATGACAGTCCCATCCATAGTTATCTTAGCAAATAATGCGGAGTTAATAATCTTGCAATGTAATTTCTCAAATTCTACTTTTTTATGAATATAACTATTGACATTGACTATAATATTATTTATATCTATTTTTTCATCCTCGGATACGGGCTTAATCTTAAATTCAATCTCAACACTAAATTTATCAAGGATGCGTGCTTGTGTTTCATAAATGGCTCTTTCGATTTTCTCTTCGTTGTATTCAGATCTCAAAACCATAATACCATCATTTGTGTATATAAAATTTTTAGGACTTCCTAAGCATTCACGGAGTTGTTCAATAAATTTTCTCTCATTGTCATATAAGAAATGGGATAGGGTGGGCTTCTCTTTTTTATTTGCCTTAATAAGATATTTAGCGGGGATTTTTGTTATTAATTCTTTTGTTGTGCTATCTACTTCTTTTGAAAATTGAATAGCAAATCTAAATTCTTCATTTGACCCGTGGGGGTCAATATTATTATCTTTTCGCCATCCGCAAATAGACCCGCCATTAATTAGGCAAATATATAATTGCTTAGCCATATAACGGCTACATCTATTTCCATAATATCTAATAGTTTGATTTAATATCTCATCTCTCTTATCAATATAGGTTTCAATAGTATATGCTTTGCTGTCCATAAGTGCATAATAAATTTGGGCATACATTTTAACACCCATATTAACACCATCTATATCCCAATATAAATCATCGCATACTGTATTTCTAAGTTCTGATTTTAAATTGCCAATACTATTTTTTGCATTGAGTCTTCCAATACCTCGCTCGGATAAATGATAAGTGGCATCAAATTCGCCATCAGCTTTCAAATGGGCATCGATAATATTTATATCTTTTGGTTCTAAGCCTTGCATATATTGCAACCTGTCTAATTTTTCCAAATCGACGGTTTCAATCGCGGTAAAATTGTTGAGAGTAGAATTTCCAGTTGTGAAAAGTTCGGACATTTTCAAAAAGTTTTTTTTATATATAATTATAAATTCAAATATTTAATATGAAAAAAGTTTTTATTATATAAATGTAAATATAAAATAAAAAAAAATAATTAATTAATTATGATCTAAAATTATTTTTCTTCGGGGAAATATTTCCACCAAGTTTGTATATCTGCATCATATCTCCATCCTTCATCTCTCGCCCGTTGTCTATCATAATATTGAAACTTTTTCCACTTCTTAATTTGCCCCGCTTTCTTTACTGGGGGTCTTCCTCTATTTGTCAATGGGTTTGTATAAAGATATGAAAATCTTTTTAATATGTCTCTGGCTTCTTCATCGGTATGGGATTGCCTCAATTCAGCCATACATACTTCCAAATATTCTTCGTCGTTCATTTTATAAAATTTTTTGTTATGTTATATAAGTGTAAATATAAAACAAAAAAAAATAATTAATTAATTCATAAAATTTCAGATTCATAAAATGGCATCAGCTTTAAATCGCTTTTAATCTTTCTATATTTTCTTTGATATTCTTGTTGATATTCTTTAACGCTTTCATATAGTTCTTTTCTTTTTTTGAGAATTTCTTCTTTATGTGAATAATAATAATTAAGGGCTTGTCGCCTTGCACTTTGTATCGGCTTATCTTTCTTTCTATATTTATTGACGGCTCTCATAATTGAGTCTGGAGTCTTTCTTCCTTTAATTGGGTCTCTTGGTGGTGGCACTGGATCATATTCTTTTTGTGGGGCTGAATTATGAATGGTTCCACAACAATCGCATACTTTTTTTGGTCTCGGCATATTTAAAAAATGTTAGTATATATTAGAAAATATTTTTTATACGAATTAAAATAATTAATATAAAAAATAATTATTTATTCTATATGATCTATACATTCTAATGTTTAATAGGTTTTAGGTGGTCGCCCACGTCCTCGTTTCAATTTATTCACTAAATGGTAATTGTCCAAACTTTCCTTTAATAGTTTTTTAGTCTTTGCGGTGGTTCTTCTTTTTACACCCGCACCCGCAGTTGCAACTGACCCAACCGCCTTTCCAGCATCTGCCGCACCTGATAAATAATTACTCGCAGACTTTAAACCTTGATATCCCGAATAGGCCATTTTAGCAGCATCGATGGCATGACCAGTAACGGCCAACCATTTATCCGCATCTGGATTTCCTTGAGCATCGGCCAAACCTAAAGACATAATATAATCCGCCAACATATCGCCCAATTTCTTACCCGCAACAGACCCAAGAGTTTGCGCAACTGGGATTAATTCAGGTTGTAACATACCCGCCGCCAAAAAGTCCGCAAATATTCCGCCTAAATGTTCCCCAGCTAATGGTATGCCTTTTTGTACGGCAAACTTTGCAATACTTATTGCTATTGCTTTCATCGCATCTTTATTATCTTTAATCCAATTAATAGCCTCGGCTCCATATTTTTTAATTGCATCTACTCCAGTCATAACACCACCAACAACTTTGTTTTTAATTGCATTTGCATATTCTTTTACCAATCGCATTTTATCATCCCAACTTAATTGGGCATTGCTTATAAGTTTTTTAAAATCTCCGATTCCATTAGTTACTCCACTCTTTATTTTTGAGATAATATCTTCGGACTGGCTTAATATCTTTTGTTTTATTTGGTCAGCCGTTCCTTTTATTTCATTTCCAAAAGCATCAATACCAGAAACAACTTTATTGACTGCACCTTGAATGCCTTGATTAATTTGGTCATTATATCCGCCCGTAAAAAATGTTTTAGCCCCATTTACGAAATCATCCCACCCAGCCCCGTGCATTAATAGATGATCATTTATTGTTTTATAAGCATCTTTTGCTTTCTTGCTTTTTAATGCTCCACCATGTGTAATCTTATGGTGCTTAGCCCATCCGTGCGCAAAATCTTTAAATGTCAATTTACCTCCAACATATCCTCCAGTTATTGGTATTGTGTTAGTCGCAACTAATCCTTTTTTAGCCTTCTTTTGTTTATGCATTAAATTAATTGCAGTATGTAAATAATCATCATCAATTGCGCCTCCTTGTTGTAATACATTAAATCGTGCGCCAATATCCGTAATGGTATTCGATGCCTTCCGCAAAAATGTATCATCGCCAAATAATGATTTTGTATCTTGTTTAACAAATTCATAATCTTGTTGATTGCCTACACCGCTTGCTTGTAATACATTTAATATGAAATTCTGACAGTTATTATCGCGTGCTGAATATGGATAAAATCTATCACCCATAGCATTTTTAGCATTGTCATATAATTGTTCTAATGTTAATTGTTGCCCATTCAATGGTGTTGGCGTGGCCTCCTCATCTTTTACTGGTTGAGGATTTACAACCAAATTAACTCGTTCTACTTTCTCCATTGATATTCTTGTGCCATCTTGTAAAGTAATAACTATTTTTAAATGGAATAATTTATCATATGGTGCATTCTTTAAATTCTTTCCAAACTCTCCACGAGATGCAACACTCAAAGCACCAACTAAAGCATTGCCTACTGGATTTCTTACAATATCAATTTTGGATATTAATTGATTTCCATATTGGTTTAAAATTTGTTGAACATTTGGGGGCATACCCGTATCGCCAGTATAAACTTTGTGGGCTACATCTTTAATTCTATTTACGGTATTATGTGCAAGATCATTTGCTTTGTCAATGGCAAGTTTTGCTTTATCCGATGCGGTTCTAAATCCGCCTCTAATAGTATCCCATAATCCTTCTCCTTCCATATCGCTATAATATTCATCACTGTCGCTATCGTCGTGGCATATTGTTATTCTTAAAGCACCACCTCCAGCAAGTGGGATTTTTAAATTGTGTTTATGGTAATGTTGATAATCCAAACCAGAATGAGTTTTACTAACTGACCCTTTATGAGCATTATATGGCTTATATGTCTTTTCAATACGGTGTCCGCCCTCGTGGAAATATTCATCTCCATGCTTTGTTGTGTAATCTAAATCTCCCTTATGGGTTTTACTCTTACTTCCTTTTTTTGCTGGCATTATTCTTTGTCAATTAATTTCAGTTGTGAAATAATACCTTTTCAGGCATAAAAAAAATAAAATGATTATATTAAAAAGGATATCTTTTTTATTCATTAAATTAATTCACTTATTTTTAAATGGTGGTAAGTTTTTTTCTCCTTTTATTTTCTGCTTTAATTTTATTTTCTTGGCCAAATCTTTTTTATCAATTTCATATATTGTTAAAGGTGTATTTTTATTTATTCTAATAGTTGGCCTATATACTGGATATTCTTGATGGCCTACATCTTGCCATTTTTCTTCAAACCATCTCTTCAAATTCTTTTCTTCGTTATCGTCTCCATATCTTCCGCCAAGTTCTTTGTATGTCTTTACGATAAACCCGCTTTTATACGCTGACGGCTTTTTATATATTTCATTGGCTTTATTTATTGCCCTTTCATATAAATGTGGATCTAAAACTTTAGGCATTGTTATATTAAAAGATATATATTTTTTTATTTATTAAAGTATTGTCCAATATGTACCAGACCAACTTAAAGATACTTGGGTGCCAGATTGTTGCAATATATAACTTGTACTACCTGCTGAGCCTATATAAGTAATCCCAACTGCACCTGTGGATTTTGCATTTACGAGTGTAATATAAAATAATACATCCTGTGCCCTTAGACTTCCAGTGGATACGGTAACATCGCCAGTGCATCCAAAACTGCATCCGTAATGGTAAGGGTTAATAGTTAAAGTCCCCGCCCCTTGTGCTACAACTGGTGCGGCATTAATAACCTCACCATTTAAAAATAAATATGGTTGAGTAACAATTCCATCGCTATTATGATTCATTTTAAAAGTCATCCCACTTATAATTAATTCTACTGAATTGGCCGCCGCTATAGAATTTGTACCAACCGACCAAAAATATAATATTTCTGTGGAAGCAAATGCGCCAACATTAGAAACTCCAGTATTTGTCATCAATACGGGCGTATGACCACTTTTAAAAGGTACTCCAGTATATCCATTAAAATTAATATAATATAAGTATGGCGTGTTTGCGGTTGGTGTTCCAGTGTTCACATATGATCTACGAGAATTATAAAAGTTTCCACCAGTTGGCGGGCTTGTATATACTGAAAGTTGGGGAGAGGATGTTGTATTTGTTGTTAGGAAAGAAAAACTTAATTGTAATAAATCGCCTACCGTTGAAGTGGTCGAAGCAAAGGCCGCATTCCATCCAATATTTACACCAGTAATCCAGTTTCGAAAATACCAACCGCCATACCCTATATTACTTATATTACTTGCATTTGATGATATAAACATTTTTTGCGGGGGCAAACTTGGAGAGGTTCCAAATACTGCAGGTGAGCAAAGTTGAATAATTGGGGCTTGAATTGTATTTTGTTGGAGTGCTGTTATGCTTGCGGTATTGGTTGCTATGTTTGAAGTATTTGTACTTACTGTACTTTTTAGACTTACTGAATTAAATAATATATCCGTTGTGGTTAATTGAGAGTTATTTGTGCCATCATTAAATGATAAATAACTTTCTGCACCTCTTAATGAAGTTGTTATTATAGTCCCATTATAATAATTTAGACTGCTTGGGGTTAATGACATATAAGCCCCATTTGGTGCATTAATAGTTAAACCATTTCTCGATAGTGTGCCTTGTAGGCCATTAACTTCACTGAATATTATTCGTGAATAATCAATTATTGCCTGAGATGTTTGAGAGGTGTCATTTAGCACCATTTGAGGTGAATTATCAATTGCAATTGTATTTACTCCATTATTATTAAAATAAGCAACAGATGAGGCTAATGTTGTATAAGACCCTACACCATTATTTATCTGTATGGCATTAGATGATAAAGTTGATGAACCATTAGAACTATTTCTAATAACCGATTGATTATATGAAACAGTATTGCTATTATTATTATCATCGGTAATTGTTAGCCCTGTTTGGTTTAAAACAGTTGGTGAAAAAGATGTAGCATTAAAAGATAAAGTATCGCCAGTTAATACTGAAGATTTTGTTATGGTTGGTGGAGGTAAACTAAAAGCAAAAACTGGTTGTCCGATAACAAGCCCCGTGGTATTAGTTGTGGGAAATCCACTTGGGACTGTATTTGGTGGAATAGGATTTGTGTTTGGATCATTTTTAAAAAGTTGAACTTGTGTAGGTGATGTAACAAATGCATATACTAATTCACCCGTTGTATAAAAACTATTTGTTTGTGTCATATAAACTGGATTAGCAGATAAATCCTGATAAACCATGTTATAAGGAGGTTGTGTTAAATCCGCACTAAAATTAATATGAGAACCATCTGGAATTGATAATATTGGTGGTGATAATAATGGTGGCGTTCCTGATGTGCTCCTATCTATTGTTAATCCCGTATCATCTACTGATGCTATTAATAATGGTGCGTGGGTGGACGAACTATGCCATAAATTAAACCCACCATCTAAATCACCACTTACATTTAAGAGATCCCATTTATTATTATTTTGGCCATCAATGCCTAAGTGATTATAATTGCCCGTTGATGTGCCTGTGTTTGAAACTGGAAATGTATCATAAACATCTCCCGTAACATTAGAGGCTATAACTTTATTATTTATTTGATTGCCAGAAGAATTTAAACCAACTATTAATGACATTGTTTATATATTTTATATAATATACTTTTTGAAAATTTATTTATTTATATAATATTAATTACCACCAAGCAATAGTTTGACCAGTTACATAATAATTACTTGATTGATTAAAATTACTTCCTTGTCCTCCACCACCAGACCATGTATTTAATGATAAAACTAAATAATACGTATATGGTGTTGTAACACCTATCATAATTTCTGTTTGGAAATTTGTAGCTTGTGAGAATGCTCCTCCACCAGAAGTAGAATAAGTATAATTTTGTATACAATTAGAAGAACTTTGCCAATTATATGTATTATATTTACTTGTTATATCAAAATAGGCTAAAACAATTTTAGTAGGTGCATTATTAACACTACCATTAGTTGTTATTTTTGGTTGTGATATCTCAAATGGAAATGTATATGATTTATTTCCTGATGATATTTCAGTGGCTTGCCAATATATTTTTTTCTGTCCTAATGTATTTATACTTAATGTACAAACGGGTTGATATGCAGTATTAGCATTAATATAAGAATAAACTGTAGTACCTGATCCATTGGCTATGGTAAAAGTAGTTACATTAGATTGTGAAACCGAATAAGCTACTACTGGAGCACCAAATGTAGCTAAAGCTTGATTTACATAAGTAATCGTAGCTACTTGATTAGAATTAGCTAAAGGATATGTACCTAATGCAGGAACTGTTACACCACCAGCTAATACTGTTAAACCAGTTGCATTAAAGTATGCAGTATTACCAGTTGGGGTAGTTTGAATAAAAACAGCACCTCCTGAAGTTTGGTTACTAATAATAAAATTTGTTGTCTGTTGTTGAATAAAAGATGTTTGTGTATTATTAGTAGGCGCATAAAAGGTTAAACCATTGCCAGTACTAAAAGAACAAACATCACAAGGATTTCCACCATTATTAGTCTGTAAATAAATATTACCACCAGTATTATTCCTCATTATAGTATTTGCTCCATTTTGTTGTATTAATGAATTATATGTATTGGATGAATCATAATAATAACTACTATTACCACTATTAACGTTCAAATTACCTCCAAAAACTCCCAATCCCCCATAAGTAACACCAACACCATCTTTATTAATTTGCATTACATTATGAGCCCCATTACCATCAGAATTTTGAAAATAAGTTGTTCCATAAGAGGTTCCGTTAAAATTACCATTACTAAAAACTGAATTAATAGTATCAGTTCTAAGTCCAGTATATAATGTTGAACTCGATGGAGAATATACTCTAAGATTACTTGATGTAGTCCCCTTCACATTTAAATCTTCATTAATATCTACTTCTGTATTAGTAATTTGCATAGGATTGATAACAGCTGTATTTGTAGTATTTTGTAACTGAAAATAAAATTGAGGACCTTGAGTTCCATCATATGTATTTTGTAATGAGAAAATTTGAGGATTAAAATTTGGGTCTTGTTTAAGTGTTGTTTGGCTTGATATAAAACTCCCACCAGTAATAGAATAAGCCGATGCAACTGGATTAGTAAAAGTTGCTACGTTTCCTGATGTAGGGTTTACAGTAAAAGAATATGATGGATTTCTAACCGTCAAACCTCCCGTTGTATTACTTGACCATAATGTCATATCATTTCCGCCCGATGCATCTTGATATAATGTGCCAATTGATCCAGTATTTGCATTTGTAAATTTAATAATGCCCGTATTTTGAACTGTTGTATTGTCCCCATTAAAAGTGGTTTGATTTTCAAATTGATCATAACCAGTGAATATTTGTGGCGCACCACTTGTGCCTCCATTTAACAGAGCACTATTGGCCGTAATACTAACACCATTAATATTATAAGTTGAGCCCGCAGGTATATTTACATTATTTGCATTTACCTGAAACTTTGGAACAGTTGCGGGTGTTATTGTTGTTGGCGCAGTTGCTAAATAAACATTAAGGCCACCAGTTAAAGGGTTGCCAGTAGTTCCACCAATAGCAATTAAATCACAATCGCCACTACCCGCAGAAGCATTCCAACCAGCATTTAATCCATATGGAAATGTATATCCTGAATTTCCTATATTTGTTTGCCAAGTATTATTGCCACTCCATAATAATGGCGTATCCGTTGTTTGAACCCCACTCACTTGCACAGCATTTTGAACAAATTCAGTTGTCGCTACGGATGTTGTATTATTTCCGCTTGGTTGTGTTGTCGCCGTGGCAGAGCCTCCTAAACTTATAGTGCTTGTAACTGTAGTGGGTATATTAATAGAACATGTATTTGTTTTTCCAGTATTTGCATTAATGATAACACTTTCTGAAAATGTAGAATCTCCATTAAAGAATGTAACATCACTAAAAGTTGCATTATCTTGTGCGGTCAATGTTCCGCTTATTGTTGTAGTCGCTAATGTTTCCGCCCCTTGTGCCGCTGGAAATTGCAAATAATTCTCGGCTAAATATTGCTGATTTACTGGAGCATTTGGGTCTGTCCAGTCGCCTTGATTAAATCCCCCATTCGTATTTGTTGGTGGAGGTTGAACCGACATTATTTTATTTTTTCAATAATAAATATATTTATATATAATACAATATACTTTTTGAAAAAATATTTAAAGATAAAATTTTAAATGTCAAGAAGGGCAAAAACAGCGGGGGCTAAACCCACGGGAGAACTTGTTAATTGGTATGAGCATATGCCCAAGAAGTTTATAAAACATTACCATAATCCACATTTTGATATACATCATATTTCTATACCATTCCGAGCTATAATCGTAGGAAGTTCTGGAAGTGGTAAGACTCAGACGTTAATGAATTTAATAAAAGTTATGGCGGATACATTTGAAAAAATATATATTATAACAAAGAATAGTGATGAGCCTATTTATAATTGGGTTAAAGATAAATTTAAAGATACTAAAGAAATAGAAGTCCGAGAAGGTGTTGAGAACTTGCCCGAGATTGATAAGTTAGATAAAGATATACAATCTCTTATTGTCATGGATGATTTAGTTGGTGAGAGAAACCAAAAGCCTATGGAACAATATTTTATTAGAGCCAGAAAGAAAAATGCAAGTATGGTTTATATTTCACAGTCTTATTATGCCGTGCCGAAGATGATCAGGAATAACCTTACTTATCTTATCATAAAGCAGGTATCCAGTATGAAAAATTTAGTTATGATTGCAAAAGAATATTCTTTGGGTATAGATAAAAAGAAATTGATAGAGATATACAATTATTGCACGAAGGAAAAAACAGGATTTATGCTTATTGATTTAGAAGGCGATCCTAAACAGAGATTCAGGCATAACTTTACGGAATTTTTTGAAATCGAAGATGATGGTGAGGATTAATATTTTATTTTCGATATTTTTTTATTGTGTTAAATATATAATAATATTAAAACTAAAATTTTTTTTAAGATGGCAAAAGAGTTAAAAATTGATGAAAGAATTTTGCGAGACCAAATTATCAGAAAGGCGGCCGTAGATAATATGACCAATATATCTAAACAACGAGCGGATATAAAGCAGGGAATAATGCCAGTGGCTCCAGATAGAAAAACAGCAACTGAACTGGCCGAGGATAGAACATATCAAGCGGGAAAAGCAATTGAGAATTTGTTGGATTTGGGATTTAAGTCGAGTGAAGCACACGAAATATCAAGTAATTTGGATTTGGACGGTCGTATTGCATTTAATAGAGCATACCCACAAATTAAGGCCGATTTTGATAGTCGTTTTGATGTTAAGAATTCATCACCAGCATTTTTTATTGAATACCTACATAAATATTTAGATGTATTGACCGCATCAAGTGGAGTGCCAAATAATCTTGCATATGCACAAGATAATTTAATAACAACAACAGGAGACTTGCAAAAATTAATTTTAGTGTCCGAATTTATAAGAGACTTAGAAGCAAAATTAACTGCCACGGGTGGGCTAACCCCAGCATCAGCATTAACGCCAATATTAACCACATTAATTGCCGAATTGCCAGATGCCACAGCATTTGCAGATATTGATGCACTTTTAGGAGGAATTGATCCAGTAGAAGGATTTAAAGTTATGCAGATGCTATTAAATCTATTAAAGCCTTTGCCAAATATGCAAGGAGTAATTAAAATTGTTGCTGACCAAAAAACATCAAATGCCCAAAAGTTAAAAACATTAGAGAAAAAATTAGGGACTTTAACACCAAGAACAATTGCTACATTAAACCAATTATTAAAAGTTGATTTACCAATTGCGGTTGGAAGAATGGCGCCACCTCCACCACCACCACCGCCAGCACCAGTTCCAGTTCCAGCACCACCAGCTCCAGCACCACCAGTCCCAGTTCCAGCACCAGTTCCAGCGGGTGGTATGCCCCCAAGTTTTTTAGATAGCGGAGTCCCAATAACTACAATATCCGAACTTGCCGCTATTTTGGATTATGTATCTCCCCCATTGGCCGCAGGTAAAAAGGCTTTAAGTGTCCCATCAAAACCATCACCGCACGGAATCCGATTAATTGATTTAGAGGGTGTTAGTTTTGGTATTGTGGTGCACGAACAAAAGGGCGGTAAAAATAGAACATTTGGTATTGTTGAAATTACAACAAACTCACCATTGACTGGAGAACTTGTAAAAGCAAGACTCAATTTTAAAGATTTAGAACAAATTGGTGATATGATTAATGGTAATGAATTATTCAAAGATATGGTTACAAAAGGTAGAATACCAAAAATAGGCTCTACACAAGTTGCTACATTTATAAGAACTACTGGAACCCCAATTATTATAAGTGGTAGAAAAGCGGGCGCTGGTATTAAAAAAGAACATAAAGAACATAAAGAACATAAAGCCACTAAGCCAAAGACAACAGGGCTAAAACCAATAAGACTGGGAAGAGGGCTTAAAACTGATGACCCATATACTATTTACAATGAAGAATTAAAATTAGAGCCGATTAGTATTAGTAAGCCAAAAAAAGAACCAAGAGCAAAACCACATAAAATTGCAAGCGGTATTGAAGATGATTATGAAAAATACGATGATCGAGAAAACAGATATATTGCATTTGGTAAGTTTGCCATAAATATGAGACAACTTAAAAAGGGAATATTGCAAGTCGTATATAAGAGTTTGGCAGTTAATCCAAATTTCCCATCAAAAAAAATAAGCAGTGAATTACAACAATATTTATTTGAACTATTGACAAATAAGCGGTCGTTGCAATCTTTACATAAACATGTACCAGAAGATGAAAAACAAATGTTTGAAAAACTTGCTATATTCTCTGGAGTATTTGATAAATTAAATTTGCCAAGAATGAACTCATTGGAAAATGAAAAACAGGAAATGGATAGATTTAAATTATTACACGGGGAATTTTTGGCGGGTAATGATAATGCGGGAGTTGTAAGAGAATTGAGAAACCTAATACTCAAATTTTTATCTGAAAGTCGTATAAGCAAATCAAAAGCATATGAATATCTTTTAGAACTTAATAATGCCTAAATTCTTGATTTGCCCAAATATCATTTAATTCTTCTACATTTTTTTTTAAGTCTGTAGTAGTCCCCCACAGGAGAAAAGCGGACAGGGTCGATGCACTTGGAATAATCCAACGTAATAATTCTCTTTCCGATTCACTACCATAATGTCTTGCCCAATATGCCTTCCGTTTTTCCTTTGAATGATGATCTAAGTATGTGCCATATCGCGGATTATCAAGCCCGAAATCTATCTTACTATTATCGTCAAATATAGCCCTATACCGTTTTCCCTTCCTTGGGCTTTTAACAATTTCTATTATTTTCATCACAACTTAATATATATATAATAATATAATAAAATATATTTTTTTTAAAATGAAGACTTTAATTCTAAACAGTTCAAACATTTTGCCAAACACCAACAACTCAAATCTTGCTTATAGATTTCCAACATCTATAATTTTAAAGAAGGGGCAAAAGTTGGCACTTACATCTTTTTCTATGTATTACAGTACATTCAACATAACCGCCGCTTATCAAAATAATACATTCGATTATATTTGGTTTGATGGCCAGACTTACACAATAACCTTTCCAGATGGGTTTTATGATGTAACCGCCATGAATGATTTTATTCACTCAATAATGGTTTCAAGACTACATTATTTAAAACAAACAAGTAACGGGTTTTATGTGTATTTTTTGACAATTACCACAAACCCAACATACTATGCGGTGAGCCTAAATACCTTTGGACTAAATACAACCTTAGCAACTGCAAATGGATGGACTTTACCAACTGGTGCAACTTGGGCAATCCCAACAATAACAACACAATATATTTACCCAATGTTTTATATATTAAACAATAACTTTCAATCTGTTTTGGGATTCGCCACTGGATATTATCCATTAAATACGGCACAAGCAACCATCACAACTAATAATACCACAAGTTGGACACAACCAACTACGGCCAGCGCCCCATATGGTAAAACATCAGTTGTTTCTTTCTTATCGCAAACAACTCCGCAAGTATCACCAGTTGCCAGCTTTACTTTAACGTGTAGTTTAATAAATAATAAATACTCTATCCCAAATAGTTTGCTATATTCTTTTGGAATTCCAGCAACTGCAACCTTTGGGTCTTATTTTAGTATTATTCCCCCTCAGATGTCATTCATCGATGTATTGGAAGGAAATTACAACGAATTTGTTATCCAGATTTTAGACCAAAATCAAAGAGCGGTTGCCATACAAGACCCTACGATTGTTATATTAGTTAATATTTCAGATGAAGGTGAAATGGGATTAATAAAATAAATAATTATTTTATATTATATAATATAAGCAAATAAAAAATGAGATTACGAGTGCATCCAATGTTAATTGGAAATACGAGGACAACCCTCCATCATCCACGAAGACAACATATGAATATGGATAGACATAAGCCAGCAGAAGTTTATGGGGAAGGTGTGCATAAAGCATCAGAGAGCCACTCAGTAAGACGAGCCACCGAAAAGTTAAAACACCTATCAATTAAGAAAACAAGACCGCTAAAGAAATATATTTCATTTGGATAAAATAATACCATAATTAATTATTTTTTTTTGTTTTATGTATCTATAAATATAATAACATAAATATCACATTAATATTTTTTGGTTAATTTCAAACAAAGAAAATGGGCGATCATCTCGTGTATGAAGATGCGGTTTCTACCGAATTATACACTACAAGTGAATTTACCTCCAAGCAATATTTGTATGTGAATGATAACAATAATGGGTCATACAGTTCCCAAATTGTACTGGATACTACCAGTTTAAGTAACTCGGGTAAACCTCCACACTGCCCGTGTCCATCCAAAAGGTGGGCAAGTCCTATAGCCATTTGTTAAAATGGTTATAGGGCGACACTTCCAAATTGCGGGGATATCTCGTTAGGTCTATAATACTAAGTTATAATAGAAATATTATAATGGCTATAGTTAACTACTATAGGTATAGTAAAAAGTTATAGAATAGAGACAATCCGCAACCAAGCCCCTAAGTCCGTTATGCAAGGATATGGGGAAGGCTCAACGACTAAATGGTAGTGGGAATGAATAGATTAGCAACCTATGATGATTTCTTAAGATATAGTCTGAACTTATTGGAGACAATAAGAGATTAATAACAAAATTGATGTGGATTGGATGGTCTGAGGCTTTTATTTTAATGCCATTGGTTATACAATTTGAGGCACCCGCTGGTGCAACCGCCCTATCAACAACGGCCTGCTATGATTGGGTTGTTGGTATGAAAAACGGATATTGGCAGATGATCCATGCAATGACTGTTGAATTTAACAACAGAAATGTAGTTCAGCAGGTGCCATTTTTAAATGTATTTAGTAGTTTCCGCGCCCTTACATCGTGGTCATATGCTGATGTTCAGAACTGGGGCGCAATTTGTGGTTTCTATCCAGATACTGCGGACTCTTGGGTATATAATAACATTATTCAAAATAATGGTAATATTGTGTTGGCCGCTGCAACAGAAAATCAATTAAATACTTCTGGCACTGGTCTTAGTAATAACAGAAATTGCGAATATGTAGAACTTAATGCTTTCCTATCGTTCCAAGGAAATACTGGCCAAGTATCCGCTGGTGGAATTCCAGCTGTATATAACTTTACAACTAAATGCACAACCCCAAATGCAACTCTAAGAATGTTGCATAACTGTGGATTACAAAAAAGACAATCTTGGATTAATTTTGATTCAGCAACCACCACAACTGGAACCCCAACCGCTTACACATACTCAGTCGCATATGCAAATGCAGGTGCAAATACTGGTCTTGGTTTTGCTGGGTCATTTACAATTTCCAGCGTTTCCGCTAATCAGGGATTGCTATTATCCACATCAACACCTACAGGCTCTGCTTCAGCGGTAAATGCTTGGGGAACTTTATTTCAGGCAAACATTAGCAACAATGGCGGAACTGCTTGCAGAATTATTCAAATCCCCGCAGTTATTAGACTTAAGGATATTTGCAACTTCTTTGAAAAATTACCATTGCTAAAAGGATCTACAATGAGAATTTATTTGAATACTAACCAGTGCTCATTTACTGCACAGTATATTAACGGACAAATTACAGTAGTTCCCGCTGTTACAGGTACCAATGGGCCACCTGTTGTACAAGGTACTTTATCGTCCGCTTATGAGACTTCATATGGCGGAATTAGTTTAACCACATCACCATATATTTTGGGAGGAGGTGCAACTAACCCGCTTATGTTAGCATCTAATGATTTAGGACAAGGAGGTTATAATATTAATCCTCTACAAATTGCCAACTCTAATGCAGGAACCCCAAATGGAAATCCTATTGCGGCAGTTGCACAAACTGTTAATTTTGCTGTTTCTATTGCTAAGTGCCAATTTACTGCACAGTTCCCAATTAGTTCTACCGCAACTTGCCCAATTACACAATGCAGATTGTATGCACCCGCATTTGCTATGAACCCATTGGCCGAAACTCGTTTCTTAGAATTAACTCCCACTAAGAAAATCCTATACAATGACATCTTCCAATTTTATTTCCCTAACCAATCAATTGGGGCTAATATTAACATATTGGTTAGTAACGGGATTCCTAATATTAAGAACGTAATAGTCGTACCGTTATTGACATCTTCAGGTACATCATCACCTAATGGAGTTAATTCAGCATCTCAGGTGTATACATCTTTAACAACCAATGCAAATGTTGCAACCGCTGTAGGTGTGCAACCCGTTATTTCATCAACCCTATTATCTCCATTTTCCACAACTGGAGCAACCCCCGATCCTATCCCTCTTGGAAACTTCCAAATTCTTATTTCTGGCACTAACTTATTTATTCAACAATTGCAATACAACTTTGAAGACTTTTATGAACAAATGGTTTCCATTAACCAGTTGAACGGCTCACTAACTACTGGTCTTGGGTCTGGTCTTATTGGGTTCAAAGAATGGCAATACCTATATAGATATTATGTTGGTAATGCAAGTCGTATTATTCCAAGTGAGGAAGGTATGGCAAGGTCTGTTCAAATTCAATGTCAGAACTTGGCAAATGTTGCTATAGATCTTATGGTCTTTGTAGAGTATGAAAAAAGTATTACGGTCAATATGGCAACTGGTCAAGAGATTGCTTAATTAATTAATTTCAAAAATAATATAAAGTAATAAATATAATAATCTTAATTTTTTTCAACTTATTTTTTTACTCTCAGAGTCAAGTCTTATAAAGACCATTCTCAGAATGCACGCAGTTCCAATGGATTTAGACCACGATGAAGTGGAAGCCCTATCTATGGGTCTTGGTTTAGTAATAAATCCACATCACTTACATCACCTTGGAAAACACATAGTAGTATTGCATCCAACCACATTAAAGAAGATGCGAGCCGCACATCACAAAGGAAAACACCACTTGCTAAAATTTAAAGCAGGCGAAGGGTTTTTTGATACTCTTAAATCCGCCGCTAAGGCTGTTGTAAAACACCATATTCCAAAAGTAGTCGAACATGTAGGCCATCACGCGGGACACCATCTTGGACACTTGGCCGCATCTAAATTAGGTTTTGATGCTGAAAGGGGCGCCGAACTGGGTTCAAAATATGGAGCACAATTTGGCCATAAACTTGGAACACACATTGCACATAATATGGGTGAGGGGCTTAGGCACCATAAGCATTTAAGAACCCACCATAAACACTCTCTACATGGGGGCGCTATTGTAAGAGCACATAGCAGACATATTGCCCCACCACCAGAGCCCTCAGGAGTTACTCAATTGGGCTCACCATATGCCAGAGTAAATTCCCCACAGATGAATCCATTTTTTAGTAATGTTAATCAAAATGGCGGATATAATCCTTTGGGTCGTGTTCATAGATCTATGAGTGGCGGAAGTTTCACAACTGCAGGCGGAGGAGTTCATCAACACTATGATATGCAACAACATAAATATGTATCACTATAATAAACTATAAAATAAAATATATTGCTTAATATATAACATTATTTTTTTAAGACCCTTATTCAAAAATGATGACAAATATAGATTTGGAAAATATGGCACATAAATTAAATTTGCCGATTGTTGATGTAGTTAGTAAAGATGAGTTGATTAAAGGAAACCATCCTCGACAGGTTGGGAGTTATTATATCAATATGCAAGACAGCGATAAAGGCAACGGGACACATTGGATATTTGCAAAAATATTTGAAGATGGCAACGGCCTATATTTTGATAGTTTTGGTTTCAATCCCCCAATTGCAGTTCAAGAGTTTTTAAAACCATTTAGGCCTTATGCTATAAATAATAGAGATATACAAGATTACGAATCACAGAATTGCGGGCGATATTGTATTCTGTGCGACTATCATACCACACATTATGAAGACTATCCGCAATTTTTAGAACTATGGAGCGACGACCGCCGACAAAATGACATTATATTAAAGAAGATGCTTGGAGACCTATTAAACAAATAATAATATATAATATAACCGAAACGAAAAAAAACGAAAATGTCGAATTATAATAATTCTAAGATATATAAAATTGTTTGCAATATTACTGGAAAATGTTATATAGGAAGCACAACACAAAAATATTTATGCGATAGATTGAGCAATCACGTGTTTAGTGCTAAAAATCAAACAGGTAAAAATATAAAAAGCAAAGAAATAATATTGGGTGGAAATTATAATATAGTTTTAATTGAAAATTTTCCGTGTGGTAATAAAAATGAATTATTAAAGAGAGAAAGATATTTTATTGATAATACTGAAAATGCCATAAATAAAAATTTACCAACACAAACATTACAAGAATGGGTTGATAAAAATAAGGATTCTATAAATATTAATCAGGCTAAATATAGAAATAATAATAGGGATAAAGTTCGAGCATCACAAAAAAAATATTATGAGGCCAATAAAGAAATTATTAATTCCCGTAAAAGAGAATTGAGAAAGTCGGCAACAGATATTAAAAGAATTATTAAATAAAATATTGCCATAAATATATATGCTAAAATGTCAGTCATTCAATCTGTATTATTCAATAAACATTTAAATAGCGAAAAAGATTGTTTAGACTGGTTAATAAAACACAACTTAAAACATTATAAAGTGGATGAAACCGAAAACTACTACAGATGGCGACAAGTTGATCCTAAAAAGCGGTCTGCATTTAGAATTAAAACAGTTGATGAAAAAAAACAAATTAAATTCGTCATAGAATATAAACCCGATGAGATAATACCATATAAACATAATTACGGTAGAAGAGTTTAATTAATTAATTTTATTTTTTTTAAATTGTTATATATATAATAAAAACTTTTTCATATTGAATAAATAAATTTATAAATATATAAACAAAAATTTTGTAAGAAATGAATCAGCAAATAAAAGATTTGATTGTTGAAAACCGCAAAAAAGATAGACCATTGTCTGACAAATCGATAACGGCTTACGTATCAACATTATCTAACTTATATAAAAAGATTTTTGAAGATGCCGAGTTTGATATCAATGACTTTAATAAGTATATTGATATTCTTGGATTTTTGGATAACATCCCATACAGTAAAAGAAAGTCAATTTTGGCCGCACTGCTAACCGTCACAACAGATAAGACCGCATATGATAAATATCATAAGGCTATGATGGAAGATGCGAAAGAATACGATAAGGAAATGGAACAAAATGCTATGACCGATAAGTATGAAGAAAATTGGATAACTGGTGATGAGATAAGCGAGAAAGGCGAGCCATTAAAAGAAAGATGGAATGAGTTGATTAATAAGCCAGATAAGACCCCAACGGAAAAACAAGAACTACAACAATATTTATTATATGTTCTAACAAGTGGGACAAAAAATATATTACCCCGCCGTCTTTTAGATTGGACAGAAATGAAAGTTGAGATACATGACGCAAGGGCAAAAATTAAACCAGACTATAATATATATGACCCAAAGAAGAAACAGTTTTATTTTTACAGATATAAGACCGATAAAAGTTTCAACCGCCAAATTATTAAGCCATCATTAGAAATAAAAAAACTATTAGATCTATGGATTAAAAATAAACAAGAAAGTCCGTTCTTATTTACCGACCGCAATAATTCAAAACTATCACCAATAACATTAAACCAAAGATTAAATAAAATTTATGGCGAACACAAATCAATTAATGCTATTAGACACTCATACATAACAGAAAAATATACAGGGGCTGAAATGCCATCAATAAAAGAATTAAAAGAGAGTGCAACCAAAATGGCGCATTCAGGATTAACCCATCTTAAATATATTAAACGAAAAAAAATAAATTGAGATAAATATATGAGTACATTTTTTTTTGAATGGCTCAGGAACTATCCGAAGTATTCTATACCTTTTTAATAACAAGTTGTATTGGGTTAATATTAGCAATTGGTAAATTATGTTATAAGAGTAAATGCAAGGAGGTTAATTTTTGCTGTTTTAAAGTTGTAAGAGATGTTGCAGGTGAGGAACAATTAGATTTAGAAAATCAACGAACACATAATACTGATGGTGGAGAAAGTCCAAGGAGTACAAGAGTTTAAGCCGTTGCTTTAAATGGTTCTGCAAAATTACATTTGCTTTTCATTTCGGTTAGTTCTTCATCGTCTGGAAGCTCTAAAACAATTTGGCCAAATACTTCGGTTTTAAATATTCTTCGTTTCTCTTGATTATAAAATACGGCGGTGTCATCATCAAAGGTATTCAATAGAGAAGTTAATCCATTTCTGACGATTGGGACTTTAGCAATTATATTAGCCGACAATAATTTAAAATCAATATTAGTATTATTTCTAATCTCAAACAATTTATTTATCCTATCAATGATATTTTTTTTTGGATCATCTGGTTGAAGTTGAATATTATAATCTTCATCTGGGATGCTTTCGGCTGTCATTAGCAATCCAATAAAATTTGTAAATACTTGATACGTAATCGTAAGAAATAAAACAACTCTAAAAATAGCACGGCTCCTTTCTAAGTCACTCGATTCTGGGTTTGTGATAATATCCTTTTGTCCTTTAGTGTCCATACTAACAATACGAAAACCATCTGCACTAACAATATCAAACCCAATGTAGTCGAAAATAGCAATACATAAATTAATAATACATCCTGAGTTGTCTGGGTCTGATATGAATCCATTATATATGTTCTCAATATTTTCAAACTTGTTTGTTAAATTTTCTACGGAATTATTTTCACTCATATTTTTTTTGTATATATTAATATAGATATATATTATATAATGAAAAATAATTATTTAGGATTTTTTTCTGGATTTTTTTGTATGCTTATATATACAGTTTATGATGACAACAAAAAATGGAATAAACATAAAGCAAAATACCCACAGTATTATAAAGAAAGAATACAATTACCCAAATGAGATATGGGATATAATAAAAGAATATATTGGCATTGGATGTTATATATATCGTGTATTAGAGAATCTAAATACGACGCAATTAAAAAATATAATAAATTGCACATTTAGATGCGAATATCCATCAAACATAGATTGTTGCCGTACTCTTAGTACTATTTTTAAAAAAGAATTATGGAAAAAAGAATACTCAGACATGCTTAGGTATATAATAGTTAAACGGACTAAACAAACAATAAAAGAATTAGGTAAGAACTTATCTTCAGAGATGTGTGTATCAACATATTCAAGCCAAAATATATCTTGTATGTTTTTAGGAATAGAAAATAATATGTACGACAAATATCCATACTATCCAAAAATAAAAGCAACCCCAAGAAGATTTGACCAAGATGTACAGTTTGCATTTTGATAATGATATTATATCCCAATTACTTTTTTAAATAAATGTATGTATTTGAATGTTTATTTTTTTGTGATTTTTGAAGATAATATCTATGGCCTTAGAATAAAAAAACAAGAT
>Ga0208739_1000156_pt1 | contig 24159 bp, 29 predicted proteins | sample CryBogCBE27Jul09_FD_184566 | JGI IMG/M metagenome (GOLD analysis project Ga0208739, IMG submission 184566) | Freshwater microbial communities from Crystal Bog, Wisconsin, USA - CBE27Jul09 (SPAdes) (version 2) | ecosystem: Environmental > Aquatic > Freshwater > Lake | place: Crystal Bog... | reverse complement strand
TGTAAAGATACAAATGTCGCGAATCGCAGACTATATTACGAAAACGCTGGCAGATTTTTACACAGGAACTGCCATTCAAAATGTATCCAAGCACACTGGTCGTCTTCCTCTTAGCGAAGAAGAGGAGAATAAACCTGTTCCGAAAGCCCATCTTTTTGTAGATGAACCTTCTATGGCTTCTGAACGTGTCGCCGAACGTGTCTTCTATCGTCACGAGGATACTCCCTTGAATACTCTCTTCTTCAGTCAGTCCAATATTGACGCTCTTCAAAACCAGATTCGTCAAGCAGTTCAAGAGATGAGCGGTGATAAGAATTACATCATTGACCGACAGAACGATGAAGATTTGGTAACAATTATGAGAAGCTACTATCTTCAATATGCTGACAACTCAAAGTCCAATGTTGGAGAACAGATTGCGCAACTCAATGCTCGTGTGGTGAATTACTGTGCCAATAACATTATGGTTGAGATTGAGGCATACAAGTACTACCGCAAGGATATTATGGATTTCCCAGCTCCAATTGCCAATCCTATCAGTTCTACTATTTACGGCACTCGCACTGGAGAACTTAGGTCATTTTTTTGATGCTTTTTGGTAAGCAAATGTTTTTGTTCCGATGATTTAGAATTGAATTTTATAAAGCAAACATCACATTTTAATTCTATTTTTGGTTGAGGATTTAATTTATTCAAATGTTTTTTGGTCTGTAAATGACGTTCTTTATCAATTCTTGATAAGAACTCCATTTGACAAACATCGCAATTTAAAGGAGTTCTCAATGAAGGGTCTTCCTTTTTCTTATGTTTTTTTGTTTTGATATGTCTATCATATGTTGATTTATTCATACATTGTGTTTCACAAATGTTACAATAAAAAGGGTTATTAGGAGCTTCTAGTTTTTCTTTATGACGTATTCCATTAATATGAGCATTCCAGGTGCTATTAAAATAAAACTGCCGGTCGCAAGTTTTACAATAAAATGCATTTAATGTTTCCATTCTTTTCTTATGGTAAGGAGATTTTAAATGCCTTAATATTTCAACAGTAGAATAGTAGTTGTGGTATTTATCACATACATTACAAATAAATCTTCTTTCATTTGTATATTTTGTTGTAAAGGAAGAAACATAATCAGGAAATTCCATTTATTATTAAATTAATATATTTTTTTCAAAAAACTAATTTTTAACATTATTTTAATAATGGACTATTTCATCAATCCTCCTTCGTTGCAAAAATACTTAGAATGAGTTGTCATAGACTAGTTAAAAATAACCATTGTCCAATTTTTGTTGAAATCTAGGTTTTTGTAAAAAATATATGGTGGCGGCAACTTTCACATACCCTGCTTCAAGAAAACAATGCCCTGCTCGCTGTGTAAAGAAGAAGACCATAAAACTAGCCGATGTCCTGAACTATCAGATGAGCGTCGTCAATCTACGTTTGAACCAAATAAAGAGCAACGACACGACGACGGTGGTGAAGAAGAAAGTCTAATATTGAAATATTGTAATGGTTCCAAGAAAAGTCAAGTCCCTCTATGAGACCGCATTGACAAATCTGTCTGAATGTGGAGAAGATGAGACGTTGTGTGTTCATACAAGTGAAGTGTTTGTTCAGGGTCTAAAAATGACTCCAACCACTCCTGATATTCCGACCGACGAAGTGCCGGTCATTCATTTCACTCTGCTATTTCGTGCAAAAGGCGCTATCATAAGCCATGCCTTTGTGGTTGCAAAAGAGAACAATAAATACTATTTGGTAGACAGCTGGGAAGGTATTCATCCTTTTCTGATGCGAGAGATACCGATATCCTGGTTCTCGGATTTCAAAGCACTGGCGACAGAAATGTCACAGGGTCATTTGCGACACGATTCTTTTGTAAAGGTCTTCGGTACGTGGGAAGAGGAAAAAGCGAAACTAAAGGCAAATGGGTATTTTGTTAACGACTATCCTAGAGACAACGATTTTCCGCAGGTGATTAAGTTTAGTGTTAAACGAACAGGATACACTGATTAACTCGTTTCAAACTTATATCTATAGTCTGTCTGTGAAACAATGTTGATTCAATTTGGTGACCGAATCTATCTTCAACTCAAAACACAGTGGTTTATATGGGAACCTGCTTGGGAACTTTATAGACCAATCGCCGGCCTTGTTTGGAATGGTGAAAAACACGAAATAGACGATACTGAATACTGCAAGGATCCTACGTCTGAACTCTATGGATTCGGTTCAGAAAAGATGAAAGAACTCTGCGAAGTATTGACTGAAAAGTTCCCAAGAGAAAATGCACTAAAGACAACCTCCTTTCCAATCGGGAATGCAACTTGGTTTCGGGATAGAATGGCATCTGTAACCATATGCACACCCAAGGATATCGGTTCTTGGAAAAAGATGATATCCAATTCAAAAGCCCGAACTTGTAAAAACTTAACGCGTAATAGATTTACTAGACGCAAACTTGTTCTATCATAATGCGAGTCAACATCATTGGAAATCTCTCAAAGAGAACCGGAGTATCGCAAGATATGCAAATCATTCACGGAATGATAGCCCATGTAATCGGGAAGGAGACGACTATTCGTCACGTTCCCCATTTCTTTCCTCAATGTGAAGAGGCTGAGGTTAACTTTTTTATTGAGGTAATCAATCCTGCTCTGTTTCCTTACGCGAGCAAGAATATTTGGATTCCAAATCCTGAATGGACTTACAAAACTTGGGAACCGTATGCGAAGATGGTAGACGAGATTTGGGTAAAGACCAAAGAGGCTGTCAATATCTTTTCAGAATGGAACTGCCGTGTAAGGCTGGTCGGCTGGACTTCTATTGATAAGGTATTTGAGGAGAAGAAGAATTATCACAAAGCGGTTGTGCCTTCTGGAAAGAACATCTGGCGAAATCCAAAGCCTATCGTTCAGGCCTATATGAAAATACAGGCACTGAATCCTGGATTGTATAATCGTCTTCCTTTTCTCAACATTGTTTGGCACAACGAGTTTCCAGAGATTCCAGAGACAGTGTCGGGAAAGATAAAGGTATTGAAAGAGGTTCTTTCAGAAAAAGATTATGATGATTTGCTTCACGAATGTGGGTTAGTTATTTGTATGTCAGCAGCAGAGGGATACGGCCACGCTGTCAATGAGGCTCTTTCTGCAGGATGTATTCCTATTCTGTCTCCTATTGAGCCATTTCTTGAAATGACCAACAAGGCAATCTGGGTATCCAATAAAAAAGTTACACCACATCCTCAGTGTTTAGGAGTGCTAGAAGACATTGATATTGATTCGTTGGTAGAAGCCCTGCGATTCTATGTGGAGGATATTGAATTCAAACAGAAGAAAGATACCAGCAAGGCTGTCCGAGAAGAATACGAGACTCGTCATCAACTCTTTGTGAAAGAAATCACCGATGCCTTGACAGAGCTTTTCAAGGATATTCCAATTCGTTCACTGGAATCTGCTATTCCAAAAGAAGAGGACTTACCGAATGTATCTATTCTAACTATTACACGAGACCGCAGACCATTCATTCCTCTTGCGAAGTATAACTTCATAGCCCAGACCTATCCACAAGAAAAGTTGGAATGGATTATTGTAGATGACGGTAAGGACCAGATTAAGGATTTGATTTCAGATTTGCCGAATATCAAATATGTTCTAGTAGACGAACCTCTTACAATTGGAGAGAAACGCAATCTTGGTGTGAGTGTGGCAGCCTATGATATTATTGTCATGATGGACGATGATGATGTCTATCCGAATAATAGTATTCTTTCACGAGTGGCACATATGTTGGCCGAACCCAAGAAAGAGTGTCTATTTTCAACCACAATTCCCTGCTATGAGATTCACGAGAGCAAATCATTTATGAATGTGCCTCCAATGACTCTTCCGATGAGCGAACGAGTATCCGAAGCAACGCTGTGTTTTACAAAGAAATTCTGGGAAGCAGGTAAGTTTCCAGATAAGCAAATTGGAGAAGGCGATGGATTTGTGAAAGGACGTGAAAGTCAATGCAGAGAACTGTCACCGCAGGATGTGATAGTTAGTTTGGTTCATAAGAAGAATACATCCTCACGAAAACCACCTGCGATGGAAGAACCGAATGGATCTCATTATGGTTTTTCAGATGAATTGTTTACTTTGATTTCGGAAATCGGCCAGTCACTTTAAGGTAAATTATTAAAAACACTTAATGCCAGTTATAAGATACGAAACCGCACCACTTGAATTTATCTGGTATGGTTACTTATCCTCCTGTAGAGTCTACGGAAATATAATAAGATTTGTTCTTGAATATCTTGAGAATACATCTGACTATTATTATCTTGCTGCTCCATGCTGTGATGGAGTTGTTTCAGAACCGCATCCAAGAAATCTAACAATTGGAGAAGTTGCAAATGAATACTACAAAGATCAAGCAAGGAATTCTTTTAAAACATCTAAGCTTATTTTTACATGTCTTTCCACTCGTAATTACTATGCTCCTGAAATAGTCCTTCTTCCTCTGGATGATAACAGTTTCAAATACGGTGTCTATGAACAATTAGAAAAGCAGGTTACTTTTATTTCTTGGGAACAGAAGAAGCCGATTGCATTTTGGAGAGGAAGTGGTTCTGGATTTCCTCAACCAAATATTCGGGGACACACAGTGTTATCTCTTAGAAATAATCCAAATTCTGATGTTAAATTTATTAAAGATGCTAAAATAGAGGAACTTCCAGACGAAGAACTCTACTCTGATAGAGTGCATATTCAAGAATTTTTGAAATACAAGTATCTTTTGATAATTGATGGTACTGTAATATCGTCCTCTTTACAATGGACGTTTGCTTCAGGATCTGTACCAGTTTTGATAACACATCCCGGAAACAATTGGTGGTTTAAGAAATACTTAGTTCCTATGATTCACTATGTTCCAATCGCCTATGATTTGTCGGATTTAGAATCACAGATACAATGGCTGATTGATAATGATGATAAAGCACGAGAGATAGCGGAAAATGCTGTAAAGTTCTCAAAAGAGTATCTTAGTGCTGAAGCTCAACAGAAGTACTTAGCGGAAGAGCTTAATAGAGGAATCCACGTCTAGACTTCTTGGACTTCTTGGATTTCTTGGATTTCTTGGACTTGCGTCGTCGTCCACCTTCCTCTTCCATGACTGGAGCTTCTTGGGCGACAACTGGGGCGATTTCATCGGCACCACCGACGACTTGCTCAAGTTCCTCACCACCGAACTTCTTAAGAGCCTTCAACGCCTTCTTGGTCATCTTTCGGCCCTTCTTGGACATCTTGCGGGACTTGCGTCTTCGTCCACCATCAGTTCCGTAAGGAAGAGGAGAGAGGAGGACACCACCCTTCATTGGGATGGCTGCGGCGGCTGCACCGGTTTTAGAAACAACTGTAGGAACTGGGGTTGCTGCTGAGGACATTTCTATTTATGATAATCAACACAGAAAAATCTTACGCGCTACAAGTGACACATGAGGGGGGCTCCACTGTGAATTGTTGAGCCTTGGCGGCTGCCTTTGTACGCAAATAATAACATCCAGTTTTCAGTCCCTTCTTCCATGCATAGAAATGCATACTGGAAATCTTGGAATAACTAGGCTCGGCGACGAACAGGTTGAGTGATTGCGATTGGCAAATAAACGGTGCTCTATCCCTTGCTAAATTGATAATTGTCTTCATTGGAATCTCCCACGAGGTCTTATATAACTCCCGTAACTCAGCAGGTATTTCTACAATGTTCTGAATGCTGCCATTATTGGCTATGATTTGTGTTCGGACATCCGAATTCCACAATCCATTCTTAACCAAGTCCTCTACCAAATATTTATTGACCACCATGAAATCACCTGCGAGAACACGGCGAGAATACAGATTAGAAGTGAACGGCTCAAAACATTCATTGTTACCTAGAATTTGAGAAGTAGATGCGGTTGGCATTGGTGCGACCAACAAGGAATTGCGCACACCAAATTTGACTATTTCTCGTAATCCATTCCAGTCTAAATAAGGTGTTTGTGTTGGATTCTCATTCCACAAATCACATTGTAACTTACCCTTGGATATAGGTGATCCTACAAATGTCTGATACGATTCGGCATCAATAAATCCATTATGCATTTGCTGTCCCAACTCACGAGCACGGTTGGCACTTTCTAGCATGGATGCATAGTAGATATTCTCAAAGATTTCACGATTGAGATTGGCTGCTTTTTCTGACGTCCAAGGAATACGCATCAAAGCGAATACATCTGCCAATCCTTGAATACCGATACCAATAGGACGATGTCTTAAATTAGAATTCTTACACTTCTCAGTTGGATAGAAGTTCTTATCAATGACAATGTCTAGATTGCGAGTGAGAATAGTTGTGTACTTTCGCAGGAGTTCAAAGTCAAAGACACCATTCTTCACGAATCTAGGAAGAGCCAACGACCCAAGATTACATACTGCGGTCTCATCCTTGGAAGTGTATTCAATAATCTCAGTACATAGATTGCTTGATTTGATGGTGCCTAAATTCTGCTGATTGCTCTTGGCATTGGCAGCATCCTTGTAAAGCAGGTAAGGTGTGCCTGTCTGGATTTGGGCGTCCAAAATCAATTGCCAAATCTTCTTCGCAGGAACCTGTTTCATATACTTGCCTTGCTTTTCGTAGGATGTATAGAGTTCTACAAACTTATCTCCCCAAACATCTGCCAGTCCAGGACATTGGTCAGGTGACATCAACGACCACATTTCATCTGCTTCTACTCGTCTCATAAATTCATCTGAAATCCAGAGGGCATAGAAAAGATCACGGGCTCTTTCCTCTTCTGCTCCTTGATTGAGTTTGAGACGTAAGAAATCTTCTACATCTGCGTGCCAAGGTTCTAAATAGATTGCGAATGACCCATTACGCTTTCCACCTTGGTTCACATACTTGGCAGTGTCATTGAAGACTTTCAACATCGGAACAATACCAGTTGCCTTTCCATTGGTACTCTTGATGATAGAATCGCGAGCACGGACATTATGGACGGACAGACCGATACCACCAGCCCACTTAGAGATTTGAGCACATTCTCCAAGAGTATTGAAAATGCCTTGAATAGAATCGCTTTCTAATTGAACCAAAAAGCAGGAAGAGAGTTGAGGATAGTTCGTTCCGGAATTGAAGAGAGTAGGAGTTGCGTGAATAAACATTCCAGTAGAAAGGGCATCGTAAGTCTCTTTCACCTTTTCAAAGTTATTCGCATGGAGTTGAATGGCTACACGCATCCATAAGTGCTGAGGTCGTTCTCCACGAAGAAGGTATCCTCGTTGAAGAGTCTTGAATCCAAAGTAATCAAACATAAAGTCACGAGAGTAATCAATGATTGCTTCATATTCTTTATGATGCTTACAAACCAAATCGTGGTACTCAACAGCCACCAATGAAGGCTCTTTGTGATGTAAGTTTTCTACACATTCAAGAATTGAACTGGTTGTATTCTTTTGGTGGTCGTCAATGATAATACGGGCTGCCAATGTTCCATAATTAGGATGATGTCTGGCTTGCATCATAGCACACGTCTCTGCAGCGAATCCATCCAGTTCCGATGTTTTGATACCATCTTGGATTTGAGAACATACCTTCTGAGCCACTAAATCGGGATTTACATATTCCAATCCATCTGCCAAAGTCTGGATTCGTTCCAAAACCTTGTCAAAGGATACTAATTGTCGCGAACCATCACGTTTTGTTACGTAAATGTGATCTGACATCTCTCTATCATTATACATGTTTGTTACCTGTAAATAGGCGAGACTTTATTCTGTAATCAGTTTCATCTCAATGTGCAGGGATTCTAATTCACGTGCATACAAACTCATAGCATAGGGCATTGATAAGGTATCCTTGCTGGTATCCAATCGTTGTGTTGCTCTGTCATACTGCACTTCTGTCTTGTCTGATCGTTCCATCATGCTTTCATTCAAGAACTTACTCATGCCGTGGGCGATAATGCTATCACGTTCCATTTCACCGATACGCATACCACCATCGTTTGAACGTCCCTGCGTGGGTTGATGAGTGAGGAGTGCTTTTGGACCAGTAGAACGGTAATTGATTTTATCTTCTACCATCTGTTTGAGAGCTTGGTAATAGACAGGTCCCATAAAGATATCTGCCTCCATCATTTCACCTGTCATACCATTATACATGATTTCAGATCCATAGGGTTCAAAGCCTTTTGCAATCAATGTATTACTGACATCTTTAATACGACCTGAGGTTGTAAAGGGAGTTGCATCTAAAAATGTTCCGAGTTGGACTCCAAGTTTATTGCTGGCACTTTCTACGAATTGACCGACTGTCATACGAGTAGGCAATGCATGAGGATTGAAAATGATATCAGGTCGGATTCCACTTGCTGTAAAAGGCATATCCCTTTCTGAAAGAATGATTCCACATGTTCCTTTTTGACTGTGACGAGAACTGAACTTGTCTCCTAATGTCGGCTCACGTTCTTCTACAATACGAATTTTGACACCGCGCAATGTAACGTAGGAATCACTTCCAGAAATTCTTGCCTGTGTCGTTATTGTGTAAGGATATACAGCATCTACACGTCCTCGTTGTCCTCTCTTTGGTTCAGCCGATAGATCTCGGAATCCTATTTCTTGACCTTTCTCATTTTTAATTGGAGATACGATCCCTGCTAAAATGGTATTGCTATCTACAAGTGATCCTACCTTAATGATACCATTTCCATCCAATTTTTCATAATCCATGCCTTCTTTACGTTTGACCTGTTCGTATATACCTTCTCCAATTCGTGCAAATGATGTATGTGTTTGAGAAGCGTAATCTGACATCTCTTCTTGAATGTCGTAACTGTGGAATTGAAGAGTGCGAAACATGCCACGATTCAATGAACCCTTATTGAGAATAATAGAGTCCTCTTGATTGAATCCAGTATAGGTTGTGATCGCTACCAATGCATTGAATCCATATGGCATACATCCACCACGTCCCATCATTTCACGATACATCCAGGTCTGAGAAAGAGGTTTCTGTGGTTCGCATATCATCATCGCAATGGTATCAAATCGTTTGGTGTAATTTGTATGAAACCAAGAGGATGCCTGTTTTTGTTGTGCAATGGAGAACTTGTTACGAGTAGAAGGATTGTGGTCTGCATAGGGCACTAAATTAGCAAGAGCGGATAGATTGAAAGACATATGAATTTCAGATGGTAGAGTAGGATGAAACGGTTCCATGGAGATACGAAGCGTGTCGGTTTCCTGCGCATCAATATAGTCAAGATGAGATGCGATTTCAGTCCAATTTTTTGCATTGGCAATCATATCAGGAGTTGTGCCGGGTTGATAGACTGGACGAATAGGTCTTCCTGCATCGCAGAAAATATGGAATTCATTATTGAGTCTATTCCATGCAAGGGATACTGATTTATCAAGTTTTCCTGCTCGTCTTGCTATAAGCATTGCTTTATAGAGTTCCTCTGTATCTGCAGTGCAGACTGCAAACAAGTCCATATTGATAAAGATCTTAGACCAGTAAGGTTGCCAGGTAGATGGTATGATATCTCGGACTTCCAACACATTCGGTGAGGATGATTTCAGAACCTCAACCACTTTTTCACGAGGAAATGCGATGGATATATTTGCAAAAATAGTGAGTCCTTTGATGTATCCAATATCAGAACCGTCTGGAGAATCTGTAGGACAGGTTAATCCCCATTGACTTGCATACAATCTACGAGGAGGAGCAGTGGATGCAGTTTTGTCAATTTGAAGACTGGTCTTTCTCAAATGTGAAATAACACCTGCATAAGAAGATCGTGAAAGTTCTTGAGATATACCGCTCTTACCTCCCCACATTCCTTTGAATGAACGAACAAACTCATCCAACATAGTATAGCTTCTCCAGTAATATCCGATAACCTCGGGTTCTATGAGATCGGCAAGTGCTCGTCCATCATATCGTTTGGTTTCGTATTGAATACGACTATCCAACTTCAAGGTCATTTCCTTTCCAATCTGACGGTATATACGCCGGAATTCTTGAAAGCACAGAACACCAGAGGTATCAAATCGTTTATAAATAAAATTATCACGGTCAGATTTTCTGCCTATTCCAAGAGAGACATTCAATCCATTTCGTGTCATGTATCCCAACATATAGGCCTTTCTCAAAAGTTTGCCTTCTTTCTCTCCTTCAATGTGAGGGAACATATATTCCAGAATATTCACTGCAACTTCAAATTTGGATTTGGTTCGGGTGAAGTTCTTCAAAATATCAAAATCATTCATATTCGCAAACACCTTGTCATGGCTGAGAACAAGTTGGTATAAAATATCATCATATTGAGCTCGTTGTTTATCAGGAACACCTGCAAGAATGATATTGTAAAGATCTTTATCATTTGCAACTCCCAATGCACGGAATACGCTAATCAAAGGAACGGGTTGTTGGAATCCACGAATATTAATCATGGCAACTCGTTTATACCTATTTTCTCCCACATCAACCAACTTAGAAATGTCCAGTTCCTGTTGCAGTTCCTTACGAGTGAAATAGGAAGTCGCAGAAGGAATGGTGATAAAATGATAGAAAGGTCCTACTGATCCATCTTCCGAAATAGCACGAAGACCTACATAGGTTTCAGTATCGTCCTCATATTCTGCTTTTATTTCAAGTGCCTGCTCTTTCTCAATCAAGGATGCCTGTTCTGGTGCTGCTGAACTTTTACGACTTCGTGATCCAGCATAAATCATATTGTCACCAAGCAATTCCTGTGTAAGGAGAATCTTCTCGGATCCATCAATAATAAAATAGCCTCCGAGTTCAAATTTACACTCGCCGATATCGTATGGAGGAAGTTTAGAAAGATAACACATACGACTTCGTAACATGAGAGGTATTTTACCAATCAATATATCGGTAAATGTTCTGACTTCTGACTTCTCTCCTTCAAACAAATATTCAACATCAATATCTGCTCTCAACTCCAACGCATAGGTTGTATTGTCAAGTCGGCAAGCATGTGGGACGATAGCATTTCCCATATCATCGGCAGGTGGTAAAAACTTAATACGGTCACCATTCTTACCACCAATATAAATTTGAATCTTGCGACCAGAAAGAGGAAGCTCTAATTCAAATGGATTGGAAACTTTGATAAACGTTGGAATACTCTTCTCAATTAAATCATTGTACGAATCCAGATGGTGCTGAATAAGGGGAAATGCTGTGTCCCTAAAATAGGAACTCAGCACATGACGGGGGATATCCATTGCTTTCTTAGCAGTAAGCATTTTCTGCTGGCATACGAACTAATAGTATGTGGAGCGAAACTCGCCGACCAGAATTTTTGGATCAAGTTGTAGGCCATACAGAAGTGAAAGCAAGATTACGATCGTATTTGAGTGCCAATACTTTTCCTACTGTAGTTTTATTGCATGGGCCACCCGGAATAGGAAAGACAACCATGGCATTGGCGAGTGTGCGGTCTTCTGGAATGGAACCCCTTGAAATAAATGCCAGTCAGTCCATGCGTAGTCACGAAGATGTGGCAAAACTTGTTCAATCCTGCATGCATACACGAAGTATTCTAACAATGATGCGAGGAGATAATAAAAATACATGTCTCATTCTAGATGAGATAGATGGATCTGATCCACATGCACAAAGAAAACTCGCGGAATGGATGACAGGTCCCGATAGGAGACTGCCTGTAATCCTTACCTGTAATGAAATACCAAGAATACTAAAACTAAGCGATAAAATAGAGATACTGCGTTGCTACCCACCCAAGGCAGCAGATATTGAGGTCTTGTTTCCCAACAAGCCTGTTCAAATGCTGGCAAAAAGATTCAAGCATGATATACGCCGAATGATGCAATATTTGCAGTATGGAGATTCTGACCAGCTGCCCAACTTTACACTTCCAAATGAATGCACACCAGAAGTGGCGAATATTCTAAGGCAAAAAATCTGGATTAAGAACGATCCGCTTCTCGTATGTCGTGACGGCATACAGGACAGCGTGGGCTCAGCGTGAACCACTGTGTTAAACACCTATCATGAAAACAGTGATTACAATGATTTATTTTTGTAACCTCAGAAGCCATTTCTTGACAGATGGAGCACTGCACTTCTTCTGTCATCGTAATGTTCTGTGTAGTGGATGCTCTTATTTGTGTTTCTGTCGGTGCCACAGGTACGGAATTCAAAAAATCATCTGAAAGAGGGATATTGAAAATCATAGAAGTGGTTCGTGGATTCTGATAATTGCGAGCAAGATAGGAAAGCAATACACCAAGATTTCTTTCACTTTGAAGCAATATATTTCCTCTATTCTCAAACGGCACAGAACGAATATTGGCATACAATACCTGCTGACTATTGAAAAAACTCATTATAACATCTAACGGGTCTACCGGTTCTATCTCATCCTCCATTGATTAATTATACACCTTTTCGTGTAAGCCAACTATCCATTGGTCCTCTCACCGAAGCCTTAACTATTTTTGACAACACTGGAGATTCTAGAAACATGATTTTATCCAACTCTTTCTCCTTCAAATCCAGAATAGCAAGTGTTTGTTCCTCTTCCTTTTCGAACTCTTTTTTCAGCTCGTATTTTCTCGGTTTGTATCCATCCAGTTGTTCAATACACAATGCGAATAACTGTGCCACTGGATTCTGAATCTGATTTGTAACATAGAACGCTGTATCAGGTGTGAGATTCCTTGCTCGGACATAATCCAAGTGTTCTATGCGGTCACCCTGCTTAGAAGCTTTCTTGTTTTCGGCCACATAAATATATGGTATACGGTCGCCTACTTTTGGTGCTGTCCCCAAGTCTCGTTTCTCCATTCTATCTGCTAAGACGCGGTGTGCAATCTGATCCGGATTTTTATAATCGTCTCTTAGAGATTTCGATATAACAAACTTCTCAAGCGGAATCTTGTTCTCCAACACTTTCAATAGCTTATCATTTACAAATGCCTGAGCCTTCTTAACATCTCCATCTTTCAGCAGGATATCTAGTGCTCCTCCAAACACATCTTTCACAATTGGAGCGTTATCTCGTCGTTTGAGGACGATACCCATCTCCTTGCGTTTTGGTTTGATATTTGGATCTTCTTCATAGAGCATTCCTACATATCGCTTACGGCAGAACAGAATGAATGGAAACAGTGTCTTTTCATACGCAATCTTGTAGGGTTTTCTACACAATTCGGTGATTCTCTTTCCTGCTTTAATTCCTAGCTGAATACATTCTGCCAAATCTTTCGATGGAAACTTGATGAAGATAGAATCGGTATCTCCATAGATCACTTCTGCATTGAAATCTCTTTCTACAATCTCTTTTGCAAATTCTAATTGTTTCCTTCCTGCTCTTGTTGTAGATGCGGCTACACACATCTTACGAATAGGAGATGTTCTTGAACCTGCTTGACCATAGATTGAATTCGCAATCACTTTATAAGCCAGTTGAAGACCGTTGTATACCGCACGTTGTCCTTCATCATAGGCAGGATCTTCCATCTTGGCCTTGAACTCCTTTCGTTTCTTTAACATGATATCCAGTGTTTTCGGCAGAACACCAACAGTCAATGGCTGACCTTCTTTTGGTTGTAAATAGGTACATTTTGTTGTACTTTTTACATTACCATCTTCATCTTTATTATCGTATTCAATATCATCCAATACATATCCCTGCTCTTCAAGCGATTTCATTTGTTCTGCTGAGAACCCGTAACGATTTTTTGTATGACCCTCCAGATCAATTATTCGTTCGCAGACCAACGTATCAGGACTGATATTATAAGAAATCATATTCGTTGGATAAAGAGAGTTGTAATCCAGAACAGCAATCGGTTGGTCAAGATACATTCCTATCTTTGGTGAAATGACGACTGCTCCTTCATAACTTTCATCTCCATAGGAGGATTCCTGAGTTGCCAATATTTGGTTTCTTTGAGATGCATAGTATACAACGGCTGAGAAAATCTTGATTCCTTGGCCTCGTCGTAACACATAATCGAGAGGAGTCTTGCAGACATCCGCCATACCCCGAGCATTTACTATAGTATCCAACTTTGCCATCAAAGTGAGAACTAAATCACAATCCTGAATACAATACTTAGCAATGACTGCTCTATCTGCAGATGTTCCTTTATGGAGCCGGAATAAATCGTGATGATCAATGTCGTCTTTTGAGAATGTCCATTCCAATGATGTCTTTTCTTCTTCACTCAATTCATCAAACAACCCTGCTGCTTCTATCTTAAAGGATTTAGGTTGAATATCTGTGACTACGAACTTCTCACCATCCCGATACGGATCAGTAGTATTGCCTACTAAATTGAATCGTACATAATTCCCTTCTCGCAATCCACGCGTACTCTTGGTATATATTCTACCTCCTTCCCATTTCAATACCTTATCTTTCAAGAATACAGAAGCCACAGAATCAAGTTTGAAAGAATCCAGTGAATGTTCGCGTCTCATATTGAGAAGCAAATCCAATCCAAGTCTGCCTCGCATAATCGCGAATCGCAAATCATATTTACCAGATGCCAATTCAAACTTCTTTGTTTCGGAGAACTTCGGCCTCCAACTCTCTCCTACTTTTGTGACAGACATTGGTGACCGAGATAGATTGATCTCTTCCATGATTCCTAATTGTTTACATCGGTCTTCAATATAGGCATCATCAAAACCAAAGGTATTGTATCCGCACATAATGTCTGGATTCATAGACCTAACATCTGCTGTAAATTGACGAATCATATCTTCCTCGTCTTCGCAGGATATGAATTCTACATCATCCTCTTCTGCGTCATCTACAGACCCATTCACAAATACCTTGCGAACAACCGGTGTCATCATAGCATCCGACCAACGATAACTGATACCCATTTGAGTAATTGGGTCTCCTTTGGTTGCGACTGGAAATAAGCCTGATTCTGAATACATTTCCAAATCATAACAAGCCACCAACATTGGAATATTGACTTCACTTGCTTCAAGAGTTGTATAGGAACATTCGTAGAAACAATCAACATTGTATTTGGGTTCGTTGGTTTCTTTATCGATAGGAATAGGTATCTGCTTTCCTTTGAATTTGACAGCAGACCCTGGATTGAGATGTTTGATATGGAACATTCTCAGGAGTGGTGGAAGGTCACTTTCATAAAGTTTATTATTGTTTTTAATTTTTTTACATTTTGTACATTGTTCTCCAATTTCAGTTTTAAAACAAGTACAACCACCAATAATAGATATACCTTCTTTGAATTCACGTAGAGTTCGGAATTCCACTTTCCACACATTAATAGGTTCTAGGTTCTGAAATCCTGCAAGGACATCATACTTTTCCACTTCCATTGGAATACCTACACTAGGTCTCTTTCCTTTGACGTAGAAGTATGGACGGAACCCAGATATTCTAACACAGGCTACATTTTCATCTTCTAATCTGCCGTACATATCTACGACATACCCATTTCTTTCATCGTGTTCATGCCAATCACAGGGCTGAATCACCTGTGCCATTGCCTTGTAATTTATCTTAATAGAATGCCGTTCGTTTTATACGAATATTTCTGGATTACTTGTAAGCATGTCAACCACCAATACTTCGGATTGGTTTTTCGCACCAACAAGAATTCGTTCAGACAATTACGATGCCTCCGCACAGAGTTTCAAGGATACCTCGTATTTTTCAAGTCAAGTCCTGAATGTCAACGCAGGATGTTCTGATACACTCAACCCTGCGTCTGCTATGGCCGACCAAGTGGGTATGATTGCCAAAGGTGGTCTTGGAATGGCAGGAGGTGGCTGCAAAGTAGATGAGAATACGGAGTTGCGATGGGGAACACCGGGAGCCTGGAGACACAAGGGTCCTAAACAATTGTGGGCCAGACCATTTGCCACGACCCCCAATCTTGGAGGAGGTGAGCCATCCAAGGTAGATGATGAGAGTGGATTAATTCATTCTGCTATCATTCGTAACCGCAAGGAGACCAATACTATCATGGACAAAGCAATTGGTAACTATTATGACCCATTGATTCCTCTTAAGCAGTCTGAGTATTCTAACACAAGCAACTGGATTGAAGGATGGACACGAGGGGGTGATTCCACTCGTCTCGTTCAAACAAAACGAGTTAGTGCTTAAAACATAATGAAAGTTGTCTTTTTTGCAAATCGTATGCCCGATTTGTGCGGTGCATTTTTGCACGACATAGACTTAGCAACGGAACTACAGAAACGTGGCCACTCGGTTGTATTTCTGATAATCCAAAAACCAAAAGAAGGCTATAATGGTGGTTTTTACAGAGGCTTTCGGTTTATGCACTACACTGCAGGTGCTTCCTATATGGACAGTGCTGATCTATTCGTATGCCCTCATTCGCCCATTCTTCCAGAAGTGCGTAAAATAAACAATCGTAAATACGACGTGCCAATTGTTGCGACCTGTCATTTTGATGGAAATTACAACGCTATTCGTGGAAATGCAAGTAATAAATGGGTTGAGATGCTGATGTTTATCAACAAGGTCATGGAATCAAATTATAAAAATATTGATGGATTTCCCTCTTCTATTATACGAACAGAAGTTGTAAGACCAATCATGCATAGAGAACAGATTGAAATTAAAGAACCTTTTTCAGGAGATTGTATCACGTTAGTAAATGCAAATATAAATAAGGGTGTCCTGCAATATTATGAGATTGCCAAACGTATGCCTGATCGTAAATTTTTAGGTGTCCTTCCATATTATGGAGAACTTCAAATTCCACAACCTCCTCCAAATATAGAATGGGTAAAATTTGATGATGATATTCGTAACATCCTCAAACGAACCCGTGTTTTGTTGTTTCCAAGTTATTATGAAAGTTTTGGCCGTATCGCAGTAGAATCCATGCTAAATGGTATCCCTGTTATCTATTCCAAACCTGTAAATAATCCAACAGCGATTGGAAAAACAACAGAAGGAGTAGCAGAGTGGATAGGAGATGCTGCAATTGCAGCCAATCGCGATAATGCTGATGAATGGGTTGAAAATATCAAAAAATTGGATGATCCAGATTTCTATTCTGATGTATCCATCCGTTCAAAGGCTCATATTGAGAGCATGAATATGTTCAACGAAAAGACTCGCATATCTGAAATTCTTGAAGATTTCTCTCGTCAGCATCCAGTTATACACTACGTATCCAGAACATCTTCATCTAATCCTTCGTCTCAGCCTGCTCCAACGTCGTCTGTTCCGGCACAGCCTGCAGGGCGCTTTTCCCTTGCGAATGGGCGACTGAGAATACAGCGTTAACCTTGTCCTGCAAATCTCGGCCACGCTGACACATAATTCGTTGTTCTTCGGATAGATTGCTGTCCCACTTATGTTTCTTTGGTGGCTCAGGTGTCAATTCTAACATAGCTTTCAGAGGACTTCCGTAAGTTGTAATCGCATTCACGGCTTCGTCACGTGTACAACCAGTGAAGGACATCACTTCTTCCACATCTTCTGGTAAAAACGGTGTTTCACTCATTTTCTTTCTTTAAATGTAATACTTGAAAATGCGTTTCATTGAAGACCTTTGCCCACCTGCTCTTCTTTATTTAATCTTCTTAGTCGTCCAACTCGGTCTTGATTTGGGACACGGTCTCTATGCTACCTTTGTTGTAAAAGGTGTTCTTGGATTAGCAGTCGTCGTTGTACTTGATATGCTCTGTGGAATGGGATTGGGTGCTGCTTCTTGGTTCTTGGTCGCAATTCCTTTCATCATTACATCGTTGGCAACCTCCATCGCGTTAGGCACTCAGTTTGACGAACTTTTTATGAAGAAAAAGGAGAAGTTTTTGGATAAGAACGCGAAAACGAATGATTTACCTGCAGCGAGTAATGGTATTTATTAAACAATGGATATCCTGTTTGAACTTTTGCGATACTTCACAATGTTCTATAAATTTGTAGAAAACATTGCCAATGCTATGTGGTTACAACCCTTTGACCCTGATGGACCTTATCGTATTTACTTTATTTCTGAAAATGGCGATTACAAATACGATGTAACATACCGAAATATTCCGGTTCCAGAAGATGCTATCTATATTGAAGAGTGGGTGAATGCGGATACCAAGCGTTTCCGCGTTATCTATGGTGGAGAGGATATCACTGATTTTGAAGGCGATGCATTTGCACCTGTTAAGGTTCCTTGGGTTTGGATTGGAGAGAAGGATAGCGAAGAAGAATACACCGCAACATTCAATAAGTTCCTGTTTCCAGGAAACGTTATTCGCAGAGAATTGGTTGAAAAACTGATGTCAAATAAGAACCTGAAATACATGGATAAGTCGTTAAACGAACATGAATTTCCAGGAGATGGAATAGTAATAGAATTAGATGAACCCGTTTCAAATAGCGGAGAGGTACATCCAACTCAGGAAGGAGTGCAACCCACGCTCGTGGACTAAATGGTTAAATTTGATTATTGAGATGATTATCAGTCCTCTCATCACTCTTTTTTATGTTCTACAAATGAAGGCATCACCGATTACAATGGTTACAAGCGCAATGGGAACACACAAAGCGTGGTCTCGTTGGATTGAGTATACCGATTTAAAATTTAGGATGCAAGATATGTATCTTACCTGTATGAAAACAGGAGGACCATTTATTGTTACCAACGACCCTCTCTATATGCCATATGTGATAGCAGATGCTGCTTATCGTGGAATGGCAAAATCACCACCAGGAGGAAGTCTGGCCGCATAAGGGACATAATCCGCAATTCCACGTGATCCAGTTCCTGCGAACGAGGCACCAACAGCTGATACAGATCCTCCACCTCGCATGCTCTTTCTGCGACGAGACTTCTTTGACTTCTTCAAACTCTTCTTCGACTTTCTACGACGACCTCCAGTTGGTCCAGGAGTTACTGGTCCACCTGATGTGTTATTTGGTACATAAGCGATGGCTCCTGGTGCGATGACATCACTGGCATTGCCAGTTACACCGTATCCATTACCACCTTTCATTTTTCTTGTTTTACGACGACGACCACCCGCCATTGATCCGCATGTGCCACTCATTTACTTTCACCCTCTACAAAAATTCCAATGCTTCCTGGAAGAATATCATAATACTCATATCCACGAATCGGTATGCCAACAGGAACATCATCAATTGAGAAAAACGCAGCCAAGTCAGTCGTATGAAATAGGTCAAGCAATTCACTTATAATCTGTTTTCGTTCTTCAAAGTTCTTACGACCGTGAAGAAAGGAACCATTGAGATAGTAGATATCCACAATCAAAAAGATATCCCTTGAAAGTTTCACCGCACGAAAGATAGTATCGGAACACAATCGTTCATCAATGATTACAGGCACATTCTCCTGCTTGGTCTCTTTCATATCTGTAAAAATACATTGAGCCTCACCATCATTGTTGTGGCTCAGGATTATCCACCCCGGCATCCCGCTGTACTGGGGTATCTTCAATAGTGGGGATGATGACGGTAGATTCCCTTTCCGTGTTAGGTGTCTCAACTGGTATAACTTCTTTATGCGGTTCAACATTCACTACCTTTTCTATCACCGGTTCTACGTAAGCCACTGGTTGTGGCGGATACATAGTTTTGATAACAAAAAAGGCTACAAGATGAAGTGCTGCGAATGCGACTATAATTGACAAGGACAGAGACACCAAATCCATTTGTCTTGTAGTCTTACTGGATTTGACGATACACATACGCGTGATCATTTATCTCTTCCATCCATATGCGTGGTTGAATGGAGTATTCTGTGACTCTCACGAGTTCGGTATGGTATCCTCTTGAAATCACGGTTGGCATATAATCAATTTCTTCAAACCGATACTTATCACCATGTTTTGTGATTGTTTGTAGTTTCTTCTTTGTGCTGTCATATCTTCGCAGTCCCAAGTAAATGAAGGATGTCTCGTATGTAGATATGGGCTTTGTTTTTGGTATATCCTGGGTGATGGTTATGTCCATTGTTATAATGCTACTGTGTTTGCGAAAACTATTCGTTTTAATTCCTCCTCGTTTGTCACTGCCGTTTGAAGGATGTTAGCCGCGTGAGTGAGTGCGTCTTCAATTGCTTTCCATTTGACCGGGTCATTTTGATAGAGTGTCTTGCGAACAGGAGCATCTGGAAAGCGTTCAATTAATTCTGCCTCAGGGATTCCGCCCATATCCATATACACCCTCATTTGAATCTCATCATAAATAGGAGGTTCTTTCACAAATCGTACTCTGTCCTTTGAATCCACGATTCTATTTAATGATGCGACATATCCATCGGTTCTGCCAACCAATTTGAAATTGGAATAGGTCTTGCTAAGCATTTTTGTATTTCTTTCAATTACTTGAACGTTATTCTCTTCTTCATACTTGTCTAAAATAGCATTCTCATTCTTTAGTCCTCTTTGTTTCTGGACTTGACCTCGCACTTCATCGCGGATTAAAGATTGGACCGAAGCAGGAATCTCTTGATATTTGAGAGCAAGAATAGCATTGGCTGTTACATTTGCCTGGTCCAATACTGGTTCTATATTTGACAATCCATCGCAGGAATTCACTGCGTTGGACACAAAATCTTTCACATTGGAATCCGCTAATAACATATTTTTCAACATCACAATTGATTTGCGATTGTTAGCCCGTTCAATCTGGTATATCTTTTCTTTGATTGCCTTGTCCTTACAGAGTACCTCGTACATCGCCTGAGGAATCGGTCTGTATTTATTGAGACCAATAATAGATGCCACCGAAGAGGCAGAGATAGTTGGTACAAATTGTGAAGCCATTAACCCCGACATACTTCCGTTTAAATAGTTCCGTTTTATTGGAAACTCTTTTTCATACGCACGATGGCATCAATCCATGCAGGCATTCCATTCAGAATATTCGCGACCTGAATTGTGCTTCCTGTAACAGGTGTGGTATCAAATGTGGTACCCTCACATACTAATAAAATTGCAGAAATCAGGAGGGGTTGGCGAGATTTCGCATCGCTCGGCGACCAACGAAGGCAGTACATTCGGTAGAGAGTATCAATATATTGACGAGTATACGGTTGAGTCTGTTTTTTTACACACTCCCAAAAAAGCCACACTGGATGTTGTCCGTCTTTAGAATTCACAAATTCATCGGAACGATTTCCGAATAGAAGATGCTCTTTGGTCTGTTTCTTATGCTCTCGGCACCAAGCAAATATCCAGGACATCCAATAGAGAGTTCGGCCTACATCCCGCACATCTGGACGAAGACAGTAACAGATTTCATTGATAGGAATGGCAACTGTAAGAGGATCATTTGGTTTGAGGACCATCTTTCCAAACAGAGAGGATGGAGCCTTCAATTGTTCCTGAACAGTAATCGGGTCAAAATCGTGTTCGGGTTTGATAGTGGGTAAAGATGGCAACTTATTCTTTCGGCAAAGAGAAAGAGTGGAAGCAACTTCACACAGAATATGACGAACATCCGGATGGTTACGAATAGAGGTCATATTTGAGATGCTGTAACTCTGTTCAATGGGAGCGTATTTCTCATAGGTATCGGACAGATACATAAAGACTTGTGGTTGAGCACGGTTGATATGAAGAGCAGCGGCTTGAAAGAATGCCATCCAGAGAGTGTGAACCAATCCAGAGGCCAACAATTCCAGTGTCCAATAACAGGCATAATCTGCGTGTCCAAGCGAAATGTTTTGAAGGAGAACCCTAACAACATGTGCTCGTGGATGACCACAGAAGGTCTTTTTTTGAAAATCAGCAACAGTGCGCGAATCTTCTATTTCCATTAAACTTTGGTATACAAAGAAGGAGCAGGATATATACGAGAATAGACTGCTTTTCCTAAGGAATAGACTGCGAATACTAAAGCAACCATTAACAGAATATTCAGAATGCTATCAAAATAATTGACAGTTTCTTTGTGAGCCTGCTTCTTATCAATATTAATCTGATTGCGAATATCATTGATCTGCTTACCAAATGTAGACACTGAGAAATGAAGGTCTTCTTCAATTCCTTTGATCTTATTCTTTGCAGCATCCACGGTCTCAATCGTTGTATGCTGATTGGTGACTTGGTTCATAATATTGGTGTAACTCATCTTGTATTTATCAATCGTTGGCTGAACCTCAGTGGTTGCTTGTGTTTCCTTTTCAATGTCGGGAACTTCCATTATATACTTGAAAGATAGATTCCAACTGCTCCTCCAACACATAAAGTCAAGAGTGCGACTCCATGGACGTAGCTTGCAGGAATGACAAGGTACTCAATCAGACAGATTACAACTGTAAAGAGAGCAACCTGAATAACAATCAGTTTGTGTTTTATAATATTTAGAATGGCTTGACGTTCTCGTTCATAATCAGAATCGGGGGCAGTCTTTGGTCGCATAACACGCAGAGAGTCGGATGTATTCTTGATATCGTTTGCTGCTCCTGCGGCACTACTGAAGGCAGCATATTCTGTTTGAATAGCCTCGTGGTCTATGATACGTTTCTCTTCATCTTTTTTAAGATTACCAATTGTATCTACAACTGGAAGATTGTTGAGAATATTGGCGACCTCATCTTTTACCCGTTTGCGTTCCTGTTCATATTCTGCAGGTTCGGGTTGTTTAGGATTCGGTATAGGAAGGTCTTTCAAATGAAACGAGAACTCGTTATCGGAAATATATACACACGATTCGCTCAAAGGGTTCTGTTGTTGAACATATTTGAACTGATCGGGACACTTATGATGGCACGAAAACCCAGTGCCTTGATCAAAATCTTTTGGACAAGAAGATCCTGCTCCCATTCTATTACTTAACGATTAGGAATAAAAGCCCTGATATTGCCATAGATTGGAGTGGTCAAACGAGCACCAGCAGAGACCTCATTGGATTTCCATCCAAGAGTGGGAGCGGAGTTTGGAGTTGAGTTGTTAACATAAGGAGCAACTGTGGCAGACAATCGCACAAGACGAGTGAAGTCCGAAGCGTCTCCTGGTCGGATGTGTGGAGTAGGACCGAGGTCTAAGAATGGACTAGTTGGCATTTTTGTTTTACCGCAACAAGATAATGTCACAGCAATCGGTTATGTCCTGGACGGACTTTCAAAAGACCCTTGATATTTACAAAAAGAACTACATTCGTTACGCTGTTTCAGGTAACGATGCCAACAGACAGGCCTATCAATCAGCTCAGCAGGCACTGGATGAGACACTAACGAATTTGAGAGCACAGGTTGATACGAATCAAGATATGATGTCATCCTTTAAAGATGAATATACATCAGAACTTGATAGACTGCATCAAGAATCACAATTAATACAGAAAAAGGGACCTGAGATTCAAGACGAATATCTACGAATCAAAAAGATTAAAGAGAACGAGCATAAGGATTCCCTTGCACCCTATATGGTAAAGGCTGTTCTAATTGCAGGTTTAATCGGGGTAGCGATGGTAGCGGGACGGTAAACAGAATAAGAATAATCAAAATCACACAAGCAGCCAAAAAGAATACCATGTAAAAATTGATGTCTTTATTCGCTCGCAAGTATTCTGTCTTGCGAATCATTCGAAGTGTTTCTACATTATCGGATGCATCGGCGAGTCCATTGTATTCGTTCTGAATACGTCGGAGTCTCTGCAGCAGTTCATCCCGATAAATCACTATGTTTCCCGACTCCTTTTTGACATTGGTAAGAGCCTCAATCATTTGGTGAAGAATATCCGTCAGTTGAAGATTGAGTTTCTTTATTTTTGCCATATCCGCTTTCTCAGGATCATTTATGGCATTGGATATCTCCTCTTCATAGAGATTATGCAATTCTGCATATTTCTGTTCCAGTTCATCCATTACTCTTATGCGACATTTACATCTTCCGCACAGTAGCGATAATAGAAACTTTTTCCAACAGTATCACTGTGTCTCTCAATTTCAATGATATCACCAGGAATAGCACCAATCCACTTCACCATTGGGTCTTGGGAATCAATCCAAGGCAACTGTTCCTCGGGTTTAAGAATATTATACTGCCTAAACACAGCCGTTTTCTCTTCTTCATTCAGAATACGATGAGGCATAGCAAGACGATGAGTTGTAATATCAAATTTGAGT
>Ga0208739_1000146_pt1 | contig 25636 bp, 26 predicted proteins | sample CryBogCBE27Jul09_FD_184566 | JGI IMG/M metagenome (GOLD analysis project Ga0208739, IMG submission 184566) | Freshwater microbial communities from Crystal Bog, Wisconsin, USA - CBE27Jul09 (SPAdes) (version 2) | ecosystem: Environmental > Aquatic > Freshwater > Lake | place: Crystal Bog... | reverse complement strand
CATGAAGCATGGCGGTAAAACGCACCACTACAAAAAAGGTGGTTCAATTGACGCATATGACGTTCGTGACACTGTAGAAGGTGGGAACTGGGAAAACCATCCTGCTGACACAACACCCAAAGGCAAGACCAACACCAAGACTGGTGAGGTGAAGGAAGCTAATGCGGGCGGATACAAACGTGGAGGCCACGCCGCAAAAAAGCACTTCGCCACGGGGGGCTCTGTTAATCACATGGGTTCTGCCGTGGCCATGCCACAAGGTCGTAAGCCTGCATCCAGAGCAGTTCACATCAATGAGCTGTCTGGCACCTTCAAAAAAGGTGGTAGGGTAAAAAAGCTTGATGTTGGTGGTCCAAGCGGTGACGCGATCATTGATCGTGAAAACGCTAGAAGAGAGGCTGAGTTGAATACCACAAGGTATGAAAACGAGCACCCCTTCCGCACAATGTTTAACAATGTTAAAGATTTTGTGATGGGTCCATCAACAACGCCCGCAGGTAGCGTTACCAAAACTGAGAAATCGGTCACGGTTGCACCGCCCAAAAAGCGCGGTGGTAGTGTTAGACGTTAAATAAGGTGGGGGCTTCGGCTCCCACTCTTTAAGGAAACATCATGAGTAATGGAATCGTTGCTTCAGTAACTCGCGCAGGTGCGTATGAGCCATTTGATTTGCAAGTAGCTCGCGGTCAAATTTATGGACACAGTGTTGTTAGCCTTTTTGGTTATCAATCTTCAGTAACCACAACTGCAATTCCTATTTGGGAAAATGCAACTACATACACATACATAACATCAGCATCAACTTTGTCGCTGGTAAGTACCTCTGCGTCTGATGATACGTCTGCAAAAATTTTAATCAGTGGATTGGATTCAAGTTTTAATCCAATTTCTGAAACATTGGCAATGAATGGAACTGGTGCAGTTACAACTGTAAACAGTTACTTTAGAGTTAATAGTTTGTTGATGGTCTCGCCCGGCACTGGGCAAAACACCAATGTTGGAACCATCACATTGAAACAATCTTCAAACATTGTTGCCCAAATCAATGTTGGTATTGGCAAATCACAAAGCACTATTTACACAGTTCCTGCTGGTTACACTTTCTATTTAGACCTTGCTGAAGTTAATAGTTCAAATAGCTATACTGGAAGCACGATCATCACTTACAGAGTGCAAGCAATCAACAATGCAACTGGCGTTAAATTGGCTGTTCTACAACAACCATTTGTTTCTATTTACACAGCTTCAAGAGCATCTGATCCTTTTGCTTACGCAGAAAAGACAGATATTCAATGGCAGTTGAGCACAAATACTGGAACCATAGCCGCAGGCATTATTGTTACTGGTAAGTTGATTCAAAATAATAATGCTGTAACAGGTTCAGGTTCATAATGCCTAGCAAATCGCCTGCTCAACATCGATTGATGGAGGCCGCCGCCCACACTAAAGGTGGGTTTGGTGGCGTTCCACAAAAAATTGGCAAAGAGTTTGTAAAAGCTGACAAGGAGAAGAAGATGGCCAAAGGCGGACTTTATGCCAACATCCATGCTAAACAGGAACGGATAGCCCATGGATCAAAGGAAAAGATGAGAAAGCCAGGGGCACCAGGCGCTCCTACAGCCGAGGCATTCAAAGAATCAGCCAAGACAGCCAAGCACAAAGAGGGCGGTCCTTCTTTGGCTGTTGGACGCGGTGAAAAGCTCTCTGTTGAAAAGGGAGCTGGCTTGACGGCCAAAGGTAGGGCAAAATATAACCGTGAGACTGGGAACCATTTGAAGGCACCACAGCCTCAAGGCGGCGCGAGAAAAGATTCGTTTTGTGCAAGAATGTCTGGGGTAGTAAAGCACGCATCTGGGGACGCGCCAAGAGCAAAAGCGTCACTGAAGCGGTGGAATTGTCCTGGTTGGTAAGGGTAGATCATGGCATTTTCAGGAACGACAAGTCAGACTATTGTCAGCGTTCAAACCGTCATCGATCATGCGGTTCGTCGTTGCGGCAAATTAGCTGAAGAAACCACTTCAGAACAGCAAGTTGCCGCCAGAGAAAACTTGTATTTTCTCTTGTCCAACATGATGAACCGCGGCATTCAATACTTTGCCCTCTATAAGACTGTAATCGGCCTTGTAGCAAATCAATACGAGTATTTGCTACCTGTGGGTGCCAATGACGCATTAAACGTCTTGTATCGCCAAATGGCCCAGCCTTCAGGCAATTACACATCAAGTGCAGGTGGAGTCGTTTCTAACCTTTATGACAACAACACCAACACCTATTGCCAGCAGAATTCTCCAAATGGCAACTTTGAAGTGATCTACGGGACCAACAATCCTCAGTACATTGGTTCAATCGGGTTTATGCCCTACATTGCCAACTTTGGATCGGCCACTTGGAACTACCAATTGCAGGCGTCTCTTGATGGTACCAACTGGCAAACACTTTACACTGGCACAAACGTGGCTGTAACTGATGGCCAATGGGTGTGGCAAGACATTGACCCAGGGGCAAACGTCAGCTACTACCGCATGGTGGCCACAAATGGCACAACTTTGGCGCTGAGAGAGCTGTATTTAGGAAATAATAGTCGTGAAATTGAGATGTCACGCCTAAATAGAGATGATTACACCAACTTACCCAACAAAAACTTTACTGCGAACCAGCCATTCCAGTATTATTTTCAAAGAACCATCAATCAGCCCACAATTACACTGTGGCCAGTCCCAAATACTTCATTTGTACAGGCAACAGTATGGTACTCAGCCTACATTGAGGACGTTGGATCACTTTCTGGACAGTTGGCAATACCTCAAAGATGGTATGAAGCTGTGATTTTCATGCTGGCTCACCGTATGAGCTTGGAATTGCCTGCGGTTGACCCCACTCGGATAGCATATCTTGAGAAAATGGCTGACAAATTCCTCTACGACGTCGAGCAAGAAGAGCGTGACAAGTCGCCTGAGTACTTTGCACCAAATATTTCAGTCTATACGAGGTAATCATGCCTTTATTCTTAGACACACGCGGCTATTCAGACATTGCAATCGCGGTATGCGACCGTTGCAAGATGAAACGCCCCCATGCGGAGTTGAGTGCGGACTTTAACTTCCCTGGACTGCGGGTGTGTGAGCAAGGATGCAAAGACGAAAAGGACCCCTATCGTTTGGCCGCCAGAAGGACTGAGCGGATTAACATTCGTTTTCCAAGGCCAGATGAGAATATTGCTGTGGTGCCAGACGCCATTGATACCACTGGAAATAGTCAGTGGGATTTGTCGCCTGAACAGAACACGCAAAACCCCGAAGACAACGGAAACCTAGATACACTCAGTCCATCACCAGGGCAATAAAACATGGCAAACGTACAGATAACCCAACTCCCAACAGCCTCTGCACTGACTGGCACAGAGGCGGTCCCAGTCGTCCAAAACGGAGTGACTGTACAGACAACAACAGGTCAGATTGCAAGTGCAACAAACCTGTCTGGATATTCATTTTTAACAGCAACATCGACTCCTGCTCTTGGCAACAGTCGCTACCTTGCATCTTCAGTTGGTATTGGTATTACTGACGGCGGTGCAGGCCAAAACTTGGTCCTTGGATTGAATGGAATTAGTGGCCAGCTCGAAGTCTCTGGTAACGGTTTCCAAGTCAAATCCAGCGGCTCAACATTGGTGAACAGGACCATTGCAGTATCTGGAAATGGTATTGCAATCACAAATGGAAACGGTGTTGCTGGTAACCCAACAATTTCAATTTCAGGTGTGTTGGCCAACTTTGCCTCAACTTCTGGTGTTGGTTTGGTTACTATCAATGGAACCACTGTCAGCCAGACTTCATTGGCTGGAACATCAAATCAAATTTCAGTTTCAAGTGCTGATGCATCAAGCGGTAGTCCAACAATTGCAATTGCCAACAATCCAGTTTTGCCAGGCACTGGCGGCGTACAAGTGCCCGTAGGTGCAACTGGTAACAGAATCAGCACGAATGGTGTCATTCGCTATAACACCACTACATCACGCTTTGAGGGCTACCAAAACAGCTCTTGGGCCAATTTGGGTGTTGGTGACGGTACAGTTACTTCTGTAGCTGGTACATCGGGCCAAATCAATGTTGTTAACTCAACAACGACGCCAGTTCTTTCAATTGCTAATAATCCAGTATTGCCTGGAACCCAAGCGGTTACTGTGCCATCTGGAACCACTGCACAGCAAGGCGTAGCATCAAATGGTATGTTCCGTTTCAATACGGACAATTCTGCTTTTGAAGGTTATTCAAGCGGTACTTGGAGAACATTCTCAGTTTCTGGTGGCGTCTCTTCATTTAGCGGAGGAACAACTGGACTCAGCCCCACAACTCCAACAAGTGGAAACGTGGTTCTGAGCGGTACTTTGAATGTTGGCAATGGTGGAACTGGAGCCACAACTCTTACTGGATATTTGGTTGGAAACGGTTCAAGCGCATTTACCGCTGTTTCAACCATTCCGAATGCAGGATTGACTAATAGCTCAGTGACCATCAATGGCACCGTTGTGAGTTTGGGTGCATCCGCAACAGTTACTGCAACAGCAACAAATGCATTGACAATTGGTACAGGGTTGACAGGATCAAGCTATAACGGCTCAACTCCTGTGACGATTGCAATTGACAGCTCTGTGGTCACTTTGACTGGCACACAAACGCTGTCCAATAAGACACTGACATCGCCAGTTATATCTACCATTACAAATGGCGGAACACTGACTCTTCCTACAAGCACTGACACTTTGGTTGGTAGAGCAACAACCGATACATTGACAAACAAGTCAATCAGCGGTTCAACCAATACTTTGACCAATATTGGCAACAGTTCGTTGACCAACAGCTCAATCACACTTGGTACAACTGCTGTATCACTTGGTGCAACAGCATCAACAGTGGCTGGATTGACATCAGTTGCAGTGACACAAGACCCAACTACAGCTCTCCAACTGGCCACAAAGCAGTACGTTGACGCCGCAGTTTCTAACGTGAACTACCATGCGGCTTGTGAATATGCGACGACCGCTGACTTGGGAACTGTGACCTACAACAACGGTAGTTCAGGAGTTGGCGCAACAATTACCAAGACCAGCCCATTTGCTACATTAGCAATTGATGGTGCAAATCCAACTGTTGGACAAAGGATTTTGGTTAAAAATGAGACTTCTGGCCAATATAACGGTATTTACACGGTTACAAGCGTTGGTTCAGGCTCTGTTGGCTGGGTGTTGACTCGCGCAACTGACTATGACCAAACTGGTACTGGAACAAACGAAGTCGCCCCAGGCGACACCATGTTCATCATTAGCGGTACCGTTAATGCGTCCACTCAATGGGTCCAAACAACTGATGCACCAATCACAATTGGTACAACTCCTTTGGTTTTTGCCCAGATTGCTGGACCAGGAGCCTATTCCGCAGGCACAGGACTGACCTTAACTGGTACCCAATTCAGCATTTCAAATACTGCTGTTTCTGCAAATAGCTACGGCACAGCGTCTGCTGTTGGATCATTCACAGTAAATGCTCAAGGTCAATTGACTGCGGCCTCCAACGTGACAATTGCAATTGCAGGCACTCAGATCACTTCTGGCATTGTTGGCACCACATACGGTGGAACTGGATTGTCCAGCTTTACTTCTGGCGGTGCGCTTTATGCTACATCAACGTCAGCATTGACCACTGGAACGCTTCCAATTACTGCTGGTGGTACTGGCCTGACAGCATTCGGAACAGGCGTTCAGACGGCGCTTGGACAAGCCGTAACGGGTACTGGAGGCATTGTTTTGGCCACCAGCCCAACATTGGTGACTCCTGCTTTGGGAACTCCAAGCGCAATTGTGTTGACCAATGCTACGAATGTGCCTGTTAATCAGGCCACAGGAGTTTTGCCCAGTGCAAATGGTGGTACTGGCGTCAATAATGGTACCAGCACGCTGACCATGGCAGGAAGTGTCACCCACGCAGGCACTTATACACAGACATTTACTGCAACCGCCAATACATCGCTGACATTGCCTACAACAGGTACTTTGGCCACATTGGCTGGTAGCGAAACGCTGACCAATAAAACCATCAATGGTTCAAACAACACAATCACCAACGTCTCATTGACAACTGGAGTGACTGGCACTTTGCCAATTGCCAATGGTGGTACTGGCCAAACAACCGCATCAACTGCATTCAATGCTTTGTCTCCCATCACATCGACGGGTGATTTGATCATTGGAAACGGCACAAACAGCGCCACAAGGCTTGCAATTGGTACCAGCGGATATGTATTGACCTCCAACGGTACAACAGCCTCATGGCAGTCAGCAAGCTCAAGCGGTGTTTCTACATTTAGCGCTGGTACTACTGGTTTGACACCATCTACAGCTACTTCTGGCGCAGTTACCTTGGCTGGTACTTTGAGTGTGGCCAACGGTGGTACTGGAGTGACCACAACGCCTACAAATGGTCAATTGTTGATTGGCAATGGAACCAACTATACAGTGGCCAGCGTCAGCTCAGGAACTGGTATCAGCACAACTGTTGGTGCAGGTTCGCTGACCATCAATAACACTGGCGTGACATCCAATGTGGCTGGTACAGGTATTTCAGTGAGCGGTGCTACTGGAGCTGTGACAATTACAAACTCTGGCGTCACATCTCTGTCGGCTGGAACTGGTATAAGTGTAAGCGGTTCAACTGGTGGCGTCACCGTGACAAATGGTGGTGTTACCGCTTTAACGGGGACATCAAATCAAATCTCAGTCTCGGCATCCACTGGATCAGTTACCTTGTCCACTCCACAGTCTATTGGAACCGCATCGAGCGTCCAATTTGGATCATTTGGAGTTGGAACTGCCGCCTCTGGAACTACAGGTGAAATCAGAGCGACCAACAACGTCACGGCTTACTACTCTTCTGACATCAAATTTAAAGAAAACATCTTAGATGTGCCTGATCCTTTGTCGATTGTTCGTGCAATCGGTTCAAAACTGTACGATTGGAAAGATGAATATATTAGAGAACACGGTGGCGAAGACGGTTATTTTGTAAGAAAATCCGACTTTGGAGTGATTGCTCAAATGGTTGAGAGAGTATTCTCAAGAGCTGTCAGAACAAGACCAGACGGTTCTTTGGCTGTTGACTATGAGAAACTCGGCACCTTGTCTTTTGGAGCCATAGATCAATTGGCGAAACGCATCGAAGCATTGGAGAATAAATAATGTCTCAGTCAGGTTTTACGCCAATACAGCATTACTACTCGACGACTGCTGGCCATGTGCCAACAACGGGTAATTTGCAAGTAGGTGAATTGGCCATCAATATTGCTGATGGTATTTTGTTTTATAACAATGGAACGTCTATAGCTAAAATTGCCAGCAACGCAACCTCGGCAACTACTGGATCATCGATTCTTTATGGAAACGGTTCTGGCGGATTTAGTAATGTTACTGTCAGCACAGGATTGAGTTTTACTGGTGGAGTATTGACGGCCACAGGAACAAGCGGAGTTACTCAAGTCAATGGTACAGGTTCAGCCAATGGATTGACTTTGACGGGTACAGTCACTTCAACGGGTAACATTACTCTTGGAGGTTCAGTTACAAGCCTGACAACTGCTAACTTCACAGTTCAACAATCTGGCGGTAAACTTATCATCCAATACGGCGGCACAACGCTATTTAGTATTGACAGCAGTGGTAACATGACGACCATTGCAAACGTAACAGCCTACGGAACACCATGATACAAGATTCAACATCAGAATTAGAGTCGATGAATTTCCCATATCACGGCATGGATAAAATTATCTTTATGGCTGATGATAAAGACGAATATTTAAAATGGTATTCTGAGGATCAAACTGCATTAGGATTTCAATTTAATCGTGGTGATTTAAAAGATACATTTGTTTATATTTATAGAGACTCCATTGTAATTTCTGAAAATGGGGTATCTTTTAAACACACAATTGTGCGTAATCCACACAAAGTACCTGATTCTGTTTTTGAATCAGAAGAATTTTATGAATTATTGTCAAAAGCAATGAATGATGTAGTTGCTGAAATGCTTGAATGGAAGAGAGAAACACATGACGCTTAATTCTTCAGGGCCTATTAGTTTAGCTGGAACAACTGCAGGCGTATCAATTGAAGTTGAGCTTGGAGGCGGTGGTACAACTCAAATCAGTTTGAATGATACAAACGTCAGAACATTGGCTGGCGTAGCAAGTGGCGCTATAACAATGCCTACCAATTTTTACGGTAAAAGTAATGCAACATATTTTATTGGTGGAACTATAATTATTAGTCAAAATGGTGATTTTAATTTAATGGGCTCTGCTCTTGATTCATCTGGGAATTTATATATTGGGACAGTGAATGCAAGTTCATCAGGTGGATACCATCAACAATATATTTCCGTTATAAACACATCAGGTACATTGACAAGTTATTATGGTCGTGGCCAAGTAAGTGGTATTGGACAATATTTTTCTGGCGGTGGGAGTTGGTCTGGCTTGTCTTTATCTGGGTCAACAATATTAACAACAAGCATTGCTGATCCAGGAAGATATATAAATACATGGACTCTATCAAGTACGGGGTCAATAAATAAATATTTTAGTTTGCCAAGTCCTTATTCTCAAGGAGCTATATTTTCAAACAATATAGCATCTAATGGTAATTCTGGAATAACAGGATTATTATATTATTTTACACCAGCAGGTTGTTGTGTTTGTAATGTTTATGATTCTGCTATATTTTGGATATTTAATTCAAGCGGAACACTTGTTTCAACACTTCAAAGTCTAGGGACTCAAAATGTAGCTTCGAATTGTCAGGCTATAACGTCAGACAGTTCAAGCAATTTTTATGTTTCTTTGTTAAATCATGGTTTTGACCCACATGGTTTTTATATACATAAATTTAGTTCTTCAGGTACATTTTCAACTGCTACGTTGATAACATATGGAGCCATAACAATCCAATATATTTGGTCTATGTGTACGGATGCAAATAATTTATATGTTGCGGCATCTGACGGAAATGGTAGAAATTTTATTATTTCTCTAACATTATCATCTTTATCTTTGAATTGGATGTATATGTACTACAACGGCAGTTGGGGAAATAGTGCCGCTATTGCAACTGATGGAAGTGGTAATGTATATTGGTCAATGAATAGTAACGTTGGTACTCCAAGCGCTTTAATTATTAAAGTAAATTCTAGTGGAACAGTTCAATGGGTTAATAATTTAGCGTTTACTTTATTTCAAGGTAGTACTGCTAATAGAAATTCTCTTCAACCACCTTTTAATTTAAACATAAATGGTAGTTCTTTATATATAACATTTGGAACATTTGCTGGCACTGGCGCTGGTACAAATGGAGCCGCAACTTTTGCCGTTGTGCCAACTGATGGAAGTCACAATACAAGCGGTAATGTTACTTATGATGCTACAGGATCGGGGAGAACTTACACCTTTAACTATTCATCTTCAGCTATAAGTCTCTCATCTGTTGGTAGTGCTTCAACTGGGCAAAGTAATAAGTTTTCAAGTATTAGTGGGTCTTTGAGTAATGCCTCCACTGCTAGTTTAACATCACAAACTGTAACATCTGGGTATGTAACGATATGAAGTACATAAGACTTGCAACACTTCAATATCCTTTTTATGAAGGAAACATTCGTTTAGAGCATCCTGAAATAAGGGAAGACCAAACATACCCAAATTTTCCGTGCCCATCAACATTTGCTGAAGTTTTTGAACCTGAGCCACCAACATTTGATGGTTCAACACAATATTTAAGCGAGGCACAGCCAATTCAGATAAATGGAGTTTGGACGGCTCAATGGGTTGTAAATAACTTTACTACTGAAGAATTGCAAGGGTTAGCAGAAAATAAAAGAAAACTACAACTTGCTATAAATCCACGAAATGCAAAATCAGGAAGTACACCAAATGCCATCTAATCCAATTCCAACTACATTTGACGGAAGATTTGGCGATCTTCATGGCACAGTTTATGACTTTGAAAAGTCGGGTGACATACTGCCAAAACACAATCACGATGAGACCAACGCTCACATTACAATTGTGGCTAGAGGCCGAATTAAAGCATATTCCCATGACTGGGAGTCTGAATTTGAATGTGGGAAAGTAATTGATTTCCCAGCCGAGCAACCACATGAGATCATGGCGCTTGAAGATAACACAAGAATCGTCAATGTTTTAAAAACAATGGGCGGTACACCCAACGATATTCAATATTTGGAGCAAACAAATGAGCAATAAACTCATACTTCCTTTAGAACTGGTCAACAACATTCTCAACTATCTAGGTGAAAAACCTGCGAAAGAAGTGATTGCTTTGATCAACGGTATTCATGGTCAATCAACTGTTTACATTGAACCCGTTGAGGTTCCTACCCAAGCATCTGCATCCGCACCTGCTGAATCCGAAACCCCCAATCCATAAGGAAATATCATGTCTTTAGTCAAACAATTGCGTGAACATCTCAAAGAGTTTTCAACAGAAGCTCAAGATGAAATCCATAAATTCATCGATCACTTGGAGCAAAAATTTGCTGAACCCGCCCCTGCTGTTGTGGCACCACCCGCTCCAATTGGAGAGGCAATACCTGAGCCTACATTTGTGGCACCCACTCCTGCACCCGTAGAACAACCTGTGGAGACTGAAAATGTTACTGATAGTGATACCCCTGTTTCTTCTGATCCTGCTCCAGTTGTGGATGCGCCAGTTGTGACCGAAGAGGCCCCTGCCGAGTCAGTAGCAGAGGTGCAACCAGAGGAGAAGTCATGAGCGAGCAATGGATACAGAAGGCGATTAAGAAGCCAAATTCTTTGCGGAAAGCCCTTCACGTCCCTGAAGGACAGAAGATTCCAGCTAAGAAATTGGCTGTCAAATCCACTGATTCACCCAAAATGGCCAAGCGCAAAACATTGGCTAAAACGCTCAGAGGGTTTGACTGATGTCTGATGTTGAAAAAGATCTAGCGGTTCACGAGGCCATCTGCACTGAGAGATACAACCATATCTTTCAAATGCTGAAGGAGGGCGACAAACGCATGACCAAAATAGAGTATTTGCTTTATGGGGTCATGGTCATGGTCCTTCTTGGGCCAGGCGTGGCCGCTACCTTTTTCAAACATTTTTTTGGAGTGTAAGAAATTGATCCATTCACCCTTGTCGCTCTGGCATCTGGTGCATTCAAAATGTGCAAAGATGCGTGCGAGATGTACAAGGAGGGAAGGCAAATTGTCACCGATGCAGTCAAAGAGATTGATGGCGTCGTCAAGGATGTAAAGGCAGTACAAAAGAAAGCCAAGGGTCTTCTTGGTTTTTTAAGTGCTGTCTTTGGTAAGAAAGAAGAGATTCAACCAGAAGTTTCACAGCCTGCAAAGAAAGTTAAGAAGAAGAAAGAGCCTCCTCCAGAGTTTGATGAGAACCTCATTTACCAACAGGTCAGTGATGCTCTCATCAAGTTCTATAGAGCGTACAACGCCCTAAAAAACTATACAAAAGAACAGGAAGAGTTTGCTCTCCATGCAAATAACGAGGAAGGCCAAGAGGCCGCAATCAACATAACGATTGCCAATTTGCAGATGGAGAAGTTGAATACGGAAATGAGTGATTACATGGTGTATCACGTCCCTCTTGAATTGAAGGATTTGTACACCCGAGTAAATCAACAGATTGGGCATATTGCCAACGTGCAGGCTCTAGCAAAGCGAGAGGAAATGCTAAAGGAGCGTAGAGCAAAATGGCAACATCGTCAAAAGGCAGATCTAATCAGGGGAAGAATGGTGGCTTCAGTAATTACAGTGCTGATGCTAATGTGGATATGGCTAATGATTCTCAGCATGACACACTCGCCATCCTACTGATCGTTGTTCTGTTGGTTGTTTTGTTGTTGTTGATTCCTCTGATTGCTTGGATGTATGTGGATGTGAGGCAGATGGAGCTGAGAGTCAACAAAACTTTGACAAGGATTGAAGGCAAATGATTAAAAAATTCAGTTTTCTATACACATCAAGATTGATATGTATATTTTTGCCGTTTTTCATTACAGGTTGCAATGACACTTATAGGTATTATTGCCAAGACCCTGACAACTTTGGAAAAGAGCGTTGTCAAAAGCCCAGATGTGAATTCAATCAAGATTGTCCCGAGTATTTAGTCGCACCCATTTTGGAGAAAAAAATTGAAGGAACTCCTACTAGCATTCCTCAACAGCCCCAAGGAACGCCTCAATGCCGATGAGATAGAGATTAGGGTCCGATCCTTTGTGATCATCGTTGTGACCCTGATTCTGGCGTTTATTGTGATGGCTCTGCTGTATTCGGTGACCTTTGTGTCTCAACCGATCAAGGCCATGGCACCGATTGACCAAGCCTATACCAAGATGTTGAATGACATCGTTTTGCTCATTGTGGGCGGTATTGGGGGCATTCTGACCAAGGGCCTGACCAACGAAGCCACCAACATGATGAATGCGGCTAAGGCTAACAAAGATGCTTATGTGGCACCTCCACCTCCACCGCCTGCACCAATCATCATGACGGCCCCAAATCCCTCATGGACGCCCCCTCCTCCACCCGCTGGACCACCGACTCTTGAAAGCGAAGAAGAGCGTTTGAGAACGGCTCACGCAAGAGAGAGTGTGCGAAATGCTTAGTTGGCTGTCATGGTTCTTTGACGACCTGTTTTACTGGATTGCAATCATTGCAACGCTCGCAGGAGCAATTTCATATGTACTGAGTTATCTTGTAGGGTTTCTCCCTATGTTAAAGCCCCACGCCCTCATCATGAAGGCAGTGGGTTTGTTGTTGGTTATCGCAGGAGGTTACTATGTCTCAGATCATCACGGTTATCAAAGACGGGTTGACGAAGATAAAGCAGAGATTGAACGACTTAATGGCGAAGCTCGCGCAAAAGAAGTCGAACTCGGACAAAAGCTCGCAAGAGCCACCAGCCAACTGAAGCAGGCCAAAAATGACATTAAGACGAAGCAAGCTAGTATTAACGCTCGCATTGATGCTGGCGAGTTGCGCCTCCCCTCCTCCTGTGGTGTACAAGCCAGTGCAGATGCCCCCAATGGAAATCAAGCCGATGGAGCCGAATTTGACCGACAGGCTATTAAAGATATTGTCGCCATCGCCTCAGACGGAGACAAAGCAATCGTCAAACTCAACGCCTGCATCAGTCAATACAACGAAGTGATGCAGACGGTTAATGAGGGGGTCAAATGATCACTGCTGAACAACTCCACCAAATGGACATTGGTCCACAGTGGCTGGACCCTCTCAATGAGACCTTTGACCGCTGGGGAATCGATACTGCGGAGGAGCAGGCTTGTTTTATTGGCCAGTTTTCCTATGAATCCAACCACTTCAAGGACCTGAGCGAGAACCTGAACTATAAGCCTGAAACGCTGATGAAGTTGTGGCCAAGGCGCTTTCCAACCATGCAGGAGGCTTTAGTCTATGCTCACCAGCCAGAGAAGATAGCTAACCACATCTATTCCAATAGGATGGGCAACCGAGACGAGAAGTCTGGGGACGGATGGCGGTTCAGGGGATCGGCAATCTGTCAATTGACTGGCCATGACAATTTCTGGCACGCAGGCCAAGCCTTGGGCGTTGATTTGGTCCACAACCCAGATTTGGCCCGTACACCCAAGTATGCGGCCTCAATTGGGGGCTGGTTTTGGAAAACGCATGGATGCAATCAACTGGCCCAAGCCAAAAACTACTTGGCATTAACTAAAGTCATCAATGGTGGTGAATTTGGAGCAAAAGAGCGTGAGGCCGTCATGCACAAATGCGAACGCATACTGAATGCTTGATTAGAAGGGTCTGAGGGACTAAAATGAACAAAATATTTTTTGATGGGAGTTGGCATGGCAGACGCTAGTGTTATGACGTATGACTCTCTTGTCTTGAACATTCAGACCTATTTAGAGCGTACTGATACAACGACAATTGAGAATATTCCGCTCTTCATCATGTTGGCGGAACAAGTCATTGCCTCTCAAATTAAGTTTTTGGGCAACTTGACGGTCCAAGAATCAACCATGGTGGCTGGTAGTGCAATCATCCCCAAGCCAGCCAGATGGCACAAAACAGTATCCTTTAACTTAGCAACAGCAACGGGCAATCAGCCCGTTTTGCTTAGAAAGTACGAGTATTTGAAGGAGTATTGGCCTGTTCAAACCAGCACAGGAACTCCTCTTTACTATGCTGACTATGACTATGATCATTGGCTTGTAGCACCAACGCCTGATCAAAACTATGCTTTTGAGACCTTGTACTATCAAAGAGTCCAACCTCTTGACAGCAACAACCAAACCAATTGGTTCACCCAATACGCGCCACAAGCTTTATTGTTTGGCTCGCTCTTACAAGCTATGCCATTCTTGAAGAATGACGACAGAGGACCGATTTTCCAACAACAGTACGATCTGATCATGTCAACCCTCACCAATGAGGACAAGTTGAGAATCGCTGATCGTCAAGCCATTGCGGTGGATGCATGACAACTTATACCTCACCCTTCTCAGGTAATACCATCCAGCCAACGGACGTTAGCTATGCGTCTTATACTGGGTTAACCTCAAACCTTACCCTTCAGTGGCCTGTTAACGGCAACACTGGCAACCCAGCCGCAAGGGTCATGGAGATCAGCTTCACAGGCTCTGGTGGTTTGGTTTATATGCCAGACGCCACCCAAGTTTCTGTTGGCCAAGATGCTTTAATCCGCAACGTCGGTAGCACCCAATTTACTGTTGTTGGATACGGTGGAACTACGATCATTGCTTTGGCCGCTGGTCAAGCCGAATATATCTATGTGACCAACAACACCACCCAAAACGGAACATGGGGGATGTTAACTTTTGGTTCAGGCAACTACGCTGGAGCCGCATCAGCTCTTGCTGGTTACGGTTTAGAGGCGCTTTCAGCCACACTGAATCAGGCGTACACAATCAGCGCTTTGAGTGCCGCCTATACATTCTTGGCGTCAGATCAAGCCACAGCATTCGTGTGGAGCGGCGGTACTACCACGGCCACTTTGACAGCGGCTGGCACCCTTGGCTCGAGCTGGTTTGTTCTGGTCAAAAACAACGGCACTGGCACTTTGACCGTGAACTGCTCAGGTAGCGACACGATTGACGGCGCGACGAGTAAGACATTCCAGCCAGGGAATTCTGCCTTCATCATCTGCACTGGAACAGGCTTCATAACTGTTGGATACGGTACCAGCTCAACTTTTGTGTACTCGGTCCTGACTTTGACTGTGACGGGTGGTTCTTATACCCTAACGGCCAGCCAAGCCTCGAACACCATTCAAGAGTACTCAGGCACACTGACCTCTAACGTGACGGTGACTTTCCCGCCTGTTGCAAATCTGTATGTGATCAGCAATCAGACCAACGCAAGCGGGTATTCATTCACGGTCACCACAGGCGTTTCTGGGGGCGCTACAGCCACTGTTCCAGCCTCTGGCCAAGCCACCCTCATCTGCGATGGAAAAAACTTCTACAACGCGAATACCACCCAAGCTGGCTCGATTTCTTTTGCTTTGGTGAACGGTAACGCTGGTTCTCCTTCTTTGTACTTTGCCTCAGAGACCTCAACAGGTATCTATCGCAAGGGTACTGGAGACTTCAGCATCACTGTTTTGGGTACTGATGTGGCCGATTTCACAAGCTCTGGACTCAATGTATTGGGTTCTGGAAACTTCACTGGCGGCATATCTGGTGGTACGTTCTAATGACCAAGCAAATCTATCAAATAGCAACCAAGCCTGGAATTCAGCGGGATGGGACGCTTTTTGACTCACTGTTTTACCATGATGGGCAGTGGGTAAGGTTTCAGCGTGGGCGCCCCAGAAAGATAGGCGGATACCGTGAGATTACAGGCGCTTTGGCAGGTCCTTCAAGAGGCATTTATGTCAGCCCTCAAAGCGGTTATACAGACGTCTTCAGCGGCTATTCTGACGGTCTGCAATCGATTCCCATCAACAACGATGGTATCGGAGCTGGTATTGTGGATTGGGCACTATCCAACTTCACAGCCTCCCCCAATAACCTCTGGCAGTTTGACAACTTCTTTGATGCCACGGGTTCGGGAAATAATTTGTTGTTGGCGCACCCTGGCCAGAATTTGGCGGATATCAACAATCCCGTCAATTCGCCAGTTTTGGCAGGCAACATCACTGGGTCCAGCGCGTCAAAAGTAGGCGTTTTTACCCAGAATATCAGCATCACAAACGGTAGCACCATGGCCACCGTGGTCACTCCACTGACCAATCAATTCATCATTGGTGCTGGCCAGACCATCACAGGCACTGGTATAGCATCAGGAACCACGGTTTCTTCGATTGTTGGAACCACTTTGACGTTGAGTCTGCCTGCAACAGCCACAAATTCAAGCGTTTCAGCCACTTTTGACAACAACATCGCTGTTTCTGGCGGTGTAGTGGTGCTCTTCCCTTATGTTTTTGTTTATGGCAACAACGGCCTGATCCAAAACTCTGGGGCAAACAACGTCAATGACTGGGTCTCAGCGACCGCCAATGCGACCAACGTGGCCACTGGAAAGATTGTCCAAGGCTTACCCGTCCGCGGTGGTGTGAACGCGCCTTCTGGCCTGTTTTGGAGCTTGGATAGTGTGGTTCGTGTGTCCTACACCCCAACAACCGTCACAACGGGTTCTGGCTCGACACAGGTCTCCCAGACTTTCTACTGGCGCTATGACACGATCACGTCTCAATCGTCAATTTTGTCGTCTCAGTCTGTCATTGAGTACGACGGCATCTTCTATTGGTGTGGTGTTGACCGATTCATGCTCTATAACGGTGTGGTCAAAGAGATCCCCAATAACATGAATCAAAACTACTTCTTTGACAACCTGAACTATGCACAGCGTCAAAAGGTATATGCCACAAAGGTTCCACGCTACGGTGAGATTTGGTGGTTCTACCCTGCCAACGGTAGCAATGAGTGCAACAACGCGATCATTTATAACGTGCGAGAAGGCACTTGGTACGATGCAGGTTTTGCCGATGGTGCAAACCGCTCTGCTGGGTACTTCTCACAGGTTTTCCACTATCCAATCAATGCTGATTGGCGTACAAATGCTGTTGGCGGTGTAAATGTTGTGACCATCGGAAACGCTGGTTCAGGATATACAAATGGAACTTACTCTTATATTGCTCTTACTGGCGGTTCTGGAACTGGAGCAACTGCCACTATTGTTGTGTCTGGCGGTTCTATTACTTCTGTCACCATCCAAAACAGGGGTACTGGGTATGTTGTCGGTAATACTCTGAGTGCCGCAATACCTTCTGGTTCAAGCTTCGCTTTGGTGGTCCAATCCACCATGAGTTTTGTTTCTTTGTACCAGCATGAAATTGGAACAGACGCCATCAAGAACGATCAAGTACTCGCAATCAACAGTTTCTTTGAGACCAGCTCTTTGGCTTATGTTTTGGGTAATTCTTCTCAAATTGCGCCCATGAGTGAAGTCAATAAGTGGTGGAGAGTTGAGCGAGTTGAGCCTGACTTCATCCTTTCTGGCACTATGGATATGTATATCACTGGCCGTCCATATGCTCAGATTGCTGACCAAACCACTGGCCCCTATACATTCAACGCAAATACTGGCAAGATTGACCTCAAAGAGCAAAGACGTGAGATGAGATTAAAGTTTGTCTCAAACGTGGCTGGTGGTAATTACCAGTTGGGTCGAATCATGTTGGATGCAGACGTTGGAGACGTGAGGGGCTACTCATGAGTTTAATTCCATACAATCAAATCAATGTCACACCGCTTATCTATGATCCAAGATACCATACTTTTGATTCTTGGGCTTCACTTATGTGTGAGGCGTTTGCTGGGAATCAATTGGAGATACCAAATTCAACAACGATATGGCAAAGCTGGGCTGTGGGATTAAAAGGTATTGACCTCTTTAACAATTCACAGGTTCCTGACCCATACAGTTATGACTCTTGGGACAAGTGGGCATTGGACCTAAGAAACAACTTCTCACCTAATCCGCAATGACAACTAATACCGATCCATCAGCACTTGTCAGCCAATACTTTGCGGCTAACCCTACTGCTACGCCTGCACAAGTTGCTCAGGCGGTTCAGTCTATTGGTGGATTGACATCGGGACTTACATCTGCACTTGCACAGCATTACGGTACAACTGGTGATGTTATTGGAAGTCAGTATTCTGCATTGACTGCTCCTCCTGTTGCAAATGCTGGTACTACTTCGGCAACATCTACACCCGCTGTAGTTGGATCAACAGCACCACAAGGAAACATACAAGCAACAGGTTCTACACCTCCAACTGGTCTGGCTGGATTTAGTCAATGGTATGCGGCCAATCCAAATGCAAACAATGCTTTGATTGGTGAAGCTGTAAATCAATTTGGTATTAGCACTGACCAAGCGGCTGGCGTGACTGGTGTTGATAGCAAAACTGCTAGAGAAAATTATCTTTCTACATCGCAGTTGGTTTCTCAAAACCCACAGTTGCAAGTTGGTGGTTCTGCAATTCTTAAAGGTGGACAACTTCAGACTTCAACTGATCCTGATACTGGAGCAACAATTTACACATTGAACGGTGTAAATGTTACCCCCATGGGAAATGGAGTTTATGCTTATCAAGCAGGAAACCCAACGCGAGGCGGTACTGATACTGTTGCATTTACTACTGATGCAAACGGTAATGTAGTTGTTCCAAAAGACATAAGCGCAAATTATTCATGGACTCGTGGTTCTTCTGGTTCCGTTCTTGGTGGATTTGGAAATTTCATTGCTCCAGTTGTTGATTTAGCTTTGGCGGCCACAGGTAATGGTGAATTCATTCCTTTGGTGAGCGGAGCAAACACATATGCTCAAACAGGAAATTTGGGAAAGGCTTTGACTAGTGCCGCTTTAAGTGAAGGTGCAATCACTGCCGCTCCATATGTTGGAAACGCTGTTTCATCTGCAACTTCTGATACTTTAGGATCTACTGCAAGTAAAGTTCTTGGAGGTGCAACTAGTGCATTGACGGGTGCAGAAATATCTTCTCAGGGTAAAGCTGATCCATTAACTGCATTAGTTGGAGGAGGAATCAGTGCCGCAGTTCCAATTATTGGATCACAAATTCCAGGCTACTCTTCTTTAAGTGCGGCTCAACAAGCGGCCGTCAATAAAGTTATTGGTGGTACATTGACTGGTCAAACTGCTAGTCAAACAGCAATCAATGCGGCAATTGCGGCTGGTGCTCAAGAAGTTAAAAGCCAAATTGGTAGTACTTCTTCGACTTCTAATACTTCAACTGGTTCCACATCAACTGGCGGCACAACTGGTGTTGCAACAGTCAATGCAGGCACGAATACTGGTGGTAGTGAAGTAATTGATCCAAATAGTGTGACCAATGCGGCCACGGTTGCATCATCGGCAAAGCCTGGAGCTGATTCAGAACAATTTGGACAGCACACATCATCAACAGACACTGGCTTGGGCAAGAGTATGTTTGATATGCCCGTCAACCAAATCGATGCATCCAAATTGTCTGCCGACAATCCAATCGTCAGCACTGATCCAAACACTGGAATCAAACAAAGTTTATTTTTAGATGAAGATGGAAATGTAACTAAAACTGTCAACGATCCAGTTTTAAATACAACTGAGACAACAACAGTCAATTCTGATGGAAGTTATGAAGTTGTTAATTATGACAAAGTAACTGGCCTTCAAACAACAGACAAATATGATGCTGACGGAAATTTACTTTCATCAAATTCAGAAGAATTTGGTGCTGGCTCTGACTTAAAACCTGTTACCGTAACTGGTTCTTCTGGAACGTATACGGGTGACCTTTCAACTTTGCCATCCGTGAAACTTTCTGATGGAACTGTGGCTCACGTTGATCTGACAAATACTGGCGGTGGAACGGTAATAACGCCTGGTGGTGGAGGAACTGTCATAACTCCTGGAGGTAAACCGACCGTTATTACCCCTGGTGGGGGCGGCGGCGGAGGCGGCGGAGGCGGCGGGGGTGGTGGTGGCGGAGGTTCCGCAACTCAAACCACTAAAACAACTCCTGCAACTACTACTGTTCCAACAACACAGCAACCTCAATATGGTGCGGCATACCCTGGAGCAGTGGAAAATGTTCTCAGATCATATTTGCTTAATCAACCATTTAAAAACCCTCTTGCCAAACTTGAAGATATTGTCAACGCAAGTCAAGCTTCAAATGAAAAGTCTAGTCCACTTCAAACAAAATCGGAGCAACCCGTGAACTACTATAACTATGGCCAGCCGCCTTTGTCGGTTGCAGATCAATTGGCAACAAAGAATGTCGAAGGCCAGTCTGTTGATGAGTCAGCAAAAGCCTCAGAGCCTGCGTTCAAAAAAGGTGGATACGTTGCCCCTATAGGAGCACTTCCAGGTCCTGGTGGACGTCAAAGCTTTAAGCATGGTGCTCACGTCGCAGGAAAAGGTGATGGACAGTCTGATGACATCCCTGCATGGTTGGCTGATGGTGAATTTGTTTTCCCTGCTGACGTAGTTTCTGCACTGGGTAACGGTTCTACCAAAGCAGGAACTGACAAACTCTATAAAATGATGGAAGAAATTCGAGCCAGAGCAAGATCTGCGAAAGTTGATGATTTGCCTCCTCCAGCATTAAAATCACCACTAGATTACCTGAAAGGTAAAAAATGACAACGAATACAAATCCTGTATCAGCATTATTTCAGGGAACAGCACCAGCTAATGTCAGCACAACGACCACGGCAACAACTGGACTTGCTCCTGGCTTTTCTGATTACCAATCTTATCTAAATAATCTTGCAAACGCAGGAAATTCTGCCTTAGCTATTCCAAGCAATCAACTTGTTGCTCCTTTGTCAAGCAACCAGACAAGCGCTTTTGCGGCGGCTCCTACAGCGGCTCAAACATATCAAGCACCATTGAGTACCGCTACTGGCGCTTTGAGCACTGCGGCTGGTGGTATTACTCCATCTCAAATCAATGCTTTTTACAACCCAAATGTAGCGGCAGTAAATAAGTCATTGGAACAGGCAAACCAACAAAACATCAATACTACTGTTTTACCTGCGCTTCAGGCTTTAGGTGCTCAAACTGGCAACACTGGATCAAGCAGACTATTAAATGCTACAGGTCAAACATTGGGTGGGTTGCAAGCTGGTTTGTTGGCTCAAGAAAATACCAATAATGCAAATGCATACAACACTGCTGTAAGTAATGCATTGACCGAACAGGGTAACTTGACCAATGCGGCAAATGTAGGCGGAAACTTGGCTGTTTCAGGCCAAAATGCGGCAAACTCTGCATTGACAGAACAGTCCACTTTGGGTGCTCAACAGCAGGCTCAAAATCAAGCAATCATCAATGCACCATTGACGCAAGCCACAAACGCCGCAGGGCTATTAAAAGGGTATACAGTACCTACGACATCAACTACAAATTACAATGGTCCTGCATCAGTTTATGGCCCATCACAAGCGTCACAATTGCTTGCGGCTGGTTCTTTGTTAAATTCTTTGCCCTCTGGAACATTAAGTGGAATCACTACATCCCTAAGCAATCTACTCGGGGGGTCAAGCAGTGGTACGGTAAATACTGGAACTACTGGAGACACAATGGGTGGAAGTGGAGCAAGTTCCGTTGGAACCATGGATTATTCAGGAAGCTCTACTGGAACAAGCCAAGCTGGTCAAATTGAATACAACTCAAAAGGTGAGCCAATTGGATACTACAACGCCTATGGAACTTTTGTTCCTTCAAGTAATCCAGTCAATGATTTGATGAATCAAAACAACGTTTCCAGTGATACAACAGATTATTCAACGAATTATGGGAATTCATAATAATGGGAACAAATGTAACTCCATATGATCCAAATCGTGATCAGTACGCTGACCCGACATCACTGACTACAAATGAAATTTTGAATCAGTTGACTGGTGGTCCCACGCTTGGTGCAAGGGCGGCTGTTACCCCTTCATCAATTGGACCTCTTCAAATTGCCAACAAATTAGCCATGAACCCACTTCCACCTGGTGTTCAACCTCCAGTGTCTAATCCTGGTGTGTCTTTGGCTCCTCCAACGATTCCTGAACCTAGTGCTCAAACGGCACCTTTGTCTGCTCCTTCAGCACCAAGCGCACCTCCCGCTCAAATCCAGCCACAAGGCGGACTTTCTGCGGCTCCTGTTTCATCTTCTCAAGTACCTTCTCCTGTTTCTGCAACCGCAGATAAAAGCCAATTGGGTGGAATTAAGACGAATCAGTCTTATACCAATGAAGGTATGGAAATGACAGAACAGGCGCAAAAGAAGCTTGCAGAGAGTCTAGACAAAAGAGTCAATGGTGGTAAAGATAACTTCTTGGGCCTTGATCCAAGATGGTTGGCGTTGGCTCAAGGTTTTTTGGCACCCACAAGAACTGGATCTTTTGGAGAAGCTTTAGGAAACGCGGCGGGTGCTATTGGTAAAGCCAACGAAACTGAAAAAGAGCAAGAGCGTAAAGACTTGATGGCTCGAATTGAGTTGGGTAAAGCAATGTCTGAAACCCAAAAGCAAAAAGACGTACAAAAAGTTGTTGGCGACTTGTACTCTGGACCAGGCAATACGCTCAGTATGGAAAAAGCCCGTATGTTGGCTCAAATCACTGGCGACCCCAAAATTCTTCAAGACGCCATCAACCAACAACGCCAGCTTGCCATCAATGATGCTGGATCTAAAATGTTTGCGCCTAAAGAAGTTACGAAGTCTGATGGAACAAAAGAGACAAAATTTGTCTTTGACCCTGAACAGCTTAATACTTATGCTCGACTCAGTGGTGACAGTTTGGCCGCATACGATAAAGCCGCGGGTACGCTCAAGAACTTCAAGGCTCAAGGTCTAATGAATGATTTGTCTGATCAAGGCACACCATTTGATTCTTTGTACATTTTGGCTGATCAAATGGGACCAGCAGGAAAAGCATACAAAGACATGGCTTCTAAGTATGCCAAGATGTATCCATCGATGGATCAGGAAAAAGCCGCCACTCTTGCAAACAATATGTTGAATCAAATGAATTCGCATTTTGATAGAGAGACGGCCATGAACAATACCGTGGTCAATCAACAAATGACACGCGCGATCATGCAACAAGGTGCTGATATGCGTAGAGATGCTTTGAATCAAAAAATAAAAGAAGCGAATGACAAGGCTGATGAAAAAGAAACCAAGCGCCTTGAGTTATTGAAGCAACAAGAGGGACCGCTCAAAAACTTGTCAGCGCAAGTTGAGGTTTTGCGGAGTCACCCTGGCCGTACAGCGGGAACTCTTCCCCTCATTGGCGGTATTGCTCAATCAATCCCTGCAACTGATGCTCGCGCATTTGGCAATGAACTTAAAGTGATTCAATCTCAGCAGTTCATGCAAAACGTGAACAACATGAGAGGCTTGGGAAGCTTGTCCAATGCTGAAGGTCAAAAAATTACATCATTGATTGCAAGTCTTGACCCACAAATGAAGGCGGCTGATTTCGACAAAGCTCTTGATACTATTCAAAGATACACACAGAATGGACTCAAGAATATTCAACGCCAAGCCAATGGCCTCAAGCCTGTGTTCTTGGAGCCTGATGAACTTGGACCACCACAAGGAACACCAAAGCCTGCGTCTCCAAAACTCGTGCCCAAAGCAAATGGGTCTTTTGATTACACGCCACAAGGTTAATCATGCCAAGCGTAAACATACCCAATGTTGGAACGGTTAATTTTCCTGATTCAATGAGCCATGATGAAATAGTTCATGCCATTGAAACGGACATTATTCCAAAGAGCCAAGCCGCGAATGCCCCTGTTGCGGCTCAAACACCCTCTCCAAAGGCCCCACAAGGCCCTTCTATTGGTGGAATGCTGGCTGGCTCGGCATTGGGTGCTGGCGCTGGTTTAATGGATCCTGTGGCCGCTGTTGGCCAAATGGTGGGTTCAAACTCCGCGGCCAACCTTAAAAGAGCCATGATGGAGAAAGCCATCGAAATGGGTGGGGCTGGTCCAGCCAAAGGCGGAGAGTTGGCTGGTCAAATCCTGCCCATGATGCTGGCCCCTGAAATCAGCGCTGTATCTAAGCTTGGACCTTTGTCTCAAATGGCGGTTAAGGGTGGTGCACAAGCCATGGCAACGCCCACAGAGACCAATCCAGAGCAGGGTTACCTTGACTACCTAAAATCAAAGGGTATGCAGGGCATGGAAGGCATGGGTTTAGGTGCGGCCATGGGTAAGGCTGGTCAAATGATCATGAACCCAACTGTATCTCAGGGTATGCAACAGCTCAAAGACTTGGGGATGAAGTACTTTACCCCTGGTCAATTAATGTCTGAAATGCCTGTCATCGGACCCATGGCGCAAAACATTGAGAAAAAACTCAGTAGTTTGCCTTTGGCGGGTTCTATGATCACTGCCTCTTTGGGTAAATCATTTGAAGACTTCAACAAAGCCATGGGCAATAAAATATTGGCTCCATTGAAGGAAAAGATTCCAGACAATGTGCCTGCTGGTAAGCAAATGATTGAGTACATTCAAAATAAAGTTGGAGATCTTTATAACGATGTACTTCAAAATGCATCTTTAAAAAATGACTTTTATGACAAAGCCACCAAAACTTTACCTCAAGAGCGTTTATTCAATGCATTGGCGAACACCACTAAAAATCTAAATCCAAAGCAGTCTAATATCATCGAGCACGATGTTGTGAATAACATTCTCAATGACTTGGATATGCAGAAGTACTATAACGGTGAGCAATTCAGAAACCAAGAGCAATATCTAAGTGAAGAGGCAAACAAGCACTTTACTAATGGAAATGCTGTGATGGGACGTGCTTATCAAAACTTTTTAAACGCATTCAGAAAAGAGCTGGAGATTCAAAATCCCAGTGCCGCAGGTATGCTCTCTAAAGCTCATGCAGTATTTAAGGGCCTGCAACCCGTTGAGGCGGCCTCAGCAATGCGCGGGGCCACTGAGGGTGTCTTTACCCCTCAACAGCTCGAAGGACGCATTGCACAGTCTGCTGGGCGTTCTGGTAAAGCCAGCGGTACTGGTGAGAACGTAGGCCTTTCTGAGGCGGCCACCAGGATATTGGGACAGAATGTACCCGATAGTGGCACAGCAGGTCGTTTGTTGGCGGCTGGCCTGGTGAATAAACCCGCGGCATCTTTGGTGGAGGCTGGAGCAAACAAATTGACTGGTATGTTGCCTTTGTTGGCCACTGGTGCTATTTATAACCCAGCATCTATGCGTGTGTTGACCAAGATGGCCCAAGATAGACCTGAAGTCATGAGAGAGATGGCTCCTGCTGTCTCTGGTGCTTTATCTCAATTGGGTGGTGCATTAACACCCGAAGGACAGTAATCCTAGCAGTTGCCTTGCAAAGGAAGTTTGGGGGGGTTTCGGCCCCCCCTTTTTTTAAGCATTGCCCATTGTGTGGGTCATGAGATAGCCCATTTGCAATCCCTGCTGTTCAATGTCATCCATGGCTGAGTTGTAACCCATCTCAAACATGAGAGCGAACATCTTTGCT
>Ga0208739_1000139_pt1 | contig 26190 bp, 34 predicted proteins | sample CryBogCBE27Jul09_FD_184566 | JGI IMG/M metagenome (GOLD analysis project Ga0208739, IMG submission 184566) | Freshwater microbial communities from Crystal Bog, Wisconsin, USA - CBE27Jul09 (SPAdes) (version 2) | ecosystem: Environmental > Aquatic > Freshwater > Lake | place: Crystal Bog... | reverse complement strand
GTAAATACCCACAGTACGGTAATGAAATATTTCCTAAAACTGAACGTCAGCGTAAAGAAGAAGCCGAGCCGCAAGTCTATATTGGAAGGTAAATACTTTATCACCTTAGGACCGGTACTCGTTACCGAAGGTGGGGCGGCTGCTGCCTAGAGACGAACGATTCGCTACCTAGTAATCTCTAAAGTGAGCATTAATCTTGCTGTAATCTTTAAGTGCTACTATAAAGACTAAATACCTTTATACAGTAGCGAGAAACCATGTCCCGAGTCCTATTCATCCTAAAACGCAGAGAAGACTATAATGCAGAAATGCATAGTCACATTGGCCTGAGCACAGGCTTATACAATAGCGCCAACTTTATGAATATAATGTTGCGCAAAAACGGTATTGAAAGTAATTTAGAAATTGCTATTGATAATAATTGTATCGATCGTTTAGTCAACAAGCACAAACCAACTCATGTAATCATCGAAGCACTTTGGGTAGTGCCTACAAAATTTTCAGTCTTATGCAAACTGCATCCTAATGTAAAATGGATAATTCGTTTACATAGCGAAATGCCATTTATGGCCGGTGAAGGCATGGCAATGGACTGGTTAGGCGACTATAGCGGATTTAAAAATCTTATCATTGGTGTAAATGCACCACGTATGCTACGTGAAACTAAAATGTATCTACAGCATAGAAATCAGTGGACAGATGCAGAAGCAGAAGTTCGTGTAATTTACATGCCTAATTTTTATCCGCAAGAATATAAAACTAAGAAGTTTGATAAAACCAAAGAGTATGTGGACATTGGGTGTTTTGGTGCAATTCGTCCATTAAAAAATCATTTGCTACAAGCATTTGGTGCTATGGATTTTGCCGAAAAACTTGGTAAGAAACTGCGTTTCCATGTTAATGCAGGTCGTATTGAAATGCAGGGACAACCTGCTATTAATAATCTCAAAGGATTCTTCCAACAAATTAGCGAGCATGGGCATGAATTAGTTAATCATACTTGGACTCCTAGAGAACAATTTTTAGAATTATGCGGTCAAATGGATATTGGATTACAAGTAAGTTTTAGCGAAACATTTAATATTGTAGGTGCTGATCTTATTAGTCAAGGAGTTCCATTAGTTGGCAGTAATGAAATTCCTTGGAAGGTCACTGCATTTGCCGCAGATCCTACAAATAGCGAGGACATTGCCGCTAAATTATTAACCACATACAAGTGGCCCCAAGTTAATGTAAAGGCTAATCAATGGAGTCTTACACAGTATACCAATAAAACTGTTAAAATTTGGACAAAATATTTCCAATGATATGCCTTTTAAATATATTGTAAAACTTTACTCGTGGCGTAATAACAGAATTACGAATTCTACACTAGAATTCAACAATGAGTACGATGCTATAACGTATGCTAAATCTTACGGTCTAGCAGAAACTGTTAAAATTTACTACGATAATCAAGTATTATTTTCAGAAAACAGAGATATTGTATCCAATTTCTATGCATAAATACTTAAAATAAGGAGTCGTAATGGCACATCATGTAAGAGCACATCATTGGATTAACGGTGTTTTAAGCACTGTAGAGCATTTCTTTGAAGAATTTGAAGAAGCCATGGAGCACGTTAGAGCTAGCGAAGCACATGCTATCAAAGTCTACAATGATAATGGAGAACTAGTACATAGTTCTATTTCTAGCGTTACTCCAGAACAAATTAGCACATACGCTTAATTAAAAACACAGGAGCGAGCTGTGGATTTTTTTAAACTAGTAGCAGAACTAGGATTCCCTATAGCCGGCGCCATGGCAGCTGGCTATTTTGTTTTCCTTACACTAAAATTTATTCTGGCAGGCGTGACTAGTAGTGTCAATGGTATGGGCGGCATCATTAAAGGTTTAGATGCTCGAGTAGATACTATGACAAACCAATTACAGCGTATTGATGTTAAAGTAAGTCATGCGCTAGGACTACAGCCAGACTATGATCGTATAGCCCGTGCTGAACAATCTGATCAAAGGAAAGACTAATGTTACACATTGACTATGTGTGGGATCTTAGAGAAGATGGTATTCTGCTTGACGAAGAACTTAAGACAGCAAGATTAGGTTGGGAAGACGGCGATGTTTTTAAATTAGTCACAGTTAATGGGCGTAGAAAATTAGTTAAAATGGAAGAAGTAGAAGCTTTTGCTAGAGGACATAAGGTAAATGGACAATCTAGTTGATATTGTTAACAAGTATGGATTTCCTATTGTAGCCGCGGCTGGAATGGGATATTTCGTGTATTTCGTTTGGAAATGGGTTACTGAAGAAATTAAACCTGTTATCGGACAGGCCAACGGAACCTTAATAGCACTGATAGATCGCATACGTATGCTAGACAATGATTTGATTAGACTAAATCAAAAAGTTGAAACTGTAATGGAACTACGTGGAAAAAGCATTGAACACGAGCGTATATTGGCTGAACAGCAAATCAACAGGATTGACAATGCTGAAGTAGAAAAACCATTCAAGGAAGGAAATCAATCAGGCGGTAATAAGATCTGATAAGTATATAATGAATATAATTATATACACACTTGTAGTAACACACATTACTATCATAGCTGTTACTCTGTTTTTACACAGAGGACAAGCACACAAAGGAATCCAATTCCATCCAATATTAAGTCACTTTTTTCGTTTTTGGCTATGGCTTACAACCGGTATGGTTACTAAACAATGGGTAGCTATACATCGCAAACATCACGCATTTAGCGATCAAGAAGGCGACCCACATAGCCCACATGTTTTTGGTATCTGGACGGTGTTTACAAAAGGTGCTGTACTTTATAGTCGTGGCGCTAAAGACACAGACATGGTCAACAAGTTTGGAGTAGGCACTCCGGATGATTGGATAGAGAGTAACATTTATACACCCCATAGCCGCCTTGGTATTCTATTGATGTTGGTTATAGACCTTGTTCTTTTTGGACCATGGGGATTTATAGTGTGGGGTGTACAAATGCTATGGATTCCTTTATGGGCGGCCGGTGTCATAAATGGCCTAGGTCACTGGTGGGGATATCGCAATGGCGAAACCAGGGAGCAATCCAGGAATTTAATTCCATGGGGTATTGTTATCGGCGGCGAAGAACTACATAACAACCATCATCTTAATCCAGCTAGTGTAAGATTAAGCCGTCGTTGGTTTGAATTAGATATTGGCTATCTGTGGCTAAGATTTTTTAGTCTAGTAGGACTTGCTAGTATAGTAAGAACCGATCTTATTTAGAAGTTGCCACGTAAGTTCCAGCCCAGTCTGCGGGCTTACCTGATCGTAATCTCTGCTCCATAATACTGTAATAGTCTTTCATATTTGGATGTTGTCCTTTACAGTAATCGATCATTTGTAATGCCTTGGGCCAATCGCCCGAATAGTAGTGTTTCAAGAATTCTTCATGTCCTAGTGAGCTTGTTTCTACAGTGTAGATAGTAACTCCTTCTTTTTTGCCTTTAACAGCGATATTATCTAATTCAAATACAGGGTATTCGTCACGAACACGTTCTGCTGTGACAGGTCCTAACACAATTAAAACCCCGTAATTTTTACTCTGTCCTTCTAGTCGGGAAGCAAGATTGACCGCATCTCCAAGACAAGTATAGTCAAACCTTTGTTCGCTACCCATGTTACCAACCACAACGTCACCAGTATTAATGCCAATACCCATGCCAAAGGGAGGAGTGCCTTCCTCAGCAATTTCTTTATTAAATCCATCTAAGCTCCCTAACATTTCAAGTGCGGCTTTAACTGCATCTTTACAATGTTTTGTATTATCTAAAGGTGCATTCCAGAAAGCCATCTGTGCATCGCCGATGTACTTGTCTAGTGTACCATCATTTTCTAAGATTGTTTTTGTCATCGCCGTCATATAGCGATTCATAATCTTAGTAAGTCCCTGTACATCTTTACCGTAAAATTCGCTGATGCTGGTAAAACCACGAACGTCGGTAAACATGATACTAAGTTCTTGTTCTTCTCCACCTAACTTTAATAGCTCAGGATTCTTTTGTAGTTTAGCTACTAAGTCTGGACTTAGATAACTGCCAAACTGTTTTTTAATCTGTTGTTTTTGTAAAAACTCGTTGACAAATTTTACGGTGTAGGCATGAGCATATACCAAACCAGTGCCGCAAATAAACCACGTAGCATCGACGAGATAATGGTACTGGGAGTATATATGTAAAACGAGAAAATGAACGCCGCCAAGAACAGCAATAACGCCAATAAATCCATAAGTCCACCTTGAGACAAAAATTACTATAAGGCCTGCTAAGAGCAACGCAACTAGTTCTGCGGTGTCTGCCCAATCTGGACGCTGTATAGTTGTACCACTGAGCATTGTGCCAAGCGTGGCGGCTTGTAAGTATTGTGGCCATACTTCGCCCTTTGCTGTAGCAACAGGGTTTGCTAATCCAGCGGCACTAAGTCCAACTATAACAATACCATTATTAAAACTTTTTGGTAGCTCTGTGTAACTGTATTCTTTAGGAGTTGCACTCCAATCGATCCAAACACGACTTAGACTATCAGTATTAATACGATCTAGTTTGGGTACTCTAAGTGCTTCTACACCTTGTTCTCCTATCTTAACTTGTATGCGTGTATCCTTTGCGGCTACTCTTAGTGTTTCCATGGCCAAACTAGGATAAAGTTCATCGCCTACTAAAATAACCAATGGCATACGACGCACAACACCGTCTATCTCTGGAAAGGTGTTAACTATCCCTATACCTGCGGCAACACTTGATTCGGGTTCTACATTGGATAATAGTCCAGGATATTCTACAACACGGCCGTGCGGATCCTTCCCTACAGGTTGAACAGGACTACCATGACTTGTGTTTTTTGTCTTTTGTCCTGCTACTGCTGGCAACACAGTAGGAAAAGCACTCATCGTACGACCCAATACTTGATCTTGTTTAAATCGATCTTTCTCTGGCATTAGCACATTGAATACAACTAAGCCAGCATCGTGCTGATATAAATCTTGTACTATATCAGCATAGTCGCCTCGGGGAAAAGGAAATTGTCCTAACTTGTCCAACGTGGCTTCGTCTATGTTGACCACGCTGACTGGAATGTCTTTTGCTGGCTGACTAGTTACTAGTGTGTCAAAATAACGTAGGCGGACACTTTCTACAAAACTAGGATCTGCCATGCGAATGGACAGCATAATAATCAATGTTATTACTGCTGTCCATGGATTCCAAACTACTTTTTTAATCGAGTTTTTGGTTTCAGTTTTCATTGTGGCGAGTCCAGTTTTGCTCTTAACTTTGCGCCTAAACTATTAGGATCTTGCGGTGGTGCTTTATACGGTGGTTTATAATCACCTAAGTCAATAATCTTTTGTCCCTTGGGAGGAGTATGTCTACTATACATACCCATAGGATGGAAACCTTTATATTCTGGTTTGGTACGCAAAACTATCTGTTCAGCTTCCCAACCTTTACCACCAGTTATTTTATACACAGGTAAAGTTGTATCTTCCAAACTACCTATATACCAAATGTCTTTGAACTTTTCATGCTGTGGTTTTTGTGCGGCTTGTCTATGTTCAGGTGCCGCACCTTTCTCAATAGCAAATGTATAGCCGCCATGTTTTCTAATATTTTCATATTTAGGATCGGCCATCATCTCTTCGTAAGGAACTACATGCCAGCCCAACTGTGCGCTTACACGTTTGGCTAGTGCATCGTACATTCTTGCACGACTTTTTTCGCTAGCATTAAATGTTATAGTATGTACACCCTTCCATTTTGCCACGTATTCTTTTACTGCTTGTATAACGGTGGCAAAGACTGCGTTTGCGTCACCACGGCCAGTTACTTGAAACTCATGGTCAACACTAAATTCAAGGTATGCATGTCCGCCTGTTTCAAAGAATGTAATGTGTATTGTCTTTTCGCCTAATTTTGCGCGAGCATGATTATCGTCGTCCCACTCTATGGGTTGGACATGTTTAGGGTCGAATAGTTCGGGAAGGAATTCTGTTGCTCTCATGCAAATATTTATCTGTGCATTAACTGGTCTACAAACTCTAGAAGTAATGCGTGATGTTGTCCATCATGCCAATGCTTACGCATCCATGTATAACTATCATACCAAAATTTTTCACTTTCTGGATGGCATCCTATTAAGCCTATACGGTTTTGTATAATAGCCATAGGATCGCCATTTGCATAGGTAGCAACTGTTTCAAATTTACTAGTGTCACCTACTAAAGCGCACCCGTCGTACCAAAACATATTCATAGGTTTGTTACGCCAATTGATAGCTATACTTTTAGCATGGGGTCTGCGTGTGTCTGTTCCTGGACGTTTTAGATACTGTACAGCATCTACACCTTCTAACATGTTTAAGTAGTGCGAACCTGCCCAATAGGCGCCCATACAAATACCTAAATAGTGTCCGCCGTTAGCAACAAATTCTCGAACCGATTCACCGTTATGTCTGAATAAACTTTCGTAGCTATCGCTGTCCCCAAACCCTCCGGGAACTGCTACAAGATCCACATGATTGAAAAAGTTATCTTCTACAGCATTCTTGCTGAAGATTTTAAAATTATAGCGACTACCTAATGCTTTTATTATTCCATTACCGCTCTGTACGCTACATTTAGGATCGGCTATGAATAGTGCTATAGTTTTTTTCATATTACAACTTGTGTTCTGTTACTATCCAAGTGACTAATAATATTAACCACAAGATTCTCAATACATTATCAAAAATTCGTTCGTAGTAATCAATCCATGTTTTTTTCTTTTGTTCGCTCATCTTGTACTGCCGGTTGCTCGATTTTATGTTCAGGTTCAATGTATTTGTCCCAAACGATGTTTCCGTAATTCCATCCAAAAACTGTAAAGAACCCGGCAACGACTGCGCCGAGTGTTAGCTCTAAAATACCCATAGTAGCCCTTTCATTAAGTGCTACTATTTAGCCGGTATTAAATTGTCCTTAAATATCTGCCAGGCTGCTTCCCAAGTCCAGCGTAGGCTACCTTCATATACACGATTTCTATCTAGTTGTAAGCAAGCTGTAACAGCATCCGCCAAACTGTCGTTCATAAATCCTGTAACAGCTTGATCGATAACATCTTCAGGGCCCTGGCATGGATAAGCGGCAACAGGAGTGCCGCAGGCCATTGCTTCAATCATAACAATGCCAAATGTTTCCCATTGACTAGGGAATACAAACACCTCAGCGTTGGCATAATATTTGGCTAAAGGTACTCCAGTTTTAAAACCTGCAAAGTATACATCAGGATACTTTTTCTTATAAGTTTCTAGCATAGGACCATCGCCAACCATAATTTTAAGATACCCGTGATATTTTAATTCAAAAAACTTTTCTAGATTTTTTTCTTTACTAACTCGGCTCACGCATAGCAAGTATTTGGCTGGAACATCTTGTCTAAGTTTAGGACTAAAAATATCACGGTCAACACCACGAGTCCACGGAATAACTTCACCACTAAATCCGTGAGCTTGTAATTCTTTAACCATACTGTCAGTGGTGGTTAAAACTTTGCCACTATGCTTATGAAACCAGCGTACAAATCTCCAGGTAAGTGACTCAGGTATACCAAATAGCTTTCTGAGCCCTTCAGGAAACTTAGTGTGATAAGCGGTATTGTGAGGAATATTAGCCAATGAAAGATATGCTCTAGCCCACAAGCCAAGAGGACCCTCTGTGGCGATATGGATATAATCCGGATTGACCTCCTTAATCTTCTTGCCCATGTTCCTGGGATAGGCAATCTTGACTTCGTTGTAGCCAGGGCAACTAATATAGCTGAACCACCCGGGATGAAGAAAAACAACGTTATAACCGTCCAGAAGCGCACACGCCTCAATATTTTTGTACGTAGTGACAACGCCATTTATTTGATCTGGAAGATTATCCGTTATTATCAGTATTGTCTTTGTCATTTTCTCGTGTCCATGTAATAATTTCCCATCGACCATCGTGATGCTCGACTAGTGCTGTACAACTCTCAACCCAGTCGCCATCATTCATATAAATGACGCCATCTATTAGCTTAATTTCTGCATGATGTATATGTCCGCATATTACACCATCGAACCCACGTTTTTTACAATAACGTGCTATATTAGTTTCGAATTGAAACATAAAGTCGCTGGCTTTTTTAACTTTATGTTTAAGATATTTACTAAGACTCCAATAACCAAAGCCTAACTTGTGGCGCATCCAATTAAACCGACTATTCCAGTCTAATACTAGATCGTATAGTTTATCACCTAAAAATGCTAGCCACGGAGCAAGGCGTGTGATGCCGTCAAACAAGTCACCGTGTGTAACCAGATAGTGTCGACCATCTGCACCTATGTGTTCTGTTTGATTGTGTATTTCAACAAGTCCAAAACTAAATCCATATGGTATCATCGGGCGCAGAAATTCGTCATGATTTCCAGCAACATACACAACCCTAGTGCCACGCTTGGCATGCCCAAGCACACGGCGAACAACATTAGTATGACTTTGCTTCCATCGCCATTTGTTTTGTTGAATTTTCCACGCATCGATGATATCTCCTACAAGATATAATGTTTCGCATGTATTGTGTTTGAGAAAATTGTTGAGTTTGGCAGCTTGTGAATCACGTGTGCCTAAGTGTACATCGGAAATAAAAATACTGCGATAAGTTTTCGGTGTCATCCAATATTTATCGCAGTATTATGTTGCTTATGTTACAGATTTATTAAATCCTAACCACCGTCCATTTTGTATCAAATGGCTTACCTTCGGCGCGGTGCTTTAGTATCTTACGGAATTCTTCTTTGCGAAGTTCCATAATTGCATCTTCATCGTGTCGGAAGCAGGCCTTGTACAACTTACGAACTAATTTCGATTGTTTCATGGCAAGTTCCTCCTTGACAAATATTTAGTCATAAAAAAAGGACCAAGGGTCCTCTGTGGATTACGGATTCCCACGACACCTTATCTTGTGCCCGTACTGTATTTATAATTTTGTTAATGACCTTGTGTTACAGTTGCGTTACAACCTGCACCATTCGTACAAGTTTGTTGTAGGCTAAAATTTTGGCTAGTTGATCCAGTTTGCGACACAGTAATGTTGTTAGGTCCGCCGGCGTTTGTCAAACTCAGTACAGCACCCATTGCGGCTGGTCCTGTTTGTGATACACTGGCTACATTGCCATTACCATATAAGTTAACTGCGGCAATATGATTGTTGCCTGTTTGGCTAACTGTTAATGCATTACCGTTGCCATTTATAATATTGTACTCTTGATTATTATTACCGTTTTGTGCAACAATTACAGTATTAGTGCCACCTGTAACACTTATAATTGCACTATTAGATGTTCCTAATTGTGTAGTTGTTACATTATTACTAGATCCATTAACTGACAAACCTAATACATTATAATTGCTGGCTGTTAAAGATTCACTAGCAATACCTATTGTATTAAATGTGTAACCTTGCCCAGCTCGAACTGTATTACTTGATCCGGTTACATTTAATTCCATATAATTACCATGACCACTTTGATTAGCCGTTACTTGATTAATACTGCCACTAGACTGTGTTATATAAACTCCATTTGTGTTAGTTCCTATATAAGGACTAGTTGGTGGCTGTATTGGTCCAACTACTGTATAGTTGTAAGTAGTAGACTGTGTGCTAGTTGTAGTGCCAGATGATGTTGTTGTAGAACCATCACTATAAGTTGTAGTTGTTATTGGAGTTATGTTTACAGTTACAGTTGTAGGAGTACTAGTTCCAATTACTGTATATGAATTATTATCAAAAATATACTGATTGTTAGTTGTAGTTGTAGCACCAACACTTGAACTTGTAGTTGTAGAATTAGTTGTTGTAGTTCCAGTTACAGTAGGTGCTGAACTTCCGCCTCCTGCTGTTTGTCCAGAAGCTAGTGGCGTTGTAGATCCTGAGCTGGCAAAAGTATTAGTCTGTGCTACTGTAGGACTATTAGTTCCGTTAATAGTAACACCAGCTGAATTGTTCATGCCCCAATCTGTACTAAACAATGTTCCATTAAAATTGGCATTACTAAAAAAGAAATAATGATGTCCGTCGCTGCCTAAACCTTGACTAAGAATATGTCCTACGCCTAAATCCTGTGCTACACTTCCATCGCTATTGTATAACCACATGTGCCAGGGATTGGTTGAGTCGCCAGTAGCTGTAAAGGCAATATACTGTGTACTTGTAGGATAAACAGGATATCCTAAATTATATGTTGGTCCTGGATTCTTACTATAAATTTGACAATTGGTTCCGCCGGCATTAGTACATGATCCCACGTTCCATTGTGTATCTGCAATTTGATTACCACTAAATTTTAAATCTGTAAATTGTACACTAGGAGGAGTAACAGGTACAACAGGAGCAGGTGCTCCTCCTACACTTTGTGTTGCTTGTGGTGCCGCTATTGCGCTCATACTGGCACTTGAATTTGGTACACAAGTAAAAATACTTGTACCAGCGGCACAAGTCCCCATATAAGTTCCTACTTCAATACTAGGATTACTACTAGATTGTGTTCCTGACAAATTAAAACTAATATGGTATGTAACACCCGCAGTTACGTTAATGCCTTGATATATACCATCATACGATCCTACAGCACCGTCATACCATTGTCCTGGACTCCAAGATCCTGCCGCACTAGGATATGTTCCATTTTGATACCAAACACCCCAATCACTAGGTGCTTGTATATATTGTGTTCCATAGTTTGTAGTGTTTACTGATAAACCGCCACCGTATTGTAAATTACCGTTGATTAACAAGTTAGTAGTTGAGCTGCCTGCCGTTACATCTGGATTAGTAAATGTCCAAAATCCTGGATCTTGTCTAAATGCAAATCCTACATAGTCTACTCCTGAAGTTGTAGGAGTAAATGAATAATTGTATGTTTGTGTTCCATATGAGTAATTTAGAACACTACCTAAATAGCCAGCAGGAAGATCGCCTGCTTGACTGTAGGCGCTGAAATGAATTCCTAACAGAGCGAATAAACAAATTAAAAACCGTTTCATTTGTAACTCTGATTTATTACAATGCTACCATAGGCCTTTGTACTGCTAGAAAAATTATAAGCATCTGTAACACGATCTTGTGTTACAATAACTAATACTTGGCTATCAGTTGGCACAGCTATATTAGCGTAGTTATGTCCATTAGCACTTAAACTACCATATCCCCAACCCAACTGCTGTAGACTTTGATTATTGTCTTTATGTATTTCAAATACATTTGGATCTCCGCTTATGGCATTATTAACTGTTACTCCTGCGGCTTTTAGAGCACTAGTATCGATTGTTTTGCTTAATAGCGCCTGTTGTTCTGCTTGTTGTTGTTCGCTAGATTGTGCTTGTTGCTGTTGGCGTTGTTGCTGTTGTTGAGCAGCCGCTTCGCCACTTGTTGGTGCGGTATTATTGTCTGCTTGTTTGTTATCTTCTTTCTTATCTACACTTTCTTTCTTTTTAACATCGCCGGTTTTTTCTGCGGCTTGTCTTGCGGCCTGTTGTATAGTTGCACCTGTTGGAGTTTTTGGCGGTGTTATCATTAGGTTATTACCAATTGGTGTACCGCTTAGGTCAACAACTACTGGCCCTAAAGGTGCATCGTCTTGATTAAACACCATTGCCGCTTCATAAGGTTTAGTCATGTGTATAATATGGCCGCCTGATTGTACATCAATAGCGCCACTACCACAAATTAATCCTTTCAAGTTAATGTTGTTTTCTATTTCACAAGTTGGCATAAGAATAACAGTACTTGCACCTGTTTCGCCAACTGCCATAACAAAATCGGTCCCACGAACCGCAATAGCGGCTGTGGGGGTCTTGATGTTCACACTATTTGGATTATTGTGAGCAATATTACCAGACACATAACGTACTGTGCCTTCCGCGGCCTTAAGGCCAAGTTTACCACCTTTAGTTTTAGGATCGTAAACGAAATCGTCTATGACTAATGCGCTACTTGCCGTTACTCGCACGGTTGTATCGTCTTTGAATAATATCTTTACTTCGCCTGCTTTTGCCTCTACTCGATCATTCATTTCCACCAGAGTACCTTTCGAAACAACGACACTGGAACTGCCACGTTTTATAATGGCAATTCCAGTGACATCCGTTACCGAACCAATGTCCGCCACAGCCGCTGTTGCGACTAACAACAATGAAAGGGCAAGACATTTCACAGCTACTCCTTAGTGACTATGTTGGGTAATATTAAAACTACCGCCATTAGCAGTTGTTTGAACATTTGCTACGTTTGAATATGTGCCTGTTTGACTAATATTAAATGTTGTGCCTGTACCATTTTGAGCCAAATTAATACTACTAGCTGTTGCGCTAGTTTGTGTTAAATTGATTGTATTATTATTTCCGCTAACATCTACTAACTGTTGATGACCGTTACCAGTCATTAGGCTAGTAATAGCATTACCGTTACCGCTAACACTTGCTTCGCTAGTTAGATTAGAACCGTTGCCTTGGAAATTCAAACTATTGCTGTTGCCTGTAAATTGCCAATTAGCTTGGAACGCATTACAAGTAACGCATGTTACACTTGCTGAGTTGCTATTACCATTTTGCAATAGACTAACTGTGCTATTACCACTAGTTGTAGTCAATGCCAATGTATTAACACTATTCAAGTTTCCTGATTGAATTATATTCAATGTTTGATTATCGCCGCTTAGGACTACAGGGTTAGCTGTTCCATTACCATAACCGATCTTGTTACTATTACCATCTTGTGTAATACTCACAGTTGGAGTACTACCACTTTGCTGTAGGTAAACAATGTTAGTTGTAGGATTGCTTAATGCCGTTGTTACGCCCGCGGCAAAATTTTGATCAGTGGCCTGAATGACCGCTGGTACAACTGTTGCAGTTGGCGCAGTTGGCGCTGTTTGTGACCATGCAGTTTGTGCGAAAGCTGACGCGATTGCTACTGCTATTATTATTTTTTTCATTTTTATTACTCTCCGGTGGGCTATTAACCCTAAAAAAAACTTTACGAACCTACCTTCCTTAAATATTTAAGTTCACTTTTGATTTAATTATACTCTGCTGTTATTTTTTTAACACATCAGGTGTTGGATTTTCAACAGGTGTTGGATTTACAACACTAGTCTTGAATTTCCACAGCCCTTGACGTTCGCCCTTTTTAATTAATTCTACTATACCTTGTTCGATAGCACTACGCAATGCATAGTTACCTGGTTCGTTAAAACTTTGGCTACTATCAAATTCAAAGCTGTCTGTATTTTGATTGAAGAAACGCAGTGCAGTTATGCCGTCCTGGGTACTTAATAAGTTCTTTTCTATAGTCACTGTCGTCAAAATTTCGCCAGTCTGCACACTAACTAGACGTAAGCTGATAACAACTTGATCCTGAGTATATTGTGTGTATGGCCCGATGCCAAACACTGCTACACCGGTTCCACCTGTAAGAACGTTACTATTGTAATCAATAATACCGCCTTCGATAATTACACCAGCCATAGTTAATGGCGGTAATAATTTAGCATTTGCGCCTTCATAGATCTCACGAGTTTGTTTGATCATCTGACGCTCTTTCAACAGGTTATCTAGACCAACACGTTCTACAACTGTAAACCATTGACGATTGCCAGCTTCTTGTAAGGTCTTGATCATGTATGCTTCAGCACCCTGTGTAACTGCTGTGCTGAATAAACTTAGTGTTTGACTAGGTTTACGTTGACCTGTTAAATCCTTAAATCCATATACAGCTACCGCAATAGGAGCTCCGTCTGGTGCTGGTAACTGATCAATTTCTTTTGTCATAGTCTTACTGACTGTAGGTTGATCTTGAATATCAACTTTACCCAATGGGCGTACTGTACTACAGCCTGCTAGGGCCGCTATTGCTAAAGCTAATAATGATAATTTAAACTTGTTCATCATACATCCTTAAAATGCAAAACTGGCAATAGGCACAGTTAGTGTTGTGTTTTGGCTTGCGTCTGCTGTGTTAGTTACTTTAAGTGTAACGCTACTTTGTCCATTGTAAGCAGGATCATTTACGGTTTTAAACCAATTAACAGTAGTAGTTGAATCTACATTAAATGTTCCGCTAGTTGCTGGATTGCATCCTGGAATAGCCGCACCACTTGAATCTTTACAAGTTGAAAATAAATTGTTGCTTAATTGTGTAGCCAATTGACTGTATACTTGACTACTGAACAAACTCATAAATTTAGCAATAGGAGTTTGTGCGGCTGCGGCCTGTGCGGCAGCCTGTTTGGCAGCTTCTGCACTAGCATTAGCGGCCTTGTTATTCATCTCCATTTGTTGTAAGGTTAATACTTGGGTAGCCCAACCATTACCACTAAATGTAGGATCTTTAAATTGTTGTACTAACTCTGCCCATGCAGAATTTGCAAGGACCATGCAAATTGTACTGGTTATTATTATTTTTTTCATGAGTTCGCTCCTCTATATCGTATTTACTAGAGGCTAGGCGGTATTAAACTAGTAGTTTAATCTAAATTTAATATTATAAATTTAATAAGAATATAGCCATTACCAAATATGTTACTTGGTGTGCCAATTGGTCTAGGCCGAACTGTGCCCAGAATATAGGTTTTGTTTGATCCTTACTACCAAACTTAACTTTAACAAAGTCTATATGATAATGCAGTATACCTTCTGCAAAGCATAACCATATAATAGTAAAGGGATTTATTGTGTAGAAAAAACTAAAAACAAGTAGTGCTATCATACTTGTCCAAACATGGTCAACACTATGGCTAATGCCAATAGGATCGCGATAGATGCCTTTATGCACCGTTTGTTTATAGGTCTGTATTACAAAGTCTGCATAACAATGTTTGATTTGTAATAAGAATAGAAGTAATATGATTTCCATGCTGTACTATTTATAATACTGCATGTTAATAATTATTGCAATCAGATTGAGCGTTTTGCTTCTTTAAGCTCGATTAATTTATCTAATTTTTGATAAAAACGTTCGGCAAGTTCGGTAGAATATTCATTTTCTGTATTATCTACAGGATTAGGTTCTCTGCCTACTATTTCTTGGCCAGTGTTTGCTGGTCTAGTTCTACCAGGAACTTTTGAAGTTTTTTTGGTAGTTGGAACTGGTGCAGGAACTGGTGCAGAAGTTTGTGCAACCGGAGCGGCTGGTGTAGCTGGCGCTGGCACTCTTACATGCTCTGGTTTTCTGTGACGTCTAAATGCGGCTAGATCCTTCATTAGTCTGCCAGGTTCTATAACAGTATTTGCATACTCTTTACCTTCACCACCTCTACCACGTACCCACATTTTCATTAGTCTGCCACTTGGGCCAGGATTGTTTGAATCATAGAATGTCAGTGTAGGAGTTTTTGCTCCACCAGTTTTACTACTAGTTCCAAAATCTAAACTACAAGTGATATTGATATTTTGTTCTTGGAATACTTGTGCCAAGCCTTTGTAGTTTAACAAACGATAATCGCCTTTACCGTATTTTTCAATCACGTGCATTGTAGGATCGTTAGCAGTAGCATGTGAATCGGCAAACTGTGCTAGTTTCTCAGCAACTGCCGCATCACCTTCAGGCATTTGTAATACGCTCATTAGTTGTTGATATGCTTCTGTATAACCAATAGCGGCCGCAGGAACGAACTGTTGTTTAATTCCATGCTTTTGTGCAGATGCTATAATTTCATTTTTCTTATGTTCTAAAGACACACCTAATGGAGCAAATAAATTAGATAAGTTGTCGTATACTTCTTCTGGGTTATCACCACGAGGTGCTTGACCCATTAATCCATCTGATAATTTTACACTCAATTTAACTTGTTGTAATTGGCTTGTAGGACGACCTTTGCTATCTAATACATTAATTGCTACGTCTAATTTTTCACCTGCTTTGCCTGCTAGCAAAATAGTAATGTTATCTGGGCGCTGATTTTTATATAGCACATCTGCATAGCGTTGTGCTAGACTACTATTAGCATATTTGATCCAACTGGCAACTTCCTCATGGAATGATGGTCTGAATTGTGGGTCTGTAAAAACGTGCTGAACATCAGTTCGCATTTTAATAACCAATGCAATATGATCGGATACCTTACTTTTACGATCTTTTACAGAATCTCCAATCTCGTCATCACCAGTAGGTTTTACACGATCTACTACTGCCCAAATATCTTCAGGGCCTATGTGTGCTGTTAAGGCTCCACCGCGAGCTGTTAGTTTTGCATACATAGCAACACCTAATAATGCTTCTGCAACTAGACCTTTTACACTAGCACTAAACTTAGTTGGTTCACCTTCTTTGGATGCATAGTGTTTAGTCATGCCCCCTTCAATAAGGTCTTTTTTGGATATAATAGTAATCGGTTTCTTGCCTTCACGTTTAAATGTAACTTTAAACAATGGCGGTTTTTGTACGCCGGCAAAAACCAAACCGCTGACTCTACTTTTTGGAACTGTTTGACTAGACGTCAATGGTTCTACAGATACTTTTTCAAGAATATCTGATGTTTCAAAATCGGCAACAAATTCTTTGATGTATTTTGCAAGAGCCTGCCCTTTGGTGGCAGAACTTACTTTAAATAAAGATCCTGGGCCGTACTTATCATGCAGTACGGAAGCTTCTGATAAAATATCGATTACACGCATAGTGTAATATTTATACTATTTCTGGAAACAGGCATTCCTGTATGAAAACACGCACATCTTCCTCATCTAGCCCTAAACTAGCCATAACACGCGGTGTATGCGGGTTTTGCTTTTGATTATCGCAGTAATAATTCTGATAGCTTGTTGTATCTGTGCTAGTATTGTTCGTTTCACCGACTGTTTCTAAGTAATGATTTACTAAAATGTGGGCTAGACTGCTGATCTGTGCTAGTTCAGTATCATCACTAACATTACCTGCGGCAACCATGTGTTGACTAAAAATACGCTTGGCCCAGTCTGGTAACTCACGTTTCTTGATCCATTCGTAACGTGCTACTTCTTCACCAAAGTAATCTAGCATAGGATGGAATTTATCTTCAGTAGGACTGTAATCGATAAAACAGCCGGTCATTTTGTTTTTGCCAGCAATTACATCAAAACCAAATATAGGAGCAGGATTATGAATGTGTGGGAAGATGCAACAATGCATCATCCAGAGTCCTTTTGCATCTCTCGCATCAACCACATCAATGTGAGCACGGCGATAAAGAGGAGAACTCCATACACGATTAACCCACCCAGGTTGGTTGAATCGATCCATTCCAGTCTCAAAGATTTCAGTGCCAGTCCTGCCAAAATTAGTCTCCAATAAACTTTGAATATTTATTAGAGTATCCCAAACTTTACTCATCTTTGTATTCTACCAGTTCCATCATTTCTTGAAAGAAACGTTTAGCAAAGTCAAAACATACTATTGCTTCATCGGCCATGCTGTCGTCAATCTTTGCACGAATAGCCATTTTAAGTACTTCTGGATTTTCAAATTGATAGTACTTACCACTACCAGGTACTTTTTTAGCAATCATTTGTCCGCCAGCTAAATCACCCATATGGCGTACATAAACATGTGCCATTAGGCGCTCTGGTTGATCTTTGATACTTAAGATATATTTTACATAGTCGTTTACTACAGGCAATATTTGCGGATCGCCATCTGACTTGTCCCATAGTTCGTCGAAGTCTGCTAGAATAGCAGGAGCACGACGAATATCCGGAAGCCCATGCAACAGGCCATGTGGCATTGCACAAACTTCTAGTATTTCATATTGTGGATGTTGATTTTTTAAATAGGTTGCGTACAATTTTGGATTGATTGTACCACTAAAGAGAATCTTAACAAACTCTTGACGTTCTGCACTAGTATGTGCTTCTTTGGTTAGTTCGCGTAAATTGCTCACTCTTCCTCCAACTTGATTTGTAATGGATGTCCGTTTGTGCGAGCTGTGTTAGTAGCTTCAACTGCTTTAGCTTCGGCAATTTCAAAACTATATACACCTGCAACTCCGCTACCAGTCTCGTGAATTTGTAACATGATATCACGGGCACTATCGCTTGTGTGTCTAAAAATTTCCATTAAAAGTGCAACCACAAACTCCATAGGAGTGCTGTCATCATTTAAAAGAATTACTTTCCAACGTTTTGGTTCAGTAGCTTTAATTTTAATCTTTTCGTCGATGACTACATCTGTATTTGACATTTTATTCTCTTTTTAAAATGGGGGAGTTGCCTCCCCCGGGTTGACATTATTTAATTTCAATCTTACGTGGTTGTAGTGCTTCTGGTACAATACGTTCAATGCTAATAACTAGCATACCGTCTTTTACTTCGGCATCTTTTACTTCCATGTATTCAGCTAAGGTCCATGTTTGTTCGAAATCACGGCTAGCTAGTCCACGATGCAAGTACTCTTTTGATTCCTCTGTGGTTTGTTGTGTGCCACGAACAATCAATTGATCTTGATCTACTTCTACAGTAATTTCTTCTTTACTAAACCCTGCCACTGCTACTTCAATAGCGTATGCACTGTCACTATACTTCACAATGTTATGTGGAGGATAATTACTGTTTTGTAGTCGAGGATTATTGAAATATTGATCAAATCCTACAAGTGCTCTGCTGATTTGAGCTAGATCAGCTGGGTTTATTGCTCTTAGTTGCATTGTTGCCATTTTAAATCTCCTTTATTAAGCAAGAATTAAGTAGGGCCCGACCATCGGCACCCTACACGTCTATTATATTACTTCTTCTCTTCTTTGTCAACTTCTGTGAAGCTAGCATCAACAGTTTGTTCACCAGATGCTTCGGCCTTTTTCTCAGCTTCTGCTTTGGCAGATTCTGCGGCCTGCTTCTTGGTCATAACTGGACCTGCGGCTTCAAAAAGTGACTGTAGTGACTTTTGAATAGCTTCTGGATCTTCTCCAGCACTAGCAGTTTCCAAAGCTGTAACAGCTTCATCAAACTTAGTGCGCTCTTCTTCAGTCAATTGATCTTTGTACTCAGCATAGTCCTTCTTAATTGAATGAGAAGTACCTTCTGCATTGTTACGTGCATCGATCAATTCTTTTGCCTTCTTATCTGCTTCAGCATTGTCTTCGGCTTCTTTAACCATACGTTGGATTTCAGCTTCTGTTAATCCTGAATCAGATTTGATAGTGATCTTGTTTTCTTTGCCAGTTGTTTTATTCTTAGCACTTACATTCAAGATACCATTAGCATCTATATCTAGTGTAACTTCAATTTGTGGCATGCCGCGTGGAGCAGGATCGATACCTTCCAAATTGAATTCACCTAACATCTTGTTATATTTGAACAACTCACGTTCACCTTGTGCAACTTTAATAGTTACAGCTGGTTGATTGTCTTCTGCTGTTGAGAATGTTTGTGAGTGTTTAGTTGGGATAGTTGTGTTCTTAGCAATTAACTTGGTAAACACACCACCCATTGTTTCAATACCTAATGTTAATGGAGTTACGTCCAACAACAATACGTCTGTCTTATCGCCTGCTAGAACAGCACCTTGTACTGCGGCGCCAGCGGCAACTGCTTCGTCTGGGTTAACGTCTTTACGTGGAGTCTTACCAAACAATTTTTCAACTGCTTCTTGTACCTTAGGCATACGTGTTTGTCCACCAACTAGAATAACTTCGTCGATGTCTGCGGCAGTTACCTTAGCATCTGCCATAGCAACTTTACATGGCTCGATTGAACGAGCAATTAGGCCTTCAACCATTGACTCAAACTTAGCACGGCTGATAGTTACGTTCATGTGTTTTGGACCACTTGCATCTGCTGTAATATATGGCAAGTTAACACTAGTGCTTGCTGAACTTGAAAGTTCAATCTTAGCCTTTTCTGCGGCTTCTTTCAAACGTTGTAATGCTAGTACGTCATTCTTAAGATCAACGCCATTGTCTTTCTTAAACTCGTCTACTAGATAATCCATAATAGCTTGGTCAAAGTCTTCACCGCCTAGGAATGTATCACCGTTTGTTGACAACACTTCAATTTGTTTGTCGCCATCGATGTTAGCAATTTCAATAATTGAAATATCGAATGTACCACCACCCAAGTCATATACAGCAATCTTGCGATCTTTCTTAGATTCTTTATCAACACCATATGCTAGTGCGGCCGCTGTTGGCTCGTTGATGATACGTAGAACTTCTAGACCAGCAATACGTCCTGCATCTTTAGTTGCTTGACGTTGACTATCGTTAAAGTAAGCTGGTACAGTAATAACTGCTTGTGTTACCTCTGTACCTAAATAGTCTTCAGCAGTCTTTTTCATTTTGCGAAGCACTTCAGCACTCACTTGTTGTGGTGCTAGTTTTTCGCCATTAGCTTCGATCCATGCATCTCCATTATCAGCTTTGATAATAGTGTATGGCATCAAGTCGATGTCTTTTTGTACTGCTTGTTCGTCAAACTTACGTCCAATAAGACGCTTGCTTGCGTAAATTGTATTCTTTGGGTTTGTGACTGCTTGTCGTTTTGCTGTTGCACCTACTAGGATCTCGTCCTTTGTGTATGCAATGATTGATGGTGTTGTACGTGCGCCTTCGCTATTTTCAATAACTTTTGCTACTCCATTTTCTAGGATAGCTACGCAACTGTTTGTTGTACCTAAATCGATACCGATGATTTTACTCATAATATTCTCCTTTAATTAAGCGAGTAATGTTGGGCACCTTGCCCGTTGTACTAAACCCTTGCGGCGTTCTAGCACATAATTATTTATCTCTGATATTTCTAATCTGCGTATTTTTGAGCAATAAATTCTGCTTCAGGAATTCTAGTGTGCGTATTTTTACTACCCAACACAACTACAATTCTACGTCCAATATCTGTATCTAGCATCATAACTATGCAACCACCCGAGGCATTAATATAACCCGTCTTGCTTACTATAAATTTATGCCTTTTGCCTATGATGGGGTTTGTATTGTGAAATATAAACCATTTGTTGCGAATTTTAATTTTAATTTCGCTAGTTTCAGCCGCATGATTAATTTCAGGATATGTGCTAGCGGCCTGCACCAATTTTATTAATTCCCTAGCTGTGCTAACATTCATAATGCTAAGTCCAGTGGGTTCTACAAGACTAGTATTAGGCATTTCTAATTCACGAGCTTTGGCGTTTAATGCTCGAACACAATAGGAGTTTCCTCCGGGATAGTGTTCGCACAATTCTTTTGCGGCTGTGTTATCAGATTTAACCAATGCCATGTCTATTAATTGTTGCCTAGTGAACTTGCCAATTGTTTCACTGAGATCCTGGTGAGCGTCTAGCACAATCATAACAGTCATCAGCTTACTGATACTGGCAATACTGCGTTGCTGATCTATATTTTCACTTTGGATAATTTTGCCAGTTTCATCTGCCACTAGCCAGCTTTTGGCAGTGACCTTGGGCCATTCGAAAGAGTAACTATTGAAACTGACTAATAATCCTAGAGCGATTATAAGTTTTCGATAGTTGACCATTTTTTAAGTTTTTCTCTTTTGGCTACTGCGGCTTGCTCAATGTTAGTCCAGCTGACTACGTCCAACTCTTGTAGGATTTCAATCATAGCATACAAGTCGCCTAGCTCTTCTTCTAGGTGCTCACGATTGGTTTTTGGCTTGCCTGGTTTGTAATTGTCAATACCGAAACGGTGACACTTACTGATTGCTTGAATTACTTCTGCACACTCTTCTGAAAGAATGTTCATTACTTCACGTTCTTGACTGTTCATATTACCTCTGGTTTGCGAATGGAGCAATATACTTGCCTTCTGCCGTTGTACTAGTTCTTAGTGTGTTGTAAACATTTTGAATGCCTACTGCTTGGTTCCATGCATCTTCTAATGCGTGGTGAGCAGTTACGGGAGGTCTTTGCGGATTGATTCCAAGATCGAATGCTGTGCGTACATCTCGGACTTCCCAGAACTTCCAAGGAATGGCTCTGTTAATTTTCCGAAAAACATGCTCACAGATAATAATATCAAAACAACTACCATTTGCCCAGACACGTTTGGCTCCCCAACAAAATTTATACAATTGAGCAAATGCATCTTCAATGTCTATACGACCTTCAGGATCAAATGCCGCTTCCTGTGCTTCCTTATTTTGATTAGCCCACCATGCAATAGTATCATCGTTAGTAGTTAGACCAATTCTATCACAACTGTCTAAATCTACTTTAACATAGAAACTATCCATTTGGGGTTCTTGTAATTCTTTGCCGAAAGGATCAAACTTTACTGCACCAATTGTTAGTATACTAGCATCTGGTGTAGTATTGAGTGTTTCCAAATCGATCATTACATCTGTATTAGCCATTAAGTTCTTTCTTTTAATTTGAACTTACATTATAGCATAAAGTTATAATGATGTCAATAGAGTTTTGGTGGTAATTGTTGATCACGTAGCTTTTTGCGCCAACGGCTTTTGGCGGCGCCTTTTTTACGCTTACGCTCTGTAGTAGGTTTTTCAAAAAACTCTTTGGCTCTTAGTGTGTCCAAAAGTCCAGAATCATCAATCTTGCGCTTAAAACGTCTAAGGGCTTGGTTGATATTTTCACCGTCTTTAACGGTAACACCAGTTCCTTTACTCTTCTTGTACATCGTCATCGTCCTGTTGAGATTCTGCTTCTAGTTTTTCGATTATCCAATTCAAATCATAGATACGATTTTTACTTATCAATCTATAAGGTGTAGTTTCATCGCTAGTTATATAGTAGGCGTTTGGTTGCGCTAGAATAAATGTGACAAACTTTTGGGTTAATGGATCACAGTTATCTATATCAATAATAACACAATCAGCTTGTATTGCTATACTCAGCAACCAGCTAATATCCATGTCATCATTGTCGTAGATAAACACGTTTAAATCATCCAAACTTTTACTTAAAATAGTTTGGAATTGTTCTTTGATAAAATTACTTGGCTTGATCAATAGATAAGCAAGGTTCATATTGAACAATTTATCAGGTGGGGTTATTAGAGTTATTTTTCCTAAGTTCATGTATACGTTCTTCGAAATATTCTATTTTGTCTGAGGGATAATCGTTAAAATGAGGACCATTTAATTTTACTTGTTCGACAAAATTATACAGTTCAGTATCTGATTTGTCTACTGTAAAGTCTTCAAATTTCCCCTTACTGTATGCGATGTTGAGTTCATCGACTGGTCTGTGTACAACACGTTCTTTGAGTCTAGCCCAAAGTGTGTCACTGCTTTGTTCTGCATTTTGCACATAACCAGTTATTCCCTGTTCTTCACTTGGATCTGCCCCGTAGGGTCCTTGATCATATAAGTCTTTTTTTTTGAACCGTCTTCTTCTGAATATAAAGGAGTTTCAACTCCTTCACCATCTATATATGTCTCGCCTTTGGCTAGACGATCTTTCATGGCGCTTTCTTCTGCGGCTTTTTCAGCTTCAGCAATCATAGCATTCCATTGATCAATAGGCATTGGTATTTCTGGTTCTACTATTGGTTGTGTACTATCGGCAGTAACTGGCGGATGATCTTCCTCATGCACTTCTTCGCCGAAAGAATAATCAATCTTAGGTAGAACAATTTCTTCCATTGGTGTTACAATTTTAGGAACTTCTGCTTTTTCAACAGGAGCATCTTCGTCAGTTAAACGTTCCATTTCTGCGTGATCAATTTCTTCTGCTGTAGGTTTCTCGCCGACATCTGCTACATAAGGATCAGGTGTATCTTCTTTCAATTCTTGTTGTTCCTTACTCCAACCAAAAGTCATTTGGCTAGCAAGTAACATAATAACTGCTAGTGGATCAAATACAATAACGATTAAGATAATGATCCAAGTAACTGCTCTTTCAAGCATTGACTCGTCTGGAGTTGATCCGTAAATAAATGCCGCAATGTATTTTATCGGGCCAACTTCAGCTTCGACCTTGCGTACTTCTGCACGGATAGGTGCGGCTTCGTCATTAAGTTGTGCAACAATTTTCTGGTTGGCTTCGATGTCTTTGGCAAGCGCCTGACGGTCACGTTGTTGTGATTTACGCACAGCGTTTGCTTTATCGGCACCCTTTTCATCTGAACTTCGACCCATGATTTGGTCAACAGCTTCATCCATCTGTTTAAGTTGCTTACGGTCACTTTCAATATTGTCTTTGGCAGTTTTAATTTTCTCGTCATATATTGCAATCTTACTGCCAACGTCACCACTTACTAGTGTTTGATCGTTGTGTGCTTTAGAGAGGAATCCAAAAATACCCATTGATGTAATTAACATCAATACCACAACCGCAATGGTCATATAGTATTTCATGAACCGTGGAGCCTTTTCCCAGTTTGACTTTAACCAGGAGGCGCAGACAAGTTTACCAACTTCTAAAGCTGACCCCATTATGATAATTGGGATTGCTGCCGCAGAAAATATAGCGGTCAAACCCACTACAGAGTAGTAAATTGCGACCGCCGATATTGTTAAACCTGTTAAGAGTAGAAGATACGCTAATATCATCCTTATCCTATCTTTATAGTGGTGTACCTGCCAACGTTGTTCCACTAATTTGAGTTACTGTCAAGTTAGCAAACGCTTGTGCTGGAGTACAAGGTTGAAGAACAGTGACTTTAACTTGCGAGTCACCGGATTGAGCTGGATTGTAAACACGATATGCACGGCTGTAGCCTGCACTTGCACCGCCAGCTACTGTTGCTAGAGCAACAATATCTTGGATAGCAAGAGCTGTAGTTGTAATAGCTGTTGCACCGTCTTGTCCATTATAAGCTGTATAAGTTGTTTGACCAATAGTGTAAGTACCATTAGAACTTGCACCTGCGGCCGCTTGAATTTTGCTGTACTCAGGAAGAATAAATGCATCACGATCAAATTCTACAGTAAATGCAACTTGAGTATTTTGAGCAGTAGCGTCTGTGCCGTTAGTAGCGCCGCTGATAACTATGTCTAAGATACGGCAGTCTGAAATTGCGGCTAATTGTTGAACAATATTGTTCCAACGAACATTACCTTGCGCTAGCAATAGTGCTTGAGCTGAGCTCATAGCAGAAGCGTTAGTGTAGTTTGAACTATCCCAGTCAAATGGGTTAACTCCGCCGCCAGCTGTTCCGCTAGTAGCAAAATTTGAGCTTGTATTGAATACCACACGGTAGATACCCTGTGTTAATTGATTACTGTCTAATTGAAATCCTGATCCAGCCATTTGGATACTCCTTGTTATATAAGATATTTATCAGTAAAAGACCTTATTTGCCTATTGTACACAAAAGGTCTTTTACTTGCAATCTTATTGGTTATTTAAAGATTATCATGGCCATTAGGGCGGCTTGTACAAAGAACCCAAATCCAATGGTTACAATGTTCAAGAAATCCTTTTGGATTGCGGCCTTTAGGAAAAAGCAGAATAAACCAACCCAGCTGAACAATACCAAATCCACTGGGGGCATTTTTTCAGTTAATCCTGTAAGAACTGCTAAAAGTGTAGGAATTGTAGCTAGGTGCATTAGAATTACTGCTACCCAGCCCATTGTTTCTGCACTTACATGAGGTGCATGTTCTTTGATGTTTTTAACCCAAAGATTCAAATCAAAGAAATCATGTATTTTAGATTTCATAGTATCGATGATTACTTGTGCGTTCATAGTAGTCCTTAATTGTAGAAGACGTGATGTCCAATTTTAGCTATGGGTTTCTTGTTCCACCCGGGTTGTACATAATCCCCATGAAAATACAGGGCATTTTTTAGATCCGGTAAACGGAATCCTTCTAGTAATACCTTTTTAGCTACTTCCATGCTTTCTGTGTACATAGGGCCATTCATTGGCTTAAGAGCGCTAGGGCCTTCACAGTACCAACTGAACTGGCACATGACTTTTTCGTAGACTACATTCTTTTGGTAAACTACTTTACAGATGTCAGATGGGAATTGTCCACTTTCTGTTCTGTTAATTGTTACTTGAGCAACTGCTACCTTGCCTTCAAAAGGCTCAGAGCCTGCTTCGTGATAAATGTTACGAGCTAGACAATCTAATTGTGCTTGTCTCATTTGTGCTGTAATAGGACTCGCTTGTTCGCGAGCTTGTTTGAGATGTTCAAATTTCTTTGAAACTGCTAGTTGTGCTACACATACTATTGACAAAGCCATTAGTA